>Ga0255753_1003273_pt1 | contig 16989 bp, 14 predicted proteins | sample 041ome_10_FD_179953 | JGI IMG/M metagenome (GOLD analysis project Ga0255753, IMG submission 179953) | Coastal salt marsh microbial communities from the Groves Creek Marsh, Skidaway Island, Georgia - 041412US metaG (version 2) | ecosystem: Environmental > Aquatic > Marine > Intertidal zone > Salt...
TGCCGTCTTTGCCGAACTCAGCTACGCCATAACGCTCAGGGTCTCTCACGCGATACGCGAATATCGTCGCTCCATTTTCTCGTGCATGTGCTGCTGCCAACTTTTTATGCAGCGAGTGACCGTAGAAGATGTTGTCACCTAAGATTAATACTGATGGCGATCCATTCAGGAATTGCTCGCCAATGGTGAGCGCTTGCGCCAATCCATCTGGCGAGGGCTGCACAGCATAGTCAATGGCTAAGCCCCATTGGCTGCCGTCTCCCAACAGCCGCTGAAAAAGAGTTATATCGTTGGGTGTTGAGATCAATAAGATTTCACGCACATCCGCCAACATCAGTGTGGTCAGCGGGTAGTATATCATCGGCTTATCAAGGACGGGTAACAGCTGCTTTGAAATGACCTGCGTGGCCGGATACAGCCGTGTGCCTGAGCCTCCTGCGAGAATAATGCCTTTGCGCTTCATGCTGGTTCTAATTCCTTAACAATGTCTCTAGCTACAGCCAGAAAGTCGTCTTGCCAATGCGGTAAATTGAATGACAGTTGTGACTGCAGCTTGTGTGTGTCGAGCTGCGAGTTTAGCGGACGTTTAGCTGCGGTTGGATACTCGGCTGTCGTGATTGCTTGGATGTCTGCGACTTGCGTATTCAGCTGTACTCGCTGTTGCTCTGCGTGAGCGATTAACGTCTTTGCAATCTCATACCAGCTTGAGACGCCTTGTGGGGCAAGGTGATAGATACCCCGAGGCCAAGCTATCTTTTGTTTGATGGCGAGTATCGCATCGATCGTGATTTTGGAAATCAGCGATGGCGATGTTGGAACCCCTAGTTGATCGCTGATGACCTTCAAAGAATCGCGCTCAGTAGCCAAGCGTAGGATGGTCTTGGCAAAGTTATTGCCGTCTTTGCCTATTATCCATGACGTTCGGAAAATCAGATGCTGGCAATCCGCAGCTGCAATTACTTCTTCGCCAGCTTGCTTTGAAGCGCCATAGACATTGAGTGGGTTGGTTGCGTCTGTCTCGATATAAGGAGTTGGCTTGCTGCCATCGAACACATAATCCGTTGAATAGTGAATCAGCCACGCCCCTTTTTTGTTGGCAATTTGGGCTAGATTAGCAACTGCCTTAGCATTGACAGCATAAGCTTGCTCTGCGTCCGTCTCTGCCTTGTCCACGGCTGTATAAGCGGCGGCATTGACGATGATATTGGGGCGAACACGTCGAACGGCATCACTGACAGCTGTATAGTTTATGATGTCGAGCGACACGCGACAAAAAGCTGCAACGCTTCCAACAGACGATAGTTGATGTTCCAATTCTTTCCCTAACTGGCCATTAGCCCCTAATAGAAGTATCTTCATGCGTACTGCCTCTCGATCCACTGGCGGTACTCGCCACTAGTGACCTGCTCAACCCAGTCATCATTATCCAGATACCACTCAACCGTTTTGCGGATGCCAGTTTCGAAGGTTTCTGCGGGTCGCCAATTCAGTTCTTTTTCGATTTTTGTTGCATCAATGGCGTAGCGGCGGTCATGGCCTGGCCGATCTTTGACGTAAGTGATTAGATCGCGGTAGCTGGAAATATGACTGCTTCTATCTATTGGGCGCAGTTCATCAAGAATGTCGCAGAGTGCATGAACAATCTCTATGTTCGCTTTTTCATTTAGTCCACCAATGTTATAGACCTCGCCACAGACACCACGATTGAGTATTGCGTGAATAGCGCTGCAATGATCACTGACATATAACCAATCGCGTTTCTGCAAACCATCGCCATAAATTGGCAGGGCTTTTTGAGTGAGTGCGTTATGAATAACGAGCGGTATGAGTTTTTCAGGAAATTGGTAAGGGCCGTAATTATTCGAGCAATTACTAGTTAGCACAGGTAAGCCATAGGTATGAAAATATGAGCGTGCTATGTGATCAGAAGCCGCTTTGCTCGCACTGTATGGGCTGTTGGGTCGATAAGGACTATTTTCTGTAAACGCTGAGTCATTTGCGGATAAAGATCCATAAACTTCATCGGTAGAGATATGTAAAAAACGGAACACTTCTTGTTTTTGCTTTGGTAGTGTCATCCAATAATTTTTTGCACATTCCAACAAATTGAAAGTGCCTAGAGTATTATTCTCTATAAATAACTCTGGACTCTTTATGGATCGATCTACATGTGTTTCTGCTGCAAAGTTAATTATTGCCCGTGGCTGATGTCTAGATATAATGTTACTAATTAATGGAATGTCTAAAATGGAGCCTTTCACAAAAATGTGATTCGGATTATCTTCCAGTAGTGCAAGGTTGGCCAAATTACCGGCATAGGAGAGTTTATCTATGCTAATTGAGGTTTCATCATTTTCTTCGTGCCAATTAACTAGAAAATTAGACCCAATAAATCCAGCAGCACCTGTAACTAAAATCGTCATAATTTATTGATAATAAGAATTAGTTCAATACACCAATACGTTAACTTGAATTATTATGATACAGAAAAATAATAAGACCGACACCCAAGAGTTTTTGATTAGATATGAAAAATGGAGAGTGGATCAGTTTACAACAAAAAAAAATAATTTTCTTAAGAGAGCAAAAAAGAAAATTAAAGGATCATTCAGAAGGGTTAAAAGTATTTTACTGAATTATAACCTGAGTAATGATGAACTTGCCGTCAGCTCTAGTGATCATAATACTTCATATACTAGTGATCATAATACTTCATATACTAGTGATCATAATACTTCATATAATAGAGAAAATAAGTGTGTGGATGCGGACAAAACCTTAGCTATCATTATTCACGCTCACTATTATGATATCTTCACATCAATTATGGAAAGGGTTGCAACACTTGATATTGACTTTAAGCTATATGTAACTACAAACAAACTCAATTACGATCTTATTTGCGACTACTTCTGCTCCAGAGTTTATAATGTTGATATCTTATGCACAGAAAATCTTGGAAGAGATATTCTGCCTTTCATCAAAATATTACCTTACGTTAAGCAGCAGCATAATTATCTATTAAAATTACATACAAAGAAATCTCCTCATAGAGGTCGAGATGGACAAGCCTGGAGAGAAAAAATGTTAGATGAATTATTGAATGAAAAATTAATTCAAAATATTAATATGTTGTTTAAAGATTATCCAATAGGCATCATAGGCCCAGCGAACTATATTTATTCTGTGCGCGATAAATCTTATTCTTCTCTAGGACTGATAAAGGATATGGCTAGAAAAATGAATTTTGATGGTAACATTTATGATGAATTATTTGTTGGAGGGACAATGTTTTACGCATCTGTTGATGCTCTCGAACCTATTTGTAAATTAAATTTTAAAAAGGATCAGTTTCCTTCAGAACCATTGCCAGTTGATGGAACCACTGCACATGGAATTGAGAGATTATTTGGAATTTCTTCCACTAAGCAGTCATTACTCACTGTGGATACAAAATTTTGTAAAGATCTTATATGACAAGATTCATTGTTGTTGCTTGTCTTCCGCATTGTCTACCATACCTTACAGCAATAAGTTAAAAGCTTAAGCTAAATCAGTACGACAGGATAAAGTGTCCACATTGAATTGGTGGGCCCGGTAGGACTCGAACCTACGACAAAGGGATTATGAGTCCCCTGCTCTAACCAACTGAGCTACAGGCCCTATAAGGGATTGAAAGTTTTTTTAGTCAACTATTCCAGTTCAAGGAAACTGCGTAATTGTTCTGAACGCGTTGGATGGCGAAGTTTGCGTAATGCTTTGGCCTCAATTTGACGTATTCGTTCACGTGTAACATCAAATTGCTTACCAACTTCTTCTAACGTATGGTCAGTATTCATGTCGATACCAAAACGCATACGTAGCACTTTAGCTTCACGTGGTGTGAGTGAGGCGAGTATTTCACGGGTGGCTTCGCTTAGACCAACGCCTGAGGCGGCTTCAACGGGTGATTCTATGTTAGCATCTTCAATAAAGTCACCAAGATGAGAATCTTCATCATCACCAATAGGTGTTTCCATTGAGATAGGTTCTTTGGCTATCTTCAATACTTTGCGTACTTTATCTTCTGGCATTTCCATGCGTTCTGCCAATTCTTCAGGTGTGGCTTCACGCCCCATTTCTTGCAGCATCTGACGAGAGATACGATTGAGTTTGTTGATGGTCTCGATCATATGTACAGGGATTCTGATAGTGCGCGCTTGATCAGCAATTGAACGAGTGATGGCTTGACGGATCCACCATGTCGCATAAGTTGAGAATTTGTAACCACGTCGATATTCGAATTTGTCGACAGCCTTCATTAGGCCAATGTTACCCTCTTGGATCAAATCTAAGAATTGTAATCCACGGTTGGTATATTTTTTAGCAATCGAAATCACTAGGCGTAGATTGGCTTCGACCATTTCTTTCTTAGCACGGCGAGCTTTTGCTTCACCAATCGACATGAGACGGTTAATTTCTTTAATCTCAGCTATGGTCAGTTTAGAGTTAGTTTGAATAACATCTAATTTATGCTGCTCTTTAATAACCTCTTCTTGAACCTCGCTTAGAGCCTCAGAAAATTTTGATTTTTTATTGATAACACCAGCTAGCCACTCGCTGTTAGTCTCATTCTCAGTAAAGGATTCAATAAAAGCTTTTTTGGGCATGCCAGAGTAATTCACACATAACGTCATAATTATACGTTCGTGGTTGCGAATGCTTTCAACGGTAGTACGTAAATTTGTGGTGAGGACATCGATAACTTTTTGATTGAGTTTTAAGCGCATGAAATATTCAGCTAATGCTACTCTTGCTTCAAGCATTTTCTTTGGACTTTTCTGAACACTGGCAGATTGCGTGTTTTTATACAAAGCCGCTATTTCCTCAAGGTGCTCACGCGCTTCTTCAGGGTCTGGTCCAGTATCTACTACTTCCTCTTCTGTTTGATCGTCATCAGTGTCATCGTCATCAGTGTCATCGTCATCAGTATCATCATCACTATCAGTTTGATTGACGACGGTAGGGGTAGAGATTTCATCTTCTGCATCAGGGTCAATAAAGCCGGTGATTAGATCAGTTAGACGCATCTCCTCATTTTCAACTTTTGCATATAAAAGCAATAGTTGTTCAATAGAGCGCGGGTAATGGCCAATCGCAAGTAGGACTTCGGCAAGACCTTCTTCAATTCGCTTAGCGATTTTAATCTCACCTTCACGTGTGAGTAGATTCACTGTGCCCATTTCACGCATGTACATGCGCACCGGGTCGGTGGTTCTGCCGAATTCACTGTCGACTGAAGCCAGTGCTGCGGCGGCTTCTTCTGCCACATCTTCATCTGCGGCAGCGGTTTCTGACATCAATAGTGATTCTTCATCAGGTGCTTGTTCATGTACGACAATGCCCATGTCATTGATCATACTGATGATGTCTTCAATCTGCTCAGGATCCACAATAGAGTCGGGTAAGTGGTCGTTGACCTCTGCATAAGTGAGGTAACCCTGCTCCTTACCTTTAGCAATCAAGTTCTTAAGGCTGTATCCTTGATTTTGTTGTTCGTTAGTAGATTCTGGTTCCATAGGAGTTTTCGTAAATTATTGGGATAAACCTCTCATTATAATCGTTTTTCTTGAATCACACACCTATCCAATTAGATGTATTGGGTATAAATACCCATGTGTGGGTGACAAATGTTTAACTAGGGTCAGAATTGATTAAATCATCAAATTCTTTTCTGCGAATATCCTCATGAAAACGTTGCATCGTCTGCCGAAATGAATGCTCACGGTTATTCATGTCTGGCAGCTCCCACAGGACAAGTTTTTTTAAAATAGGGTATTCGTCACGACCGTGAAAGCGTTCAATTAGAGCGCTGGAAGTGAGAGTTGGTTCCTCCTGAATTATTGCTAGTAATTCAATGAGCAGTGGAACTCCCGGAGTCGTTTGAAGTTGATTTAATTGTTCTTCCGCTAAGGCAAATTCCACGAGTTGAGGCTCACGCAGTAATAACGCGATAGCCAAACGAGTTTTGGTGTATTTAGCCCCACGTTTTTGTTGGAGAGAACTGAATTGACTAGCGTTATATGATGATTTGGTCTCGTGTGGAGAGCTTGTAATCGAAGCGCCCACACGTATGTTGAGTTCTTTTAGCATTAAATCTTTGAAGACAATTTTAGGTATTTTGCTGATTAAAGGTTGCGCTAAATTGGCGAGTTTCGCTTTACCATCGAGTGAGCTGGTATCGACTTCAGTCGTTAGTTTACTAAAAAAGTACTCTGACAATGGTAGAGCTTGTTCAAGATGATTTTGAAAAGCTTGTTGTCCAGCTGAACGAATTAGAGAATCTGGATCTTCTCCCTGTGGCATAAAGGCGAAGCGGATATCAATACCGTCTTTATATTCAGGTAGTATTTGTTCTAAGGCTTTCCAGGCGGCATCTTTGCCAGCTCTATCACCATCAAAACAGAAGATTAAATTAGAGGTATAGCGCAGTAAGTTGCGTATATTTTGACTGGTGGTAGCAGTTCCTAGTGTGGCGATGGCATTGTCTACACCATGTTGAGCCAGTGCGACTACATCCATATAGCCCTCAACAACTAGTAGTGATTTTATTTTGCCTAGGGCCTGACGGGCTTCGTAGAGTCCATATAATGTGCTGCCCTTATGAAATAAATCAGTTTCGGGACTATTGATATATTTAGGTGAGCTGCCATCAATCTCACGGCCACCAAAAGCGATGACTCGTCCTCGTGGGTCTTTAATGGGGAACATAATTCGATGACGAAAGCGATCATATATTTTGCCGGGAGATTTCTCAGTTAATAAGCCGGCTTTAATCAAGGTGGCTGATTGTATATCAAGTTGATTTCTAAGGTTGTCGAAACCAGGTGGGGCAAAACCAATATTAAAGCGTTGTGAAATTTCACCGGTAATTCCGCGTGATTTTAGATACTCAATAGCCTCAGGGTGTTTTCTTAGTTGCAGTTGATAATAGCGGTTTGTGGTGTCGAGCGCTGTGTATGTGTCGGACAAGACATCATTTTTTTGACTGCCTTTTTCATAGCTCACTTCTAGCCCTAGGCGTTGCGCCAATACCTCTATGGTCTCAACAAACTCTAGGCCTTCATGTTCCATTAAAAAACCGATAGCAGTGCCATGAGCGCCACAGCCAAAACAATGATAAAACTGCTTTTCTCGATTGACTGTAAATGAAGGAGTTTTCTCACCATGAAAAGGACAGCATGCGATGTACTCTTTACCCTTAGGCTTGAGATCTACGTAGCTGTCAATGAGGTCAACGATATCGGTTTGATTGACCACCTGATCGATAAAGGATTGTGGGATTTTACTCGCCATAGTGAGTCACTGGAATATTCGAGGGTATACATAGAGGCTACTGGAAGCGCCTGGCATGTCAATAGTTGAATTAAGTCTTTGTGATTAATGCTAATAAAATCATCAGGCTAATTAACAACATAGTAAAAATGATTATCGCTTTATTGGATGAAAACCCATTGAATAAAACATTATTCTGAGTGGCAGGATGTGTATGTGAGTTCACATTAGACGTTGAGATTGCATATTTTTGATGTAAATAGATGTTGCCTTGAGTATGTATTTGGTCAAAATTGCCCTGTGAGTTTTTGTAGATATTTTCACATTGATAGGTATCCAATATGCTTTGTGGGGATTGATCAGAGGCTAACATGCACTGGCGGATACGATATTGAATATAACTCATGGTTTGCTGAAGATTTAATGAACGAATATTTATTTGGAGATGACTGCAGTCATGTAGCGCATGGTCATCTAACTCAATCAAATTTAATTTTAGCTGTGTTTCACCAGAGAAAAGGAAAAATAAGGCATTAGGGTGAGTTTGATCAAGTCGATTTTTGAGTTCGAATAGCTGCTTTAAACATGCATTATCTAAGTGGTGTGCATCATCAATAATTAATAAGCATTTTGGATGCTTTTCAAAATAACAGATGAGATGATTCTCAATGCTCAGATTTGAATCTGCTTGTGAACACATATCAAGTGGCCATTTAGTCTGCATCTTTTCACATAGTTGCACAAAGTTGAATATGTCAGTGGCTCGTACGGCACAAGATTGAAATTGTGAGCGTGTAAGTTGTAATGTTTTGCGAAGAAAAGTGGTTTTGCCAGCGCCCTGTTCAGCAAGCAATACAATTGATTGATTATTACGCGCAAGTGACTGCACAATAACATTCAGGGTCATCTCGAGAATACTATCAGTATAGAGGCGGTCGGCATCTACATGCGCTGAAAAAGGATTGCATTTCAAACCGAGGGCGGCGAGTTGTTGTTGAGTAAGCACAGCTGTTTGATTAGGGTGTTTCATTACCTAATTGTTAGTTTTGAGACGTTCATATTGTGCTTGAGCATAGCGATCAGTCATGCCCGCAATATAATCTGAGATAACACGTGCGTAGCCATCAATGCCCTGACTTTCTCTCTTGCGAATTGCTTTTTGTTGATGTTCTGGTGGGAGTAAAGTGCTGTCATCGAAAAACTTCTCAAACAAGGTATTGATAATTGTTTTTGCATTCAGGCTCATGGCCGCTACCTGTTCATGTTGGTAGAGATTGCTATGAAGAAAAGATTTGAGTTCAATGATCTGAGTTTTTGTTTCTTCACTAAAGCCTACTAAGGGTTTTTTACTGTTGCGCACATCATCTATATTAGTGATTCCCCGCTGTGTGATGTTGTTCTGAGTAGTTTCAATTAAATCGTTTACACAACAATCAATCATGTTGCGAATCACAGTTTGTGCTTTTCGTTTATCAGATAGTCCTGGATATTGACTTTCGATGCTCTCAAAGTGTGAGGCAAATAAGCTACAGTTTCTGAGTTGTTGTATTGAGATTAGGCCTGAGCGTAAGCCATCGTCAACATCATGATTGTTGTAAGCGATTTCATCTGCAATGTTAGTGAGTTGTGCTTCTAGACTGGGTTGGGTCCTATCGATAAAACGCTGTCCTAATGCTCCCATATAACGTGCATTTTTTAATGAGCAGTGTTTGAGTATTCCCTCGCGAGTGTCAAACATAAGATTTAATCCATCGAATTGTGGATATTTCTCTTCTAAATGATCCACTACGCGTAAAGATTGAAAGTTATGCTCAAACCCGCCATATTCGCGCATACATTGATTGAGTGCGTCTTGCCCTGCATGACCAAAGGGAGTGTGGCCCACATCATGGGCTAGGGCGATAGCTTCAGTGAGATCTTCATTGAGGTTGAGGGCGCGAGCTATGGAACGTGCTATCTGAGCGACTTCCAGAGAATGTGTCAAGCGGGTACGGTATAAGTCGCCTTCATGATTGATGAACACTTGGGTTTTATACTCTAAGCGTCTAAATGCAGTGCAATGGATGACACGGTCTCGATCTCTTTGAAATTCTGAACGAGTATTGCAGGATGTTTCAGGAGTATCTCTGCCTAACGATTGTTGTTGTGTGACTGCATAGGGTGCGAGTGTTTGAAATTGCATATAACTAATTATGGGATGAGGTTGCATCAGTCAACATAGCTAACAATAGTGTCTGATCATATTCGTGAGTCATAACGGCTTGGCCAATTTCTTTAAGCAGAATAAGGTTGAGCTTGCCAGCTTGCACCTTTTTATCTAATGCCATCATTTCAAGCATTTGATCCGCGTTGAGTTGTTCAGGTAGATTGACCGGAAGATTTGCCATTTGTAAAACTCGCCTTATCCTTGCAACATCATCTTCATTTAGCCAACCTAAGCGCGCTGAAAATTCAGCAGCTAATGCCATACCACAGGCGACGGCTTCACCATGCAGCCAGTTGCCATAACCCATTCCTGTCTCGATAGCATGGCCAAACGTGTGCCCCAAATTTAATAGCGCACGACGACCACTTTTTTCCCGTTCATCACTTGCAACAATGTCAGCCTTGCATTGACATGAGGTTTGTATGGCATGAGTTACAGCTGCTATATCCAGTTGCATAAGATGGGTGATGTTTTCCTCCAGCCAAATAAAAAATTCTTTATCAGCCAATAAACCATATTTGATGACCTCGGCAATACCTGCGCTTAGCTCACGTGCAGGCAGACTGCGCAGAGTATTGATATCTGCTACCACACACTGAGGTTGATAAAATGCCCCTATCATATTTTTTCCTAGAGCATGGTTCACACCTGTTTTACCGCCGACAGATGAGTCGACTTGTGATAATAATGTGGTGGGGACTTGAATAAAGTCGACACCACGTTGATAACATGCTGCTGCAAAACCGGTGATGTCACCAATCACGCCTCCACCTAAGGCTACTATGCTTACATCGCGTGGACAGCGTAGTTCTAAGAGCACATCAAAAATATTTTCCAAGGTAGCCATATTTTTATATTGCTCCCCATCTGGCAAGATAATTTCATGGCACTCAAATGATTTTAGAGTATTTTTTAAGGGTTCTAAATATAAAGGGGCAACAGTTTCATTACTAATAATAACTACTCGTTGGCTTTTGATATGTTGATTGATGAGGTTTTTATGATTGAGTATATCCTCTCCTATGTATATAGGATAAGAGCGAGTGTCTAATTGTACAGTGAGTGTTTGCATAGAGTGTATTAACTCAGTAATTGTATCATTGGGTCTAATTAAGCAGATCTAATCGCTTGAGCTGCTGCATAATCAAGTCGATGGAGCGATTGATATTTTGTTTGTCAGTATCAATAGTGATATCAGCAAGCTGTTCATACAAGGGATTACGCTGTTTGGCTAATGAGCTTAGTTTAGCATGACGATCAGGTGTTTGAAGCAGTGGGCGTGATTTGTCGTGTGAGGTGCGTTTAAGTTGTGAGTCAACACAGGCCATCAAGTAGATGACGATATTATCTGCTTGCTTGAGAATAAGATGATTGTTGGCTTGAGTAACAATTCCTCCGCCGGTGGCAATTACCCCTGTGTCTTGCGTGAGCAGTTCTTTTAGCATTTTATGTTCGCGTGAACGGAATCCGTCTTCACCTTCTAGTTCGAAGATGGTAGTAATTTTGACTCCGGTACGATTTTCCAAAAAATGATCACTGTCATAAAAAGGGCACTTTAGGCGTTTGGCAAGTCGTTTGCCTAGTGAAGATTTTCCTGCACCCATAGGGCCAATGAGGATGATGTGTTTGCGCATAATTTGGCATTGTTTGATTTGATATCATTTTAAACAAAAAATATCATCTGCACAGGGTCATTTATCAGCTGTTGTGAGATTAAAGCACCATGTTTAATTGTTCATCGATAATTTTCGGAGTCATGAAGATCAGCAGCTCTCAAATGAGGGAAACTTCTCTCAGTGATATAACTCTCAATATCAATCACAATGGCTGTGAGATTAGCAAGCTTAGCAGCAGTCACTCTAGAGGCAACATTGGAAGTTTTTGAACAGACTAGAAGGACGTCGATTTGTTCAGAATCAGTTTGATTGTTTTCAATTATATGATAATCAATGTTGACCTCATTGAGTGGGAAAGGAATATGCTGGTCTGCTTCTACATTGATTTGTACTTCTAATTCTTCATCACTGAGACCGGCTGGCATAGAAATAACTTTACTGATCACATTTGATGCCGGCACAGCCATAATACAATGTTTTGCTTGAGATCGAGATTGTTTTACTGCTTTTCTTATGCATTCCGCTACACTGTCAATATCGGTAATCATGCGCTCAGAAATGCAATTTTCTGGCAGCGGGTAGGTGCCGATATGGTCAATATGATATCTCTGCTTATGAGTAGACAGTTGTAATACTCTAACGTTGCTAGCACTGATATCTATGCCCAAAGTGGGTTGTATGGAGCGGTTTATATTCAACACAGGTTTTTCCTATAGTCATTAGTTTTGCTTTGTTTTTATATTTTCTGCTTATTAATTGATTAATTTTTGATAGTTGATGAGAGTTTTTTTAATTCATGATAAAAAGCACTTTAAGAGAAAGTTTTTGTCAAACTATTTATTCATGAGCTATTAGTTATTTTAATCCTATGTCATTGTCTTTGAGCGCCCTCAAAACGGCTTTTATCGGGTTTCTAATCCTGTCCGTCGCTATTATTAGTTTAGCTACTGTGGTGGTGATTTTTTATTCACAACAATTGCCTTCAGTGGAGACACTCAAAGATGTTCAACTTCAAACCCCCCTTAAAGTATTCAGTCGAGACGGTAAGTTGATTGCTGTATTCGGTGAAAAACGAAGAATACCTATTGCTCATGAAGAAATGCCATCGCAGTTGGTGAATGCTTTTTTGGCGGCAGAGGATGATCGTTTTTATTCACATCCAGGGGTCGATTACCAAGGCATCATAAGAGCCGGGCTGAATTTGATTATGACCGGACGAAAAGTACAGGGCGGAAGTACGATTACAATGCAATTGGCGAGAAATTTCTTTCTTACGCCCGAACGCACTTATTCGCGAAAGATAAAAGAGATTTTATTAGCTCTGAGAATCGAGAAGACGCTCAATAAGAATGAAATTCTCGAATTATATTTAAACAAAATATATCTGGGGCAACGTGCTTACGGTGTGGGAGCTGCTGCCGAAGTGTATTATGGTAAAACCATACAAGAATTAACGGTTCCTCAATTAGCGATGATTGCAGGTTTGCCGAAAGCCCCTTCTGCCTATAATCCTGTGTCAAATGCTCAACGTGCGAAAATACGTCGCGATTATGTCCTAGGACGGATGAATAAGCTAAAGATGATTTCGCAACTGCAGTACGAGCAGTTTTTAGATGCTCCTATTGTTGCGCGTAAACACTCTATCAAGGTTGAGGTAGACGCCCCTTATGTTGGTGAGATGGTCAGATCACATATGTTGGAGACTTATGGAGAGCATGCTTACTCGGTTGGTTATAACGTCTACACCACCATTGATGCTGAAAAACAACAAGTAGCAGTTCGTGCGTTGCAATCTGGATTGATGGCTTATGACATGCGTCATGGTTATCGTGGTGCTGAGAAACAAATTGACCAAGAAGTGATGTTAGATCCAGCTCTTTTATCTGAACAGATACGTCAGTTGAGTAATATCGGTCCGTTGCAAGCAGGAGTTGTAACACAGGTTGATGAGCAATCAGCTCAGGTGATTGTTGATAGAGATGTTATTAGTTTAAATCTAGATGCGGTTAAATGGGCACGCAAATACTTATCAGTCAATGCGCTTGGGCCTAAGCCTGAGAAAGTTTCCGATGTGTTATCAGTTGGTGATGTCATTAGAGTGCTGCAAACGGATTTGGGGTGGCAGTTGCGACAGAAGCCAGCAGCTTCAAGTGCGATTGTCTCAATAAATCCGGATGATGGTTCTGTGGCAGCATTAGTGGGTGGCTTTGATTTTTATGACAGCAAGTTTAATCGTGTCATTCAAGCATCTCGTCAGCCCGGTTCCTCATTTAAACCTTTTATATATTCAGCCGCATTGGAAGCAGGTTTCACGCCGGCAAGTTTGGTCAACGATGCTCCAGTGGTATTTGATAGCAAACAAACAGAGGATGCTTGGCGGCCACATAACTACTCGGGAAAATTTTTTGGTCCAACACGTTTACGTTTTGCATTAACTAAATCACGCAATATGGTTTCGATTAGATTGCTTAGAGATATTGGCCAATCTTTTGCTAAACAGCATATCGCAAATTTTGGATTTGATGTTACGCAGTTGCCGGATGATTTAACTCTTGCGTTGGGGAGTAGTGCCGTGACACCAATGCAATTGGCTCAGGCTTATAGCGTGATAGCTAACGGCGGCTATCAAGTACAACCCTATTTCATTGAACGCATTCAAAAATCTCAAGAAGATGATATTTTTACCGCACATCCTGCAGTGATCTGTGATGAGCAATGCAAGCAAATTAATCATGAGTTGTCAGAATTTGAGAAGGAATTAAACGACGAAGAATTACCAGTGGATTTACCGCCGGCTGATTTTGCTCCACGAGTGGTGAGTGAAGCTAATATTTATCAACTCACTAGTATGCTCAATGATGTTATTCAGTATGGTACCGGTCGTAGTGCAAAAGTACTTGAGCGTAAAGATATCGCTGGCAAGACAGGCACGACGAATGATCAGACCGATGCGTGGTTTGCGGGTTTCCATAAAGAAGCAGCTACGGTAGTTTGGTTGGGTTTTGATGATCCGCAGTCTTTGGGGCGAAGAGAAGCTGGAGGTGTGGCGGCTTTACCGATTTGGATTGACTATATGCGTTTTGTATTAAAGGACGTGCCACACACACAAGTCAGTTTGCCTGATCACATGGTGGAATTAAAAGTTCATCCTGATAGTGGACTAGTAGTCGATGACGATTTTGAAAAAGGTATCGTTGAGGCTTTTTTACTTGACCAAGTGCCCGCACGTCATCTTGATGATGGTATGCAGGTTGAAATAGATTCACAAGAGATGATGGAGCAGAAACCCATTCAACGAGTATTTTAAAAAATAGGCTTGAACGCTTTATTTTGATTTTTGTTCGTGACTGTATTGATGAACGAAATCCACTAGAGTTTTGACATTTTCTGGTTTGATCCCAGGATGAATACCATGTCCAAGATTAAATACATGTCCACTGTGTTTAGGATAAGCATCCAAAACAGCACGGGCTTGTTCAATGACAGTTTGTGGTGTGCTGTAGAGCACGGTGGGATCTAGGTTACCCTGCAAGGAGACGCGGTCACCAACGATCTTGCTAGCGTCTCTAATATTGATTGTCCAATCCAGTCCAACACCATTTGCGCCGGAATTTGCTAACTGCTCAAGTGAATGGTTAGCGCCCTTAGAAAATAAGATCACAGGGATAGTGGCGCCCTCATGGTGACGATGCAATTTCTCAACGGCACGCATCATAGGGGCCAGTGAATAATGACGATAATATTCTGGAGTGAGAGTGCCTCCCCAGGTATCAAATATCATGACGGTCTGCGCACCAGCTTCGATCTGTGCGTTTAGGTAGCTGGCGACACTGTCACTGACAATATCCAGCAAATTCTGTGTTTCCTTGGGGCTGGTATAGAGTAGGCTCTTAATTTTAGCAAAATCTTTTGAGGAGCCACCCTCCACCATATATGTTGCGAGAGTCCAGGGGCTGCCAGAGAAACCAATTAGGGGCACTCGTCCATCGAGTTCTTGACGTATAGTTGATACTGCCTGCATGACATAATCTAATTCGTCGTGTGGATCAGGCACCCCGAGATTTTTTATATCGCGAAGATTTTGTATGGGTCGGGTAAACACCGGGCCATCGCCTTCACGAAATTCTAATCCAAGTCCCATCGCATCTGGGATGGTGAGAATATCTGAAAATAGAATTGCCGCATCTAGATCAAAACGCTCTAGTGGTTGCATGGTTACTTCACAGGCTAATTCAGGCGTCTTACATAAGGTTAGAAAATCACCTGCTTTTTCTCTCGTTGCCCGATATTCGGGTAGGTAACGCCCTGCTTGGCGCATAATCCAAATAGGCGTGTAGTCAACGGGTTGACCAAGTAAAGCACGGATGAAAGTGTCGTTTTTAAGCGCAGTCATGAATGATGGATATGAGTGATTAAAGCGCCCTAGTGTGACGTTTTGAATAAAATAATTCTAGTTGGACAGTTTGCTTTTGATTAGCTGGCTCACTTGACTCATATCAGCTCTGCCTTGAAGCTGGGGTTTGAGGATAGCCATTACTTTGCCCATCTCTTGCATTGAACTTGCAGATGTTGATGAGATGGCTTGTTCGATAAGTTCGGTAATCTGTTGCTCTGAGAGCGCTTCGGGAAGATAGGTGCTAATAATAGCCAGTTCTGCGCGCTCTATATCGGCTAAGTCTTCGCGTTCTGCCTGCTCGTATTGGCTAATCGACTCGCGTCTTTGTTTTGCCATCTTGTCCAAAATGCCTATGAGGCGATGATCATCAACTTCTATACGTTCGTCCACTTCAACTTGCTTGGTAGCTGAGAGGATTAAGCGAATGGTAGTAAGACGTTGTTTATCTTTATCTTTCATTGCAGATTTCATATCTGCAGTGAGTTGTTGTTTCAGCGAGGTATCTGACACAGTTTCGTAGTATGTGTAAGTCTAGTGAACAATAAAATAGATAAAATTTTGTCGCATGAACTATTAATAGAGACGCTTACGCTTGAGTGATGTGCGTGATACACGCTTGAGGTTGCGCTTAACAGCGGCTGCAGCTTTACGTTTGCGGACAGATGTTGGCTTTTCATAAAATTCGCGACGGCGAACTTCTGTAAGAACACTGGCTTTTTCACATGAACGACGGAAGCGGCGTAATGCTACGTCGAAAGGCTCGTTTTCTTTAACTCTTACTCCAGGCATAAATCCTCAATATTTTGTATTTAGTACTTGATTATGTGACCTCATAAACGCATTTGTTATTCACGCGTGCCTGTTCAGTTTAAAATAGACGGCGTAAAATAGAGCTAACAAATCGCACAATGGCCTCTTGGGACGATGGATTATAGTTGTGCTATGCACGATTTCAACACTTAAATAGCTATTTTTATCAAAACATCCTATATATTTCATGAAAATTCTTGGTATTGAGTCATCTTGTGATGAAACTGGCGTTGCTATCATCGATCAAAGTGGGCAGATTTTAGCGGAGCGTCTCTACAGTCAGGTCGAGTTGCACGCGGATTATGGAGGCGTGGTACCGGAGTTGGCCTCACGTGATCATGTACGCAAATGTTTGCCTTTAATAAAAGCGTGTTTGCAAGATGCTGAATTGACTATTAAGGATCTTGATGCTGTGGCTTATACGGCAGGCCCAGGATTAGTAGGCGCTTTGTTTGTGGGGGCTTCCATCGGTGAGTCGTTGGCATGGGCGTTAGGTGTGCCTTCTATTCCTATTCATCATATGGAAGCGCATTTATTAGTACCTTTTTTGGAAGCGTCACAAAACTCATCTGATTCGTTGAAGTTTCCCTTTTTATCTTTACTAGTATCTGGTGGGCACACATTAATAGTACATGCGCGAGCGTTGG
>Ga0255753_1003274_pt1 | contig 16988 bp, 4 predicted proteins | sample 041ome_10_FD_179953 | JGI IMG/M metagenome (GOLD analysis project Ga0255753, IMG submission 179953) | Coastal salt marsh microbial communities from the Groves Creek Marsh, Skidaway Island, Georgia - 041412US metaG (version 2) | ecosystem: Environmental > Aquatic > Marine > Intertidal zone > Salt...
ACCTAATCTTGTATTCGTTATATCAGTATATAAGAATGGTACACTTTGTACTGTTGTACTAGAATCAGTTCTAACTAAGTAATTAGGTGAATTAACAAATGCACCACCACTAATACCACTAGTACCATTAATACTTGTACCTGAAGTACCTGGGGTACCTGATGAACCTGAAGTACCATTAGCACCTGAAGTACCACCAGCACCATTTTGTCCACTAGTACCTGATCCACCGGATGAACCTGAAGTTCCTGCTACACCTGAGGTACCTATATTACCACTTGAACCATTAGTACCTGATGTTCTAGATAATCCTGATTGTCCGTTGTTACCACTTGAACCAGATGATCCTGAAGTACCACTCACACCTGATGTTCTGTTAGCACCATTAACTCCATTAACACCATTCGAACCTGATGAACCTGAAGTACCTGATACTCGTGATAATCCGTTTCCTCCATTAACACCATTCGAACCTGAACTTCCTGAAGTACCACTTACAGCACTTGTTCTATTAGCACCATTAACTCCAGCAATACCATTTGAACCTGATGATCCTGAAGTACCGGAAACCGCTGATAACCCGTTTCCTCCATTAACACCATTGTTACCTGAAGAACCTGAACTTCCTGAAGTACCACTTACAGCACTTGTTCTATTAGCACCGTTAGCTCCAGCAACACCATTTGAACCGGTTGAACCACTAGTTCCTGATACACCTGAAGTTCTACTAGCACCGTTAGCTCCGTTGTTACCTGATGAACCTGATGAACCTGTACTACCACTTGTTCCTGATACTCGTGATAAACCACTTGTACCATTATTACCTGAAGTACCAAGTGTACCTGAACTACCTGCTGAACCTGAAGTTCTGCTTAATCCTGATTGTCCGTTGTTACCACTTGAACCTGAAGTACCTGATGAACCACTTGTACGTGATAATCCTGAAGCGCCATTAGCACCGTTATTACCAGATGAACCAGATGAACCTGATGTTCCACTTACACCTGATGTTCTATTAGCACCGTTAGCACCATTAACACCGTTTGAACCTGATGAACCTGAAGTACCACTTACAGCACTTGTTCTATTGGCACCATTATTACCAGATGTACCTGATGAACCAGTTGAACCTGAGGTACCTGATACTCGTGATAATCCGTTTCCTCCATTATTACCATTTGAACCTGTACTACCTGATGTTCCACTTACACCTGATGTTCTATTAGCACCATTAGCTCCATTTGAACCACTTGTACCTGTTGAACCACTTGTACGTGATAATCCTGAAGCTCCACTAGCACCGTTAATACCTGAAGTACCTGAAGAACCTGAACTTCCTGAAGTACCACTTACAGCACTTGTTCTATTAGCACCATTAGCTCCAGCAACACCATTTGAACCAGTACTACCTGATGTTCCGCTTACACCTGATGTTCTAGATAAACCATTAGCTCCATTATTACCCGATGTACCTGATGAACCAGTTGAACCTGAAGTACCTGATAGTCTGGATAATCCACTAGTACCATTGTTACCTGAGGTACCAAGTGTACCACTTGAACCAGCTGAACCTGAGGTTCTAGATAATCCTGATTGTCCGTTATTACCGCTTGAACCTGTACTACCTGTTGAACCTGAAGTACCTGATACTCGTGATAATCCGTTTCCTCCATTAACACCATTCGAACCTGATGAACCTGAAGTACCACTTACGGCTGAGGTTCTATTAGCACCATTAGCTCCATTTGAACCTGAACTACCTGAGCTACCACTTGTTCCTGATAATCTGCTTAATCCTGATCCTCCGTTGTTACCTGAAGAACCTGTACTACCGCTTGAACCTGATGAACCACTTGTTCTACTTAAAGCCGAAGCTCCATTAGCACCGTTATTACCAGTTGAACCAGATGAACCTGTACTACCTGAAGTACCACTTACAGCACTTGTTCTATTAGCACCATTAGCACCTGATGTACCTGATGAACCAGTTGAACCTGAGGTACCTGATAATCTACTTAATCCACTAGTACCGTTATTACCTGATGTACCTAGTGTACCTGAACTACCGGCTGAACCACTTGTTCTAGATAATCCTGATTGTCCATTATTACCTGTTGAACCTGTTGAACCAGTTGAACCAGATGTTCCACTTGTTCTACTTAATCCTGATCCTCCGTTAGCACCGTTTGAACCAGCTGAACCTGAACTTCCTGAAGTACCACTTACAGCACTTGTTCTATTAGCACCATTAGCACCTGATGAACCAGCTGAACCTGAACTTCCTGAAGTACCAGATAATCTACTTAGACCTGATCCTCCATTATTACCATTTGAACCTGTACTACCACTAGAACCAGATGAACCACTTGTTCTACTTAAAGCCGAAGCTCCATTAGCACCGTTATTACCAGATGAACCTGATGAACCGGTTGAACCTGAAGTACCACTTACGGCTGAAGTTCTATTAGCACCATTTACACCTGCTGAACCTGTACTACCTGAAGTACCACTTGTTCTAGATAATCCACTAGTACCGTTATTACCTGAAGTACCAATTGTACCTGAGCTACCAGCTGAACCTGAAGTTCTACTTAGTCCTGATTGTCCGTTATTTCCTGAAGAACCTGTTGAACCTGAGCTACCACTTGTACGTGACAATCCTGAAGCTCCGTTAGCACCGTTTGAACCTGCTGAACCTGTACTACCTGAAGTACCACTTACAGCTGAAGTTCTGTTAGCACCATTAGCACCGGCTGAGCCTGAAGAACCTGAACTTCCTGAAGTACCAGATAATCTACTTAGACCTGATCCTCCATTATTACCATTTGAACCGGTTGAACCTGAGCTACCAGCTGAACCTGAAGTTCTGCTTAGTCCTGATCCTCCGTTAGCACCGCTTGAACCTGATGAACCGGTTGATCCTGAGGTACCACTTACAGCTGAAGTTCTGTTAGCACCATTAACTCCTGATGAACCTGATGAACCTGTACTACCACTTGTTCCTGATAGTCTACTTAATCCACTTGTACCATTGTTACCTGAGGTACCAATTGTACCACTTGAACCTGCTGAACCTGAAGTTCTGCTTAGTCCTGATTGTCCGTTGTTACCACTTGAACCAGTTGAACCTGAACTACCAGCCGAACCTGATGTTCTGCTTAATCCTGATCCTCCGTTAGCACCGTTTGAACCTGATGAACCAGTTGAACCTGAAGTACCACTTACTGCTGAGGTTTTATTTGCTCCGTTTACACCAGCTGAACCTGCTGAACCTGTACTACCTGAAGTACCACTTACGGCTGAGGTTCTATTAGCACCATTAACACCATTTGAACCTGATGAACCTGTTGTACCTGATGTAGTACTTACACCACTAGTACCTGCTACACCTGCTGTACCTATTGTACCGCTTGAACCTGCTGAACCACTTGTGCGTGATAATCCTGATTGTCCATCATTACCTGAAGAACCTGTTGAACCAGTAGATCCAGATGAACCTGAACTTCTGCTTAGACCTGATCCTCCATTAATACCAGCAGAACCTGTACTACCTGAGCTACCACTTGTTCCTGATAATCTGCTTAATCCTGATCCTCCGTTGTTACCTGAAGAACCTGTTGAACCAGTACTACCTGATGTACCACTTGTGCGTGATAAACCACTAGTACCATTATTACCTGAAGTACCTATTGTACCTGAAGAACCAGCTGAACCACTCGTACGTGATAATCCACTTTGTCCATTATTACCTGAAGAACCTGTACTACCAGATGAACCTGAACTACCGCTTGAACGTGATAATCCACTTCCTCCGTTATTACCATTTGAACCTGCTGAACCTGATGATCCAGATGTACCACTTACTGCTGAAGTTCTATTAGCACCATTAGCACCGGCTGAACCAGAAGAACCTGTACTACCTGAAGTACCACTTACTGCTGATGTTCCAGCAATTCCGTTTGTACCTTGTGAACCATTCGAACCAGTTGTTCCTGATGTTGAACTTAAACCTGAAGTACCTGCTACACCGGCTGTACCAATTGTACCTGAGCTACCAGCTGAACCTGAAGTTCTGCTTAGTCCTGATTGTCCGTTGTTACCACTTGAACCAGTTGAACCGGTTGAACCAGATGTTCCACTAGTACGAGAAATTCCTGAAGCGCCATTAGCACCATTTGAACCAGATGAACCAGTTGTACCTGATGTTGAGCTTATACCACTTGTACCAGCGATTCCATTAGTTCCTTGAGAACCATTACTACCTGTAGTACCTGATGTGTTACTAACACCACTAGTACCGGCTATACCGTTTGTACCTTGTGAACCATTTGAACCTGTTGTACCACTTGTAGAGCTTTCACCTGAAGTTCCAGCTACACCGGCTGTACCAATTGTACCACTTGAACCTGCTGAACCTGAAGTTCTAGATAAACCACTTTCTCCATTATTACCTGAAGAACCGGTTGAACCTGTACTACCTGATGAGCCACTTGTACGTGATAAACCACTTCCTCCGTTATTACCATTTGAACCTGCTGAACCTGATGATCCAGATGTACCACTTACTGCTGAAGTTCTATTTGCACCGTTAATACCTGCTGAACCTGAAGAACCTGTTGAACCAGAAGTACCACTTACTGCTGATGTTCCAGCAATTCCGTTTGTACCTTGTGAACCTGAACTACCTGTTGTACCTGAAGTAGTACTTATACCACTAGTACCTGCTACACCGGCTGTACCAATTGTACCACTTGAACCTGCTGAACCTGAAGTTCTAGATAATCCTGATTGTCCGTCATTTCCTGAAGAACCTGTACTACCCGTTGAACCTGAGGTTCCTGAAGTATTACTTTCGCCACTAGTACCAGCAACTCCATCAGTTCCTTGAGAACCTGATGAACCTGTTGTACCTGATGTTGAACTTATTCCTGAAGTACCTGCGATTCCGTTTGTACCTTGAGAACCGTTACTACCTGTTGTACCAGAAGTATTACTAATACCACTTGTGCCTGCAATTCCATTTGTACCTTGTGAACCGTTTGAACCAGTTGTACCTGAGGTAGAGCTTTCACCTGAAGTACCTGCTATACCTGATGTACCAATTGTACCGCTTGAACCTGCTGAACCTGAAGTTCTGCTTAGTCCTGATTGTCCGTTATTTCCTGAAGAACCGGTTGAACCTGTTGAACCTGAACTACCGCTTGAACGTGATAATCCACTTCCTCCGTTATTACCATTTGAACCTGATGAACCTGTACTACCTGAAGTACCACTCACGGCACTTGTTCTATTAGCACCATCTACACCAGCTGAACCTGATGAACCTGTTGAACCAGAAGTACCACTTACTGCTGATGTTCCAGCTATACCATTTGTACCTTGTGAACCGTTACTACCTGTTGTACCAGAAGTAGTACTTTCGCCACTTGTTCCAGCTACACCTGAGGTACCAATTGTACCACTTGAGCCAGCTGAACCACTTGTTCTAGATAAACCGCTTTCTCCATTATTACCTGAAGAACCTGTACTACCTGTTGAACCTGAACTACCTGAAGTAGTGCTTTCACCTGAAGTACCGGCATCTCCTGAAGAACCTACTGTACCTGTAGATCCTGATGTACCACTTGTATTACTTGCACCTGAAGTACCTGCTTCACCTGAACTACCAACTGTACCAGTTGAACCTGAAGTACCTGAAGTAGCACTTTCACCACTTGTACCAGCAACTCCACTAGTACCAATTGTACCACTTGAACCAGCTGAACCTGAAGTTCTAGATAATCCTGATTGTCCTGCGTTACCTGAGGAACCAGTTGAACCTGTACTACCTGATGAACCGCTTGTAGCGCTTTCACCTGACGTACCTGCATCTCCTGTAGTACCTACTGAACCTGCTGAACCACTTGTTCCAGAAGTAGCACTTTCACCACTTGTACCCGCAACTCCATCAGTTCCTTGAGAACCATTACTACCTGTTGTGCCTGAGGTTGAGCTTATACCTGATGTACCGGCAATTCCATTAGTTCCTTGTGAACCATTTGAACCTGTTGTACCTGAGGTACTTGATATACCACTAGTACCTGCTACACCTGCTGTACCTATTGTACCGCTTGAACCTGCTGAACCACTTGTACGTGATAATCCGCTTTGTCCATCGTTACCGCTTGAACCTGTACTACCTGTTGAACCACTTGTTCCAGAAGTAGCGCTTTCACCTGAGGTACCTGCAACTCCATCGGCTCCTTGAGAACCTGATGTACCTGTTGTACCTGATGTTGAGCTTACACCACTAGTACCAGCGATTCCATTTGTACCTTGTGAACCATTTGAACCGGTTGTGCCTGAAGTACTTGAAATTCCTGAAGTACCAGCAACTCCATCAGCTCCTTGAGAACCGGCTGAACCACTTGTACCACTTGTTTCACTATTTCCTGAAGTTCCAGCTACTCCTGAAGTACCTATTGTACCTGAGGAACCAGCTGAACCACTTGTTCTAGATAAACCGCTTTCTCCATTATTACCTGAAGAACCTGTCGAACCTGTTGAACCTGAGCTACCACTTGTAGCGCTTTCACCTGAAGTACCAGCAACTCCATCAGTTCCTTGAGAACCTGATGAACCTGTTGTTCCAGATGTACTGCTTATACCTGAGGTACCTGCGATTCCATTAGTTCCTTGAGAACCATTTGAACCTGTTGTACCAGAAGTACTACTAACACCGCTTGTACCTGCAATTCCGTTTGTACCTTGTGAACCGTTTGAACCAGTTGTACCTGAAGTGGAACTTTCACCACTAGTACCAGCAATTCCACTAGTACCTATTGTACCTGATGAACCCGCTGAACCTGAAGTTCTTGATAATCCGCTTTGTCCCGCATTACCTGAAGAACCTGTTGAACCTGTTGAACCTGAACTACCTGAAGTAGCACTTTCACCTGAAGTACCATCATCTCCTGAAGAACCTACTGAACCTGTTGAACCTGAAGTACCTGAAGTAGAACTTTCACCACTTGTACCAGCAACTCCATCAGCACCTGCACTACCATTTGAACCAGTAGTACCTGATGTGTTACTAACACCACTAGTACCGGCTATACCGTTTGTACCTTGTGAACCATTTGAACCGGTTGTTCCTGAAGTTGCACTTTCGCCACTAGTACCAGCCACACCTGATGTACCAATTGTACCTGATGAACCAGCTGAACCTGAAGTTCTTGATAAACCACTTTCTCCATTATTACCTGAAGAACCTGTGCTACCTGTTGAACCGCTTGTTCCAGAAGTAGCGCTTTCACCTGAGGTACCTGCAACTCCATCGGCTCCTTGAGAACCATTTGAACCTGTTGTACCACTAGTTGATGAAATACCACTTGTACCTGCTATACCGTTTGTACCTTGTGAACCGTTACTACCTGTTGTACCTGAGGTACTTGATATACCACTTGTACCAGCAACTCCATCAGCTCCTTGAGAACCGGCTGAACCACTTGTACCACTTGTATTACTTTCACCACTTGTTCCTGCTACTCCACTAGTACCAATTGTACCTGATGAACCAGCTGAACCGCTTGTTTCGCTTAATCCTGATTGTCCTGCATTTCCTGAAGAACCAGTTGAACCAGTTGAACCTGAGCTACCACTTGTAGCACTTTCGCCACTTGTTCCTGCATCTCCTGTAGTACCTACTGAACCTGCTGAACCTGAAGTACCTGAAGTAGCGCTTACACCACTTGTGCCAGCAACTCCATCAGCTCCTTGAGAACCATTTGAACCTGTTGTACCTGAGGTACTTGAAATTCCTGAAGTACCAGCAATTCCGTTTGTACCTTGTGAACCATTTGATCCAGTAGTACCTGATGTAGCACTTTCGCCACTTGTTCCTGCGTTTCCACTAGTACCTATTGTACCTGAAGAACCTGCAGTACCTGAAGTTCTGCTTAAACCACTTTGTCCATTGTTTCCTGATGAACCGGTACTACCTGTTGAACCAGAAGTTCCTGATGTTTTACTTTCACCACTTGTACCAGCAACTCCATCAGCTCCTTGAGAACCATTTGAACCTGTTGTACCTGAGGTGTTAGATACTCCTGAAGTACCTGCTACTCCATCAGCACCTGCACTACCATTTGAACCTGTTGTTCCTGATGTAGCGCTTTCACCTGATGTTCCTGCAACTCCATCAGCACCTTGTGAACCGGATGAACCGCTTGTACCTGATGTTTCACTATTTCCTGAAGTTCCAGCATTACCTGAAGTACCTATTGTACCTGAAGAACCTGCTGAACCACTTGTACGGGATAATCCGCTTTGTCCGTTATTACCGCTTGAACCAGTACTACCTGTTGAACCAGAAGTTCCTGATGTTGCACTATCTCCACTAGTTCCAGCATTACCTGAAGAACCTACTGTACCTGTTGAGCCACTTGTACCGCTTGTAGCACTTTCTCCACTTGTACCTGCTACTCCATCAGCACCTGCAGAACCGTTAGATCCTGTTGTACCTGAAGTACTAGATACTCCTGAAGTACCAGCAACTCCATCAGCTCCTTGAGAACCATTTGAACCTGTTGTACCACTTGTAGCGCTTTCACCTGAAGTTCCAGCTACTCCTGAAGTACCTATTGTACCTGAGGAACCAGCTGAACCACTTGTTTCGCTTAATCCTGATTGTCCTGCGTTACCGCTTGAACCTGTGGAACCTGTTGAACCTGAGGTTCCAGAAGTAGCACTTTCGCCTGAAGTACCTGCTATTCCATCTTCACCTGCACTACCATTTGAACCAGTAGTACCTGATGTGTTAGAAATTCCACTTGTACCAGCAACTCCATCGGCTCCTTGTGAACCTGAAGTACCTGAGGTACCAGAAGTAGCGCTTATACCACTTGTACCAGCAACACCATCTTCACCTGAAGAACCTGTGCTACCTGATGTACCACTTGTGTTTGATTCACCTGAAGTACCAGCTACACCGCTTGTGCCGATTGTACCTGAACTACCAGCAGAACCGCTTGTAGACGATAAACCACTTTGTCCATCATTTCCTGAAGAACCTGTTGAACCTGTACTACCTGATGAACCGCTTGTAGCACTTTCACCTGATGTACCTGCTATTCCATCGGCTCCTTGAGAACCGTTTGAACCTGTTGTACCACTTGTTGAGGAAATTCCACTTGTACCAGCAACACCATCAGCTCCTTGAGAACCGGATGTACCACTTGTACCTGAAGTAGCACTTATACCACTTGTACCAGCAATTCCATCGGCTCCTTGTGAACCTGATGTGCCGCTTGTACCGCTTGTTTCACTATTTCCAGAAGTTCCAGCTACACCACTTGTACCTATAGTACCTGATGAACCAGCTGAACCTGAAGTTTCGCTTAATCCTGATTGTCCAGCGTTACCGCTTGAACCCGTTGAACCGGTTGAGCCTGAGCTACCGCTTGTAGCACTTATACCACTTGTACCAGCAATTCCATCGGCTCCTTGTGAACCTGATGTACCTGTTGTACCTGATGTTGAACTTATACCTGAGGTACCTGCTATTCCATCAGCTCCTTGTGAACCTGATGTGCCGCTTGTGCCGCTTGTTGAAGAAACTCCGCTTGTACCTGCTACTCCATCAGCTCCTGAAGAGCCTGATGTACCAGTTGTACCTGAAGTTTCGCTATTTCCTGATGTTCCAGCTACTCCTGAAGTACCTATTGTACCACTCGAACCAGCTGAACCACTTGTTTCGCTCAATCCACTTTGTCCTGCATTTCCTGAAGAACCTGTTGAACCTGTTGAACCACTACTTCCTGCAGTAGCACTTTCACCTGAAGTACCTGCTATACCTGAAGTACCAGAAGTACCATCTTCACCTGATGAACCTGATGTTCCGCTTTCACCTGAAGTACCTGATGTTCCTGATTCACCTGAGGTGCCAGCAACTCCTGTTGTACCAGAGGTACCATCTTCGCCTGATGAACCTGATGTTCCGGATTCGCCACTTGTACCAGCAACTCCACTAGTACCTATTGTACCTGATGAACCAGCTGAACCACTTGTTTCGCTTAATCCGCTTTGTCCCGCATTACCTGAGGAACCTGTACTACCTGTTGAGCCTGAACTACCGCTTGTAGCACTTATACCACTTGTACCAGCAACTCCATCAGCTCCTTGAGAGCCTGCTGAACCTGTTGTACCTGAAGTGGCACTTATACCTGAGGTACCTGCAACTCCATCAGCTCCTTGAGAACCGTTTGAACCTGTTGTACCACTTGTTGAAGAAACTCCACTAGTACCGGCAATACCATCAGCTCCTGAGGAACCAGATGTACCTGTTGTACCTGAAGTTTCACTATTTCCTGATGTTCCTGCAACTCCACTAGTACCAATTGTACCGCTTGAACCTGCTGAACCTGAAGTTTCGCTTAATCCTGATTGTCCTGCGTTACCGCTTGAACCTGTGGAACCTGTTGAACCACTACTTCCTGCAGTAGCACTTTCACCTGAAGTACCTGCAGCTCCAGTTGTTCCTGAAGTACCATCTTCGCCTGAAGATCCACTTGTACCTGATTCGCCACTTGTGCCTGAAATACCTGATGTTCCTGATTCACCTGAAGTTCCTGAAGCTCCTGTTGTACCTGATGTGCCATCTTCACCTGATGAACCAGATGTACCTGATTCGCCACTTGTTCCAGCTACTCCTGAAGTACCAATTGTACCCGAGCTACCTGCTGAACCTGAAGTTTCGCTTAATCCTGATTGTCCTGCGTTACCTGAGGAACCTGTTGAACCGGTTGAACCTGAACTACCTGAAGTAGCGCTTATACCACTAGTACCAGCAACTCCATCATTTCCTTGTGAACCAGAAGAACCTGAAGTACCTGATGAACCACTAAATCCACTAATACCATCATCTCCAACACTACCATTTGAACCAGTAGTACCTGAAGTAGCACTTATACCTGAGGTACCTGCTACTCCATCAGCTCCTTGAGAACCTGATGTACCGCTTGTACCGCTTGTTTCACTATTTCCTGAAGTACCAGCTACACCGCTTGTGCCGATTGTACCTGAACTACCAGCAGAACCTGAGGTTTCACTTAATCCGCTTTGTCCTGCGTTACCTGAGGAACCAGTTGAACCGGTTGAACCTGAACTACCGCTTGTAGCACTTTCACCACTTGTTCCTGCTATTCCATCTTCGCCTGAAGATCCACTTGTACCTGATTCACCTGAAGTACCTGCTACTCCAGTTGTACCTGAAGTACCATCAGCTCCTGATGAACCATTTGTTCCAGATTCACCTGAGGTACCAGCAACTCCAGTTGTTCCTGAAGTACCATCTTCACCAGAAGAACCTGATGTGCCTGATTCACCTGAAGTTCCAGCTACTCCTGAAGTACCAATAGTACCACTTGAGCCAGCTGAACCTGATGTTTCACTTAATCCGCTTTGTCCTGCATTTCCTGAAGAACCTGTTGAACCTGTACTACCTGATGAACCGCTTGTAGCGCTTTCACCTGAGGTACCTGCAGCTCCAGTTGTTCCTGAGGTACCATCTTCGCCTGAAGATCCACTTGTACCTGATTCACCTGAAGTACCTGAAATACCAGATGTACCTGATTCGCCACTTGTGCCTGCTATACCTGAGGTACCTGAAGTACCATCCTCACCTGAAGATCCTGATGTGCCGGATTCGCCTGAAGTGCCAGCTACACCGCTTGTACCAATTGTACCACTCGAACCAGCTGAACCACTTGTTTCGCTTAATCCTGATTGTCCTGCATTACCGCTTGAACCCGTTGAACCTGTACTACCTGAGGAACCACTTGTAGCACTTTCACCACTTGTTCCTGCTATACCTGAAGTACCTGATGTACCATCTTCACCTGATGAACCAGATGTACCTGATTCGCCTGAGGTACCAGCAACTCCAGTTGTACCTGAAGTACCATCAGCTCCTGAAGAACCTGATGTACCTGATTCACCTGAGGTACCAGCGGTTCCATCTTCACCTGATGAACCAGACGTACCTGACTCACCTGAAGTACCTGCTACACCTGAAGTACCTATCGTACCGGAACTACCTGCTGAACCACTTGTTTCACTTAATCCTGATTGTCCAGCGTTACCTGAAGAACCAGTTGAACCTGTACTACCAGATGTTCCTGAAGTAACACTTTCACCACTTGTTCCTGCTACTCCAGTTGTTCCTGAAGTACCATCTTCACCTGATGAACCTGATGTTCCTGATTCGCCTGATGAACCTGATGTTCCTGATTCACCAGAAGAACCTACTGCTCCTGAAGTACCTGAAGTACCATCAGCACCAGAAGAACCACTTGTTCCTGATTCGCCTGAGGTACCAGCAACTCCAGTTGTTCCTGAGGTACCATCAGCTCCTGAAGAGCCTGATGTACCATCAGCTCCTGAAGAGCCTGATGTACCTGATTCGCCTGAGGTACCAGCTACTCCAGTTGTTCCTGAAGTGCCATCCTCACCTGATGAACCACTTGTACCTGATTCGCCACTTGTTCCAACAGCTCCTGAAGTACCTGATGTGCCATCTTCACCTGAAGATCCACTTGTACCTGACTCACCTGAAGTACCTGCTACTCCAGTTGTACCTGATGTACCATCGGCACCAGAAGAACCTGAGGTACCATTTTCACCTGAAGTACCTGATTGTCCTGTTGTACCTGAACTACCTGCTAAACCTGATGTTCCTGAACTAGCGTTTACATATCCAAATTCTCCTGTAGTTGTATCATAAGTTACAACTGTAATAATATCTTGTTCAGGTAAATCGCTAATAGAGAAATCACTTCCTGTAATATGAAGTGAACCTGTTATTTGAGCTGAACCTGTATATGGAAATCCATCTCCTGAACCTCCACCACCACTACCGGATGTTATAGTTACTAGTACTCCGTCTGAACCGGAGGTAACTACTTCTACACCGGAACCGGTGAAATTAATATTTGCGTTGTTTTTAGAAACTAAAGAACCACTATAATATATATCGGTTTGAACTAAATCATCTAAAAAGTCTCCTATTTCAATTTGATAAGCTGCTGTTTCTTGACCAACATTTAAGTTTTGAATACCTGTAAGGTTTCTAGTAAATATTGGAGCTAATGATTCTGAGGGAGTTAATGATACAATTGCTGTGTTTTGACCAGATGATTCTAATAATTCATCTCCAGTGTCGGCTTGAGTACCTTTTTCTCCCCATTTTACATAAATAGAACCTTCAGCACCTGATGGGTTTCTATAAAATACTTCTGAGATTGTATATTTATGGAATCTACCATTAATAATATTTTGTCCACTATCAGCAGCTTGACCTAAAATAGCATAAATTGGAGTAGATTCATCAAAATTAGAATCATCACTACCAGTAATATCATTAAAATTAATTAATCCTTGAGGATCTGTTAATGAAGCTGAAGGGATAAAATAATCACCTTCCGCTGGGGATATACGGGCTAATGAATTAGTTCCATTAGCTGATGGGAAATCTTCTACTGTAATTGTATTGGCTCCTGTATCAACAGCTGTAACGATAGTTGCTGTTGGCATTACTGTGGATGCAATTAATGATTGGCCTACTCTTATTTCGTCTAATCCAAAGTATCCTGAAACGTTAGCAACGTTTGTAATAGTTTTAGAAGAAGTACTAAAATCACCTGTAATTCTAATATATGAATTACTTCCATTACCTATAGGGGTGACTGATGAGAGTTTCCCGTAGAAAAGTTGTCTTGCCATTTATACTAGTATCTTTAAATCAATTTGAATATTCATATAATAAATATGATAAAAAAAGCCCCAATAATGGGGCTTTAAAAATTATTTTTTATTTTTTTTAAAATTGTAAAGTATACAATACATCTCCAAATACATCTAAACCTCCACTTAATGAATATACATTATGGTTAGTAGTTGTACTAAAAGATAATGTAGCACTACCTACTTTACTTGAGGTAGCTCCACTAACATCATAAAAATCAAATGAAGCAGGGACTCTAGAATTTAATGAATTATTTTTACCAGCACCATTTGTAATCGAATTAGAAGGAACCGTAACAGTAATACTACTATCCTCCATTTGATCTAAAAATACTACCATTGATATTAATTGAGCATTACCTGCTGAAGGAGAAACAATTGTTAAAGCTGTATTAGTTAAACTAGAAACATCAAATGCAGGAATGTAAGCACCTTCTGTACCACTAGTACCACCTGAGTTTGCTACTGTTAAAGTAAAAGAATTCACATTAGGTACAGTTTGGATTTCTAAATATGAGTAATCTTCACTCATGTTTCTAATTACTACAAAATCACCAGCTGATAATCCATGTGCTGTATGAGTAACTGTTAGTGTAGTTGATGAACGAGACCATGTTAATCCTCCTTCTACATTACCTGAGGATAATAGTTGTGCTCTTTTATTTCCACTAGATACTTCATATCTAACTACTGGGTTGTATGATGCACCACCACCTGCTCCATCAGCACCTGAAGATCCTGATGTACCGGGGGCACCAGCAGCTCCTGTCGCTCCTGAAGAGCCTGAAGAACCTGATGTCCCTGCAGCACCTGCAGCACCGGTTTCACCACTTGAGCCTGAGGTACCATTAGCACCTGATGAACCTGAAGTACCTGGGTTACCTGTAGCTCCGTCTTCTCCGCTTGAACCTGAAGTACCATTAGCACCTGATGAACCTGAAGTACCTGGGTTACCTGTAGCTCCGTCTTCACCTGAAGAACCTGAAGTACCTGGGTTACCTTGAATACCTTGTTCACCTGAAGAACCTGAAGTGCCATCGGCACCTGAAGATCCTGATGTACCTGGATTACCTGTAGCTCCATCAGCACCAGATGAACCTGATGTACCATCGGCACCTGAAGAACCTGATGTACCATCGGCACCTGAAGAACCTGATGTACCTGATTCGCCTGAAGAGCCTGATGTACCTGATTCGCCTGAAGAGCCTGATGTACCTGATTCGCCTGAAGAGCCTGATGTACCATCGGCGCCTGAAGAACCACTTGTACCTGGGGCACCAGCAGCTCCTGTTGCTCCTGAAGAACCTGATGTACCATCAGCACCAGAAGAACCTGAAGTACCATTAGCTCCTGAAGAACCTGAAGTACCTGACTCACCTGAAGAACCACTTGTACCTGGGGCACCAGCAGCTCCTGTAGCTCCTGAAGAACCACTTGTTCCATCAGCACCTGAGGATCCTGAAGTACCATCGGCGCCTGAAGAACCACTTGTTCCTGTAGCACCATCAGCTCCAGAAGAACCTGAAGTACCATTAGCTCCTGAAGAACCTGAAGAACCAGAACCTGAAGCAGATCCTGTTACAAAAGTAAATGTGGCTACACCACCTGAGATTCCTATAGATTCTACTGCTGAACCACTAAAGTTAAGTGTACTAGCACTTCCTACAGATGAACCATCATTCTGAATTGGGATTAAAGATGAACCACCTCCGGAACCGGAAGCTGCTGGGTATACATTACCATCTGAATCTTTAATATATAGTCTACCTCCGTCGCCTTCTTCGGTAAAAAAAGCAACCGATCCTGATGCTGGGACGGTTACGCTTCCTGAGGGTGTAAGTTTTGAATTTATTTGAGCCACGTTCTTCTAATATTTTATTTATAAATATTTAACTTTTTATTGAAGTTCAGTTCCTAATACTAAATATCCATTATTAATTAAAGTACCTTCATTTGTAAAAGTACTTTCAATTTGAATTAATCCATGGGTGTATAAAGGAGGTTGAACTCCGTTTACTTGTTCTCCTGCTTTTATTGTAACTAATCCTCCTTCTAAAATATAAAAGTCGTAACCAACTAATTGTTGATTTGGTTCAACTGTTAAAGTTTCTCCAGCTTGTATAACACGAGGTAGTCGCCCAACATTAGTAGCACTTACATTGGAAGCAAATGCTGTTACTGCTACTTGATCTAAAAATCTTACTTGTGCCATTTAATGAGGGTTTGTCTGATATAAATATGTAAATATTTTGTTTCCGTTAAATTATCTTCTATCTTTTCTATTAGGGTCTGGGAGTTCATTGGTTTCAATTCTATCTCCTTTTTGTATACCTTCATAAAATCCTGGGGGTGTATCTGTTTCCATAGAAAATATAATTTTTGATTTTTCTGTGTATTTTTCTATACCATTTAAATCGCGTTGTAGTATTTCAGGAACTACATATCCTTTTAATTTAATTGAAAAACTACTTCTAACTATTCTTTCATTATCTGTTTGCATTTCTGTTTGAAAAGCAAAAGAATCAATTGTAGCTTTAAATTTAAATCTTTCAGGATCTCCCCAATATGCATCTGAAGCGTATTGAATAGATTCTACTACTTTATTTAGTTGTTCTACATAATATGTAAATATTACACAATCATAATTTAAAGTTAAATAATCAGGTACTGCTGAAGCGTAAAATTGTTTAGCAGGAACTCTATTATTTAATACTGCAAATTGATCATATGCGTTTTTTTTATCATATTTTTTAGTAAAAACATTAAAATTATTAGGATTATTAGCATCTAATTTATTTGTTAAACTTCTATCTTTTTCTAAACTAGTCCTTTTAATCATAATTAAAGGAGCCATTATCTTACCTTTAATATCTCTGTAGTATCCATCTTTTTGGTATGATTTCCATTTTTCAGGAGCACCATATATTACAGGTACAGGTAATCTTTCTCCATTTTGATATACTGAAGGTTGGATTACATTTTTAAAGTAATAAAATACAGCTTCATCTAAATCTTGAATACCAATATTAAAAGGTTTTACATTATCCCCTCTAAATGATTGTCTATTACCCCTATTTTCAGGAGCTGAGGCTAAATTAGGATTGCCCGATTCCTTATCATAAGGAATATGTTGATCAATACTGATCTCTTTTTGTGTTTTTGGGATGGGTTTTCTTTCAGCCATTATAATCGTTGTCTTTGAATATTAT
>Ga0255753_1003286_pt1 | contig 16964 bp, 20 predicted proteins | sample 041ome_10_FD_179953 | JGI IMG/M metagenome (GOLD analysis project Ga0255753, IMG submission 179953) | Coastal salt marsh microbial communities from the Groves Creek Marsh, Skidaway Island, Georgia - 041412US metaG (version 2) | ecosystem: Environmental > Aquatic > Marine > Intertidal zone > Salt...
GAGAAAGGACAATAGTTAAAAATATTATAGATATGAAATATCAAATAGAATATTATCAAAATTAAAATTGAATTATAAATTTAATTATAATTTATTTCAATTATGGATATTTTCACTGCAATTCTCAGAGAAAATACAGAATATATCAAAGAACATTTTCTATCCCACGAAGATGATGAGAAAACAATCAATACTGAAATAAATACTCCAATTATATATGCATCAAGATTAAATAAATTAAATATTGTTAAACTTTTAATAGAACTTGGTGCAGATGTAAATAAATGTGCTAGTCATAGTGCATCTCCATTATCTATTGCTTCACATGGAGGATATCTGGAAATCGTAAAAGTATTATTACAAAACGGTGCGGATATAGAAATATGTAATATTTACAATGAATCACCATTAAATATTGCTTCATATTATGGTAATTTAGAAACTGTGAAATTATTGATTGAAAATGGTGCAAATATAAACACTTGTAATTATTTTCAAAGAACTCCATTATTTAATGCTTCAAGTACAGGGTGTCTTGAAATCGTAAAAGTATTAGTACAACATGGTGCAGATATTAACAAATGTAATAAGTATAAAACAACTCCAATATCAGAAGCTGCACTACATAATAATTTTGAAATTGTAAAACTATTAATTGAAAACGGTGCAGATATTCACAGATGCGATAATACTCAAAGAACTCCATTATTTCTTGCTTCGGAATTCGGATACACAGATATTGTAAAACTATTGATTGAAAACGGTGCAGACATAGATAAATGCGATTATGCAAATACATCACCATTATTAAGAGCAAGTGAATATGGGCAAATTGAAACAGTAAAATTACTGTTAGAGAACGGTGCAGACATGTATAAATATAATAAAAATTTTTATACCCCATTAGCAACCGCTTCATTAAATGAGTATATTGATATTATAAAACTTTTAATACAACAAGAAGAAAAACTTCGCAAGTCAAATGTTTTTTATAATAAAAAAATTACATGTGATACAATTGATTTGTATGAAATCTTAATAGAAAAAATTGGAGAAAGGACATTAGTTAAAAATATTATAAATATGAAAAATGAAATGGAATATTATGATAAATTAAAATTAGATGAGTGATTAAAAATTCATAAAAAGAAAAAAATAGTTTTTTAAGTAAAATTGATTTATTAATATATTATTATAAATACACTAAATATATATTTTATAATAATATGACACAACCTAAAATGAATACAAATATCAAACAACAAGTTGTATATATTTTAATTTATCATAAAGCAGATGGGCAAATGAATATGCCATTTATTTTAGGAACATATAATGATAAAAAAATATTATTAGATGACTTAGAAAAACGTGTATCTACTTTTTCTAAAAAAAGAAAAAATATATATAATAAACACAAGAACATTTTAGATGATTTTTTTTCTAGTAAGAAAAAAATGATATTTGTTCCAACTGATAATGCACAAGAATTTTATGATTTAAATTCAATGCAACACGAAAAGAATTATGGAACTTTTCCAGATATTGAATCAAGTGGTTTTACTATTATAAAGAATATAATTAATACTAAAACAAATCTTCAATTGATTGGCATTTAATTTTTTAAAAAATCATTAAATATCATGGACTTATAAACTATGCATTTTTATATAAAATTATATAAAAAAATAAATTAATATTATTATATAATTAAATAAAACTAATAAACTAATGGATAAAATTGATACAACTATTTTTTCCCGTATGTCAAAAGAACAATTAGAGGAAATCGCAGAAAAATTAAAAGAAGAAAAGAAAAAAAGAACAGCTGAATTTATTAAACCTGCTGAGAAAAAATTTGTCAAACCTGTTCAAGATAAATATATCAAACCATTAAAAGAGAAATATATCAAACCTATTGATAAAATTATGAAAGAATTAAAAACATATCTACCAAAACAAGAAAAACCTGCATATATGACAATTAATGGTAAAAGATATGGACCATTAACCAAAAAACAATTTGTCCAAATGATTGTTGAAGTTGAACAAAAACAATAATTTATTATAAGAGTTATTTTTATGAAACATATTGGATTTGTATTAGAAGATACAATACATAAATAATTATTAATTTAAAAATTAATAATTAAAGTATTTTATAGATTATTGGAATGTTTATTAAAAAACAAATTCCCTGGATTGAAAAATATAAACCAACATCATTAACCTCATTTAATGATAATAATTTTCTTAATGATTCACATATTAATAATTGTATTTTATATGGAGAACCAGGTGTTGGAAAAACTAGTTATACAAATATTTTAATTGATAGTATTTATGATGATAATGGAAAAAAACAAAATGTTATTAAATTAAATGCATCTGATGAACGAGGAATTGAAACAGTTCGTAAAAAAATTAAAACTTTTGCAAAACAAAAAATTCAAGGAAAATATGATTTTAAAATTATTGTTTTAGATGAAGCTGATACATTAACAAATGATGCTCAAACTGCACTAAGAAGAATTATTGAAGTTCATTCAAATAATACTCGATTTATTTTTATTTGTAATTATATTGATAATATTATTGAACCAATTAAATCTCGATGTCATAAGATTAAATTTAATAAATTCTCAACTAAATATATTAAATCATATCTTAATAAAATTTTGATTAAAGAAAATATTGATGCAAGTAAAAGAAACCATTTAATTGAAACTACTTTACATTTTTCAAAAAATGATTTACGAAAATCAATTAATTTAATAGAAGTTATTGCAGGTATTAAAGATGTTGAAAAATATTCAATTGAAGATTTAAGTTGTGTATTTGGTATTATCACTAAAAATAATTTACAAAAAATATTAGAAAATATTAAATCAATTGATGATATTAATAATTATTTAACTGTTTTATGTAATTATAAAATTGTAAATATTTTATTAAAAATTCAAGAAATCATTCTTAATGATACAACAATTGAAGATATACGAAAAATGAATTTCTTAATCTTATTATCAGAAATAGATAATATTAAAAATAAGAATATTAATAAACGAATTATATTAACAAAATTATTAATGGAGTATATACAAATATAAATAATTAAAATTGATTATTTTATATGTTATTAATTTTAAATAATTAAGATAATCAAACTTTTTAAAATGAACTTTAAAGGTTTTCTAAAATATAAAGTATGTTTCTTCCACAAAGAAGAATTAACAGAAGATGAATTCTGTGATAAATTAAGAACGGGAAAACAAAAAAAATTAATAAATAAGGTAAATGAATTAGGAACAGATATTTCTCAATTAAATATTAATTGGGATTATATTTCAAGTCATGATAAACTTAGAACCAAATTTATTCGTAAATTTGAAAAATATATTAATTTTGATAATTATTCTGGAAATCCAAATTTATCAATTAAAAAGATTAGATTATTTAAAGATAAATTAAATTGGGATATATTAAGTAAATCTTATCGATTTACAATTGATGAATTATTAGAATTTAGTAAATACCTAAATTGGCAATATATCTTTTTTTATCAAAACTTAACTGTAAATCAAATCGAAAGATATTTCTTACCACAAATGTGGTGGTTATTTTCAAATGATAAAGTTGAGACAGAGAATGATGATATTTATAATAAAACAAAAAATGTTATCATTCATAAAAATATTAGAGAAATTCCTGAAGATTTTTGTGAAGCATTTAAAATAAAATTACAGGAATATCAAGAAAATAAAAAACAATTAAGACAAATATTAAAATGTGAATTAAGTGAATTAATTAATACCTTTAATAATAAGGGTGAAGTAAATGAATTACGAAAAATTTCTATCACTATAAATGGATTAGAAGATACTAAGGAAGAAGAGATTGAAGAAAATAAACAATTAGTTGATGGAACAACTCAATATGAACAAGAAGAAATCAATATGAAAGAAATTCAAACTCAAACAGAAGAACAAAATCCATTTGGAACATATAATGAAGAAGATGAGGATGATACATTAAATCCTTTTGAAATTGAAGAAGAACAAGAGGTAATTAATGTATTAGAATTATATGATGAACCATACTCAGATATGGAGGAAGAAGAACAAAAAGAAGAAGTCGAAGAAGTCGAAGAAGTCGAAGAAGTCGAAGAAGAACAAAAAGAAGAAGTCGAAGAAGAACAAAAAGAAGAAGTCGAAGAAGAACAAAAAGAAGAAGTCGAAGAAAATTAAATATTTTAATTTAATTTTTTTAAAAAAACATTATTATGTTATGGACTTATTTTTATCTTATTATTTTTATTCTACTACATCTTTTTGGTTTTACATGATGTTCCATTGATGTTACTTGATATTGTTTTCCATTACTAAAATATACATAATAACCTTTCTTTAATGGATTATCTATCTCATATAAACTACTATAACTCATTGTTCCAACATCATCTATGATTTGATATCTTATATATAATTTATCTCGAACTTCATCTTTCATTTTAAGTTCATATAATTTAAGTGCATCCGGTATATATCCATTAATTCGACATACATAACCAACATGCATTTTTGATATTTTTTTTAATTTTGGAAATAATACTCTATTATATGAATAGTTTGATTTAATATATACAACATCTTCTGGTTTTAATTCTGTTCCTGTAAATAAATCATTATCAACATATAAATCCTCTCTTGGTGTTTCATCTTCTGTTATTATTGGACCATTCTCTAATACTTTTCTTTTAAATGTCATATAATTCTCTTTCTTTTTTGTTAATATACTTACCATAATAATTACAATAACTAATACCGTGATACTGGTTAAAAACATAATTGATTGATTACTTTTCATTTTTTGTTTTATATATATTATTTAGATTTTTCAAAAGTCATAATTAGAAATAAATAGAACTATAATATTAATTCTATTTATTCTTTAATTTCTTTATTTTTCTTAATATTAATTTTTTTCTTTGGTAATATTTTATCTACATCTTTTTTCTTCTTTTTGATAATAATTTTCTTTTTTGGTTTATCTTCTTCTATAATTGGAATCTCTTTTTTATCTTTCTTTGGTGTTTTTTTCTTTTTCGGTTTTTCCTTTTTCTCTATAATTGGTGGTGCTTGTTTCGGTAAATTATTTTGAATAGTAAATATTTTCTTAATGAGTGTATCATCTTCTGTTATTTTTTCTTTCTTATTCTTTTTATTATGAAGAGCAAGTTGATTAATTAATTCAAAATCCATATTTGAAAAACATGATAATCCAGAAGACATTTTGAGATTTGAAATTTTATTATTATTATTTTTATTTTTATTTGCCCTTGATACACAAGATGGAAAAAACATTCTTCCTTTCATTTTACCCATTGATTTTACTACATTTGTATATTCTAAATTCGCATAATATGGTTGTAATGAAAAATCTGTTGGATTTGTATTATAAATTATATCTGAACTTGACATTCCATCTAAACTTTGAATTATATCATCTAAATCTTTACTCTTTCCATTTAGATAATATTCAAATGAAGAATTTGGAATAATAAATGTATCATTAAAATACATACTTTCACATTCATCAATCGATTTTTTATGCATATCTGTCGCAAATGCAGTATTTAATAAATCATAACTATTTTTAAAAGTATTTGAATCTACTGTATTTTGATTTATTAATAATTTATTTTTACTTGTAAATTTAATACTCTTTTTACCTTTTTCTGATAATACTAATACTCCTATATTTGTAATAATACGTCGAAGGTCATATTCATTATTTTGATATAATTTTTTAAGAAATGTTTTTGTTGTTTTAGCAGTATTATCAATCTCTTCTTTTTCAATAATATAATCAATTCTTTTTTGAATATCATTATCTGTTAATTTTTTAAAATTAAATGTTTTTAAATCTTTAATCTTTTTGAATAAAGAAGTTTTATTCTCATTTGATATTAAAATTATTAAATTATGTGTATCTGTATTAATAATATCAAATAGTTTTTTAAGTTTTGTTTCATAACTACTATTTGAATTACTGTTAGTAAATTTAATATTATCTATTAGAATTATTCTTGGAAATAATGATTTTTTAAAAATTGATGATATTTTTATATTTTCATTATTTGTATTACTAATATTTTCAATTGGTATTTCAATAATTTTTGATTTTTTTGTTTTTGATAATATATTTGCAAATGATGTTTTCCCAGTTCCAGATTCGCCAACTAACAAATATTTCCCTTTATATTTATTTTTAGTGATATCATCTAATAGTTTTTTATATATTTTTTCATTCCCAACAATTTCATTAAAATTAGATGGTTTATATTTTTCTAATAAATCCATATATAAAATCAAACTTTAATTAAAATTAGAATTTCAATTTTAATATAATAAATTATTCTGTGATTTCAGGAATAACAGGTTCTAATCTTGCATTTAAAAATGGTTTTTTCATAGATTGAAAATCTTTTCGTGTTCCAATTATTCCAACATAATCTTTATTTAAATCTGACATATCTGCAAAATCACTATAGTTATATGTTAAATTGACATAATCTTCTTTTCTATATATAACTGTAATAATAAAAACAATTACAATTACAACTAACATTATTTTTGTATCCATTAAATAAGATAATATATCATTGATTTTATCCATTATTTTCATTGTGTAAATAAATAAATTATATAATATATAAATAAAAATATTTTTATAAAATTGATTTTAAAAATAAAGAATATATATATAATATACAGAAATAATGTCAATTAACAAATTATTAGTAGAAAATTTTCAATTACTTGCATTATATGAGAAAAATAGTGATAAATTTACTAAATTAGTAAAAATCTTTGGTAGTCTTAAAATGAATGATAAATTATTAATGAAATTTATGCAAGATTTTGATGCAAACAAAGATGATATTTCTGGTATGATTTATTTTAAATCAACTTCTTTTTGTGAAATCTTTGCTGAGATGACAGAAGAAGAAAGAAAATTAATTACTTCAAATTTAGAAAGAATTTATACTTTATGCCAAGAAAAATTAATGAAATCACATTCTACACAAGAAACACACGTATGTGATTCAAATTGTTCTCATAATTCACAAATGGATGAGTTATTAAAAAATAAGAAATTAAAAAAGATGTTAAAGAAAAAAGGAGCTAAACAAGGATTAGAAGATTATATGAAGAATACAATGGGTGCATCTGGAAATAATCTTGAAGATATGCTTAAATCATTAACTGGTAATAATGATATGCTAAGTGGTGTTGCAAAAAAATTAATTGATAATCCAACAGTTAAAGAATTAGGAGATATTTTTCAAAATAAAGAAACAATGAATAAAATTTTCAACTTTGTAGAACATATTATTGAACAAAATAAAGAATTAAAATTAGAAGTTGAACGTATTATGAAATTAGACTTAGTTAATCTTGAAAAAGTATCTGAATTAGCAACTAAATTTATGACAAAATTCGATGATTTAAAAGACGGTAAAGATATTATGGGTAAATTAGATAAAATCAAAGTTGAAATTATTGAGAATAATGATGTTAAATTAATGATTAATAAAGTAGAAACATCTATTGAAAGTGGTTTAATTGACCCTTCAAAATTAAAAACAATGGTATTAAAAGTTTTTACTGACGCAGCAGAAGACTTTAAAAAATTAAATATCTTTGATTTAGATAAATTAAAAACATTCGGACCATTATTAAATGGGTTTGGATTAAATTTCGGTTCATTACTTGGATTAGGTGCAGGTGGAGGAGCCAAACCAAAAACATCAGCAGAAAGACAAGAAAGAAGAATGAAAGATTTTAGAAGAAAACGACGAGCAGAATTAAAGAAAAATAAAAAGAATAAAAGAAAGTAAATTAATTAACTTTTAATCTAAATATTATTTTAGATTAAAATATTTATTTTTTAAGATTTTAGACTAAAATTTGTAATATAGAATTTATCCCTTTATTTTTTGAATGGATTTTTAATAAAAAAAAAAATTATTTAAAATTTATTTTCTATAAAATATTATAACAAATAATTCATAATAATGGCACAAAAAAATAAAATCGCAGGAGTTTTTAATAAGTTATTAACTGAATTCACTGAGCAAGTTATTAATGCTTTCCCAAGTTTAAAAGGTGATAAAGAAATCTTAAAATTAAAATCAACTTTAAGAGTAACTGTCCAAAATGTGCCATTAGTTCCGATTAGATTATTTCATCAACAAATAATTATTCCATATGAAACTAAAATTGTAAATAAAGATGAACAATTCTTTTTAAGTTTTGATTTATCTGGAACTCCAATTGAGGGATTAAATTATTTAAAAGATATTTATTCACATGCTACAAACGAGAATAAAAAAGTTATCTGGGGTTATATAACTAAATTAAGATTACTATCTAAAAAATTTTCTGAATAAATAAAACAAATTAACTTACAAAAATAATTATATCAAATATTAATATATTGATATAATTTAATGACTAACTCAATTGTTCATATTATTGGTGCCGGTATTTCTGGATTAACTATTGCACATTTATTATCAACAAGATATAAAAATATAAAAGTTCATATTTATGAGAAAAAAAATTATATTGGTGGAAAAGTAGGTATGACAAGAGAAAATGGATATTTACAAGAACATTCTCCTCGTATATTTTCTGATAATTATATTAACTTTTTTAATCTTATGAAAGAAATTCCAACAAAAGATAATAAAAAAGTTTATGATAAAGTAACGAGTAAATTAAATAATTATTTAATTAATAAAGATTGTAGTTATACATCAGTTAGTTTATTATCATTAATAACTTCTATGAGTTTTTGTGATATTTTAACTATTTCTTATTATATTATTAGAGGTTTATTATCAAGTGAAGATAGATTAAGAAATGAATATGATAGAATTAAAGTTATAGACATAATTGATTCAGAAAAATCAAAAAAAATTCTTGAAAAATTAGCTTATATTGTTGGAGAAAAATTAGAAATACTTCCAATGTATAAATTATATAAAATTGTTGAATATGAAATTAAAAAATTAACTTTCGATTATCCAATCTTTAGAAAACGTGGTCCTATGCATTTTACTGATTCTCTTGATACTGTTATATTTGATAATTGGAAAACATTTTTAGAAAAAAATGGTGTTGAATTTCATTTAAATACTAGTTATATTAACTCTACAATAGTTGATAATAATATTATTGATTTTTCAATTAATACTAAAAATGGAGAAAAAATAGATATTGATATACATGAAAATGATTTTATTGTTCTTGCTTTAAATATTGAAGCACTTGATGAAATTAATAAAAAAATACATTTCACAAATGTAAAAGACCTTTTGGATTTAAGACTTAAAACTTCAAATCATCAATATGCAACACAAGTATATTTTAAAGATAAAATTACTTTTAAAAAATTAGGAACTGTTATGGTTGATAATTTTATAATTCAACCACTTGGTGATTTTTATAATGATATTGAAAAATCATTACAAAGTTCTAAAATTAAAAGTTTTTGGAGTATCGGTTTAGCAAATCCTAAATTATATAATGAATATCTTGGTAAAACATATGAAAGTATGACATATACAGAATTTCAAAGTGTAATTAGACATTTAATTAAATCAAACAGATGTCTTCAAAAATATATTGTTGAAGATTTATCAGAAATCGATATTATTGATATTAAAATTTGGAAAGATGAAGATTTATATTTTTGGAATAGTAATGATACAGTTAAAAAAAGACCAGGTGTATTAACAAAATATAATAACTTATTATTAAGTGGAGCAGTTATTGATAATAATTTTTATTCTTATTTTGTAGAAGGTGCATCTACTGTTGGGTTTATGACAACAAATGAAATTTTAAATAAATTAAATTATTCTACTTTAGGTTTCTATAAACATTATGGACCATTATTATTAACACCATTTAGATTATTTGATAATATTATATATAAAATTCGATTACCAAATATTATCGATGTTATTATTTATTTATTTCAATTATTTATCATTAGACAACTAATAAAGTTCATATTAAAAATATTTAATTGGGATTAATTTTTATAATTAAAAATGATTATTAATATTAATATAAGAAATAATTTATGAATAAAAAATTTAAACCAAATAAAAATCCAAATTGGAGAACAAAAGAACCTAAACAACCACATAATAAACAATACATTATTAATGATAATAATAAAAAAAAGACGGATAATGTATTTTTATTAACACGAGATAATTTTTATCATATTATTGAAAGAAAATATCTGTATAAAACAACTTTATTCAAAACAATGTTTGAAAAAGATAGATATATTGGAAATTTAAAAAGACCTATTTTTTTACAAAAAGTTAAAAATCATCATTTCAAACTTATTTTAGAATATTTAAAATATCATTTTTATAATCAAGATGATGGATTTGAAAGTCCTGATGAAGATGGTATTATTATTCAAAGTATTTATTCTTATTATGAAAATAGTTGGGATAGAAATTTTATTAAAAAAATAGTTAATCTTTATAAAAATAATATTGAAGAAATTAATAACTTATTAGAAACAATTAAATATATTGGAATGGAAAATATGTATAATAAAATTAAATATTGTAAAAGATATTTAATAAGTTTAAAAAATTATAAATTAGATGATATTTAAAATTAATTTTATTATATTATATTATAATATATAATTAATCAAAAATGATTATGGACTTAGTAAAAGGAGCAACTATTTTAATCGCATTTGTAGTTATTTATCAAGTTTTAATTGGAGGAAAAAGAGAAAATATGGCAACTGCTTGGTTCCCATATAGTTATCTTAATAATATTAGTAAAGGAATTAAAGATAATCAAATGGTAGAATCATTTAACTCATTATCATCTATTTCTTCTGATGAAGATTCTAATATTATTCAAGAACAAGGATTTAATCCAAATAAAAATATTATTAGTGAATACTCTATCAATGAAATTATGCCAAATGATTCAGATAAAAATAAATTACAAGATATTCAACTTGGTGATTTAGAGACAAGTGAATTTGGTACTTTTGAACCAGAAATGAACTATGCTGATTTATTAGAAGTTAATCCAAATAATGCAGGTAGTGGTGATTTATCCGATTTAAAAGATTCTTATAAAAATTTTAATGGAAATTTATATTTTAATACATTAGAGATGTTAAATAAACGTGGTGGAAATGCTGTAGTTGCAAAATCTGAATAATTTATTTAACAAAAATACATTATATGTAGATAAGTTTATCAACATATAAAATAGATTATATTAATTATCCAAAATTAAAATTGATTTTTATCTAGGTTATAATCAAAATATTAATTTATTGAACTAATCGTTGAATAAAATTAGTTGAATAAAATGTCTCTCAATTTTTTACCAGTCGAATTAGAAAACATCATTGATAACTATAGTTATCAAGTTCAACACAGAATTAACTTTGCAAAATACGCAGATGAATTGAAGCAGAGAACTTCAATTAGACAGGAAGATGTTTATTATGCTTATGAGTTGAATCATTCGAGGAACGTTTGGGAGTTATTGTGTCATCATTCTTTTGATGATGCTCAACGTTTATATCTTTTAGAAGAGCGTATCAAAATTGATGAACCGATGATTAATATTTCATTTAACTATTCCTTAGTAGAGGAATTTGAATATTTTTAAAAAATAAATCTGTATAACGGACTTATTTTAGTAATAATTAAAAAAAAAATTAAAAATGATTAATAATTAATTTATTAAATTAGTATATAATATATTCAATACATAAATATGAGTTTTAATAATAAATTTGTCGCACACACCGATTTTGAAAAAAAAGAATTAGGTTATATTGATTTATATAATTTTGTCAAAAATTTATTAATCGCAAAAAGAAATGGAGTAGAATATAAAAATGATTTATTACAAGATTTTAATGTAGAAAAATTTAGATTAATGTCTGTAGATGATTTAACAAAAGTTTTTGTTGAACTTAAAACTTCATATGCAGAACGAAATAATGAATTAACTTCATTATTAGAAAAATTAAAATACATTCAAATCATTAATGATAATGAATTAGAAGAAGCTGAAGCAGAATTAGCAAAAATCAAAAAGATACGATACAATCCAACTTTTCAAACTGGTATTGAAATCATTTCTAGACGATTCTTACTTGGAACTGCTACAGATGAGGATAGACGCAAATACGCTTTTGATACTGAATTAAAACGCCGAGAAGATTATTTACAAAATATTAAAATCGGTTGGTTCCAAGCAACCAAAGATTTAAATAATAAAAATGTAGAAAAGGTAGTCAATTCTCATAAAACACAATTTCAAAAGAACTTTACTCGACAAGTAAGTTTAAAATCTGATGATAAAAAATATTTAGAACAAATTTTAACAATTGTTGCCGATGAAGAAATCAATAATCTTATCAAAGAATTAAAATTAGAAAACATTAGAAATATGAAAGATTCTAAAATTAATCTTCGAATGAAGATGGTTGAAGCAATCGCAAAGTTCGCAGAAATCCCAAAAGCACAAGCGAATCTTATCATTCAAGACCCCAATTATAAAGTTAAATTATTAGGAACTATCAATATGGAAGATGTCCGAAATAAAATTAATACTATTAGTATGGAACTTAATGAACACGAAATCATTGACCAATTCTTACGCACTGAACGAAAAAGAATTGCAGCAGAACATTTACTCAAATTCAAAGAAGGTGATGATTTATATACTAGAGAAATCACTTATGGTGATATGGATAATATGGAAAAGGTTATTCTTAAACGACATTTCAATGTTAGTGAAGAAGATTACGAATTATGGGAAACTACTGGAGAACAAAAATTTGTAATGCCATCCGTTCAAGAAATTAATAAAATTAAATTAGATTATATTATTAATGATATGAAATTTCTTAACTTATCCAAAAACAAATTACAAAAACAAATGAAAGAAGATGAACTTAAAAATGAAGCAATGGATATGTTAATTAATAATTATAAAACATTGGCTGAAAAAAATATTCTTACCAAAAAAGAATTCGATGTCATTCAAAAAATGATTGTCGAAGAATTTGGAAAAGAAAAATTAAAGAATATTAATCAACTTAAATCAAATATTAAAATTCATGTAGCCAGAATATTATTAGAGAAATATCTTGATAAAATGGAAAATCCATTAGATAAAATATCAGTTGTTTTAGAAAAAATATTCGGTTCAGATGAAAATGAAATTATTGTATTTGAAGAATTATTTAATAATATTATCAATTATAATAATAATGAACCATTTATACATTTACAAGATATTTTTAATAATACATTATCATTTATTTCAGAAATTCAAAAATTAGATGTTAATGATGAACCAACTGAATTAATTTCAAAGATTAGAAATATTATTGTTAGTGGCGAAGAAAATGATTTTGTAGATACAAAACAATGGAAAAGATATTATGTTGGAACTGATGGAGAACTTAAAGTTGAAAATATGAATTTCGCTAGTGGAGGAAGATTAAAACATTATCGTAAAGCAAAAACAACTACTGTTTATATTAATACTTTTAATCTATTAATGTTAATCCCATATTTACCACGAAATGGTAAAGTAATGAAAATGATTCGGGATGAATTATCAAAACCAATGAAAGTTGAAGATGGAGTAGTTGAACCAATTATATTAGAAGAAACACCATCAAAATTTCCTTTAAATTGGGTTCCACAAAATAAACAAAGTGATTTATTCAAAAAATTAATGAATATTGAATTTAAAGAGATGGAACCATTATACGAAGATTTTGTTTTAGCAACAAAAGAAATGTTAATCGATTTAACATCTGTTGGAAAATTATTAAATGAAACAGAACTCAAAAAAATCAAAGTTGAGTTTAATTCATTATACAACATATTCTTAAATATGTATAAAATGGAAATTATTCCATATGACTTAAATAAATTAAAATCAAAGAAAGGGTATGAAGATTTAAAACGAGAATACTTTTTAAGTATTGCAACTTCTTTATTTACTAATTCTCTTGGAAAACTATTAAATGTATCATCATCTAAAAAAGTAAAAACACTATTAAATGGTGTATTATCATTAACTGGATTATTCTTAAATCAAAAATCAGACTTTTTAAAAGTAGTCACTGCTTTACCAAAAAAGAAAGTAGAACCACAATATGAAGAATTATTAAAGAAAAAAGAAGAAACCAAAAATGATGATTTATTAAATGATTTCTTTGATGAAGAAGAAGAAGAACCAATTAATTTTAAATTAGAAGAATTTGAAAAAGCAAAAACATCAGATGAATTATTAGAAAATTATATGGGTATTGAAACATCCAATAAAGATGATACCGATTTTTAAAAAAATATTATATATTACGGACTTATTTCATCTTAACACAATTTAAAAATTAAAATAAATATAAATTATATATTTATTTATTTATGGATAATCCTAATCCAAATAACCCAATTGATTTTCAATTGGCATTTAATAAACAAATTCAAGCTATTAAATCTGCCGCAGAATCTCAATCTTTATCTGTTGAAAAATTAAAGAAAAAATATATTGATGATAAAAAATCAGGATTTTATAATTATTTCGCAAATATTCCTTCTGAAAATATGTTCATATATTACTTATTGTTTATGATTATTTTCTTTTTTGTTAGTCAAATGAATTTTACTTTTAGCAAAGTTATATCTGTATTAATTTGTTGTGGTATTATTTTCTTTTTAAATGAAAAACGACGGTCAACTTCTATTTCTCGTATGCAAGAACTTGAATTAAAACTTGATGCACTTTTCCCAAAACCAAAATTTTTCTATTTAGATGCAGGTATTATTGAATTAGTTCATTCTATTAGAGAATATTCTAGTTATAATGTTATTACATATAATCGATTAATAAAAGTTCTTGATAATTTCTTAGAATTAACACTTGATATAGAAAGAAATATTAAAAATGGTTATACATTATATGATAATCTTGTTGATTTAAAAAAAGAAGCATTAAATACATTACAATCAATGATTTTTAGTGTCCCAAGTGATATTAAAGCTGAAAATAAATTAGATGATGCAACAGAATCATTACATTTTATATTAAACTTTCATCTTGAAAAAATAAGAATCCAAATTAATAAAGATTATAAAGAAACTGGACCACAAAATAATAATAAATATATTGATGAAACTGGCCCTAGTCCTACTGATGACAACACAGATTATCATTATAGTCTGTATTAGTTGTTATTTACTTTAATTTTTCAATTAAATCAATATGTGATAATAACATTCGACGACAACAATACCGTTTTAATTTTAATTTTTTAAAAATTTGTTCTGTATTTTCAGTATTTTCTTCTTTTAATTTTAAATATTTTTTATATTTATCTGCTATTACTTTTGAACAAGAAAAACAACGCACTGGAATTAACATCTTTTATATTAGTTAATAAATATTTCTAAATCATTTTTAAAAATATTTTATTTTAAAAGAAATTATATATATTATTATTATATAATAACTATTTATGGACCAATCAAAACCTGTAGGAAGTCGAATCGGAAGAACTATGGATGAATTATGGAATGAACGTTCATTCAAAGTAGACCTTGAAAGAAAACATAGTTATCAAACAATGTTCCAAGAGAAAAAAAGTGATAATAATACTTTTAGAAAAGAAGCAATCAAAAATATTCATGGTAAAACTTTACTTAATCAACTTTATTTTTCTGATAAAAATATCGAAAATGTAGATAAAAAATTAAGATATACTATTTATAATATGTCAAAAGGACAATTCTCATTAGGACCACAAGATAAAAATGAAATCGGTATCGCAATGCGTTCTGTATATTTACGTTATTGCAAAAATTTACCAGACCATATTACTGAACAAATTAGAGAATTAAATGAACTTACCGTATCATTATTAGCACCAAAAGTTTTATCAAATACAAAACAATATATTAAATATTTAGAAGATATTAATGAAAGTCATATGAGAGTTATTGATAGACCCGTTAATGTATCTAGTGCAGGAACAAAAACTTTAGAAATGTCTTCTGTATTAGGTTTTGGAAATGAAATGAATTAAATAATTAAAAATATTTTTATATCACTTTATTATATAAAAATATAAATGCAAAAACAAATTGAGAATGCATCAAATGATGTTATGGATGAATTAAATAATCGATTTAAAATTATTGAATTAAATGATTTAGATAATATTATTACTCGTATTGAAAAAATGAAAGTTACTAATAACCGTGATGATGATATTATTAACTTAGTTAATTCAATGAATAGTTTACAAGTAGTTCCACATAATCATAAATTAGATGTTATCTTAGCTGGAACAAAAAAACAAAGAAATAAAGTATTTGCAAGAAAATATAAAAGTGTAAATGGAAAAAAATCTACATTAACAAAAAATCAAGTTGATGATATTTTTAATCTAATGAATGCATTAAAAGAGGAAGATGATGGTGATGATTGGGATGATGTTATGGATGAAATTGACCAACTTGGTGGTGGAAAGAAATCAAAGAAAGTCAAAAAGATGAAAGAAATGAAAGGATGTGCTTGGACAAAAAAAGTCAAAAAGATGAAAGGTGGTGCTAAAAAAATGAGTGATAAAGAATATACCAAAAAACTAAGAGCAAAAATTGCAAAAAAGAAAGTAGCTGGTAAGAAAAAATCAAAACCAAAGAAAAAAGTATCAAAGAAATAAAATTAATTTTTCGATTTTTGCTTGATGATTTAAAATTAAAATTAAAATTGATTTTGATTTTAATTTTAATTTTAAAATAACTTTAAAAATGTCAATACTACCAGCAGACGTAGAAGGTATCATTATGGATTATAAAGAAG
>Ga0255753_1003293_pt1 | contig 16938 bp, 13 predicted proteins | sample 041ome_10_FD_179953 | JGI IMG/M metagenome (GOLD analysis project Ga0255753, IMG submission 179953) | Coastal salt marsh microbial communities from the Groves Creek Marsh, Skidaway Island, Georgia - 041412US metaG (version 2) | ecosystem: Environmental > Aquatic > Marine > Intertidal zone > Salt...
TTTTGATATCACGAAAATTTTTCCGGAAGGAATCATCCTCGGCAAATTTCGATAGCTTGCTCAAATCAGATGACTGGGTGACCCACTGATCCCCAATGGCTTCGGAAACCAGTCCCGAGAGTTTCGGATTACATCCAACCAGCCATCTTCTTGGGGTGATCCCGTTGGTCTTGTTATTGAATCTTTTGGGGTAGATTTCCGCAAAATCTCGGAGCAATCTTTGCTGGAGGAGTTCCGTATGCAAAGCCGCCACACCGTTCACAGAATGGCTGCCAACCACGGAAAGGTGAGCCATTCTGATCTGCCCATCTGCCACAATTGCCATTCGATGGAGTCGGTCAGCATCACTCGGAGCGAAGGCTTTTACTTCTTCCTCAATGAATCTGCGGTTTACTTCCAGCACAAGATCATAGTGGCGGGGCAAAACCTTGGCGAAAAGACCCTCACTCCAGGTTTCCAGCGCCTCAGGCAGAAGCGTATGATTGGTGTAGGCAAAGGTTTTTCTGACCAAGGACCAAGCCTGATTCCAGGGCATCTGTTCAATGTCCACCAAAATACGAAGAAGTTCCAAAATCGCCACTGCTGGGTGAGTGTCATTAAGCTGAACCACCACCTTATCAGTGAACTCATCCCATCCATCGTGATTCCGGCGATAACGGGCGATCATGTCCTGCAGCGAGCAGGATACAAAAAAGTACTGCTGAACCAAGCGGAGTTCCTTTCCATTCTCAGTCTCATCATTTGGATAAAGAACTTTGGAAATGGTTTCCACCATCGCTTTTTCACGAACCGCTTCGACATAGCCTCCCTGGTTAAACACATCCAAATCAAACTCTTCAGAGGCCTTGGACTCCCATAAACGAAGGAAGTTAACTGTATTGGTATTGTAGCCAACAATGGCAATGTCGAAAGGAATACCATCAACCACTTTGGTTTTTACCCACTTGGGTCGGTAATCACCCCGGTCGTCATAATCGTGCTCCACATGTCCATAGAGCTGGACTTTCTGCATGAACTGAGGACGGGCAATTTCCCAAGGGTTGCCAAATCTTCTCCAGTCATCAGGCTTTTCAATTTGCTTACCATTTTCAAATTCCTGTTTAAACAATCCGTATTGGTAATGGATACCATAACCAATAGCAGGCAGATCCAGGGTTGCCATTGAATCCAGAAAACAGGCGGCCAATCTGCCCAATCCACCGTTACCGAGCCCCATATCATGCTCCTCATTCATTAACTCAGAGAGATCAAATCCTAAATCAGCCAAGGCCTCTTTTAGTTCATCCCTAATACCAAGATTGCAAATATTGGACTCAAGTAAACGCCCCATTAAGTATTCCAGGCTCAAGTAATGTACTCGTCGGACATCCTTTTCCAAATGAGTTTTCTGGGTGCGGATATACTTTTCCATAATCTGCTCGCGAACAGCGAGGCAGGCAGCTGTCCAAACTTCCTGGGCAGACACATTTTCTAACTGGCGGGCAAGCGTGAGCCGAAGTTGATGTAAAATCGAGCTTTTCAGGTCGGGAAACTCTTTGGCTATCTCAGCAGGTGATGGAGTTGGAGTCATGGTTTGAATCTTGGTCATAATAAGGAATTAAAATTGGAAAACGCAATTCCTGTGCCAGCCATCCTGTCGGGATGCCAAATGTTCAAATTTGATCGGCAGAAAAGTGCTTAGTTTGCGGAAAATTTATAAACGGAGATATGGGAGTAGGTCTCGCCAGGATTAAGAATACATGATTGCCAGCCATCCTCACCCTGATGGTTGGGACTATCCGGAAAAACCTGCGGCTCTAGGCAGAGCCCTGATCGATGGGGGTAGGATTTACCCGACATCCCCTGCAGGGTTCCATCGAGATAATTCCCAGTATAAAACTGTACTCCAGGCTGATTGGTAAAAAGCTCCAATTTCCGACCAGAATCAGGATCTTTTAAGACCGCAGTGGGAGCAAGTTCCTCACTGGATGGAAGAACCACCCAGGTATGATCATACCCTTTACCGGCAAGTAATTGAGGATGCTCCTGGTCGATTCGAGCCCCTATTTCAGTGGAACTTCTGAAATCAAAAGGAGTACTGATCACCCGCTCGATACCGCTAGGGATACCTGTGTCATCGGTGGCCACATAATGAGTCGAAGGCAGGGTTAAGTGGTGATCCAGGATGGTCGCATCGCCCTCCCCTGCGAGATTAAAATAGGTATGGTTGGTCAAATTAACCACGGTTGCCTTATCTGTTTTTGCCTCGATCTCTATTCTTAATTCGTTCTGCGCAGACAGGAAGAAAGTTGCCGTCACATCAAGGTTAGCAGGGTAGCCTTCCTCCCCGTCCACACTGCGGTAACTAAAGGATACCCCCAAATCATTCTGAAGGATTTTCCCGACCCATAATCTTTTGTCAAAGCCTTGCTCACCACCGTGCAAATGGTTGGGGCCATTGTTCTTGGCTAATTGGTAGGAGTTTTCTCCGATCGAAAATTTGCCAGCTTTTATCCGATTGGCGTAGCGACCTGCGATGCAGCCAAAATAAGGGCTCTTATCAATGTAATCTTGAAGGTTATTAAAACCGAGGGAAACATTTCCAAGCTGGCCCTCCCGGTCAGGAACGATAATGTCCCGCACTGTTGCTCCATAGTCCAGTACACTTACCTCCACACCATTTTCATTAATCATACGGTACTCGTTGACCACTCGACCGTCGGCAAGTGTACCAAACTTTCTTTTCGAGATTGTCATTTTTGTGGATACCGATGGGGAATTATCCTGATCTAAACCTAAGGTATCCTTACTTTTATTGTAAGTCGATTTTGACTTTTCAACGAGGTAAGACCAGCTCTGTTTCGCTTTGCTTTGAGTCTTTTGTCCAATCTCTCTGGGAGAGCAGGAAAAGAGGAGAAAAAAGAGAGTGGAAAGGGTGATAAAACAACACAGATTCTTCATGGGACTTGGACATTGATTCAAAGGTTTGCGATACTAAATTCTTAGCGGATGGTGGCAATCATAGTTTACGCCTAAAACGATTCTCAAAATCACGTTTGGGAATCTCATAATAAGTAGGTCTTCCCTTAGGGCACACATATGGTTTTCTGCATGCGAGCAATTGAGTCGTCAGCCTGATGATGTCTTCATCCGAAAAATCATCTTTTTGCTCATGCTGAAAATTTGCCTGGGTTTGGAGAGCCTCCCGCACCAAGGCCTCAAACTTCGCTTCCTGCCGGTTATCCCTGGCCAGATCGAGAAAATCCCGTATGAAACCAGAGGCGAGTCCGGGCTCAATCCAGGTTGGACATGCCTCGAGGCGGTAGAAATTTCGCCCAAATTCTTCCATTACAAATCCAAGTTTTTGCAGTCGTTCTAAATTGGACTCCAAATTTTTTCGGTCAACCCTATCCAGTTCAAGAGGCTCTGAGAGAAGCAGGGTCTGAAATGATGCGGTACTGGAATCACGCAAGGTATCTTCGAGCTGTTCAAGTCGGATTCTTTCGTACGCAGCCCGAAGGTGTAGAGCGACCACCCCTTGGGGTGCGGAAAACAGGACGAGGTCCCCATGTGCCCGGTCGATCAAACGCCAGCTTGCCGAGGGATCAGACCTCGCACCCACAGAATTGGATTTAAGTAATTCTCTAGCATTTTCTTGAGCAGGAGAAGAGTCTGCAGGGGGACTGATCTTCCTTTCAGTCTGAATTAACTCCCTAGGTGCAGGTTTAGGATGTTGCTCAAACTGCGTTTCCTTGAGGCCGTAAACCTCCAAGGCTCGAGGATCGATTTCCGGAACCATCTTGCCGGCTTCTTTATCAAAAACTTGGACTGGCTCAGTAGCGACCATCTCTCCACCCTTAAAGGACTGATTGTGCTGTAAAACCGCATGGATCAGGAAGGACCTCACTTTGGGCTCCTCCCGGAAACGTACCTCTCTTTTTGCTGGATGAATATTGACATCAACCGAAGCGGGATTGATTTCGAGAAAAAGAATCGCAGGAGGAAACCTACCCTTAGGGATATAGGTGTAAAATCCTTCCATCAATGCGTAGGAAATGGTCTTGCTGTCCACAGGGCGGCGGTTCACAAAAAAAATCATTTCCTTACGCGTCGGCCTACTTTGGCCAGGTTTACCGAGCAATCCTTTGAGAGTACACTCTCCCTCTTCCGCCGAAAAAGGAGCGAGGGATTCGGCCAAACCACACCCGAAAATCTCCCTCACCCTACCCTCCACATTATCAGAAGCCGGGGAGCGAAAAATAGTCCTGCCACCTTCCATCAAAGAAAAGGTGACCGAAGGATGAGCAAGTGCATAAAGCTTGGCCATATGAATCAAATGAGCGGATTCTGTGACCTCTGTCTTAAGAAACTTCCTTCTACCCGGAACAGAATTGAATAAATGAGCCACCTCAATCCTTGTTCCTGCCGGCATACCACATTCCTTCACATGAATAATTTTCCCGCCATTGACTAAAATTTCACATCCCTCGCTACTTTTCTGGGAACGCGTCCGTAAAGTAAACCGGCTCACACTGGAAATCGATGGTAATGCCTCCCCTCTGAAACCAAAACTCTGGATACTATTCAGGTCCGATGCTTTGCGAATTTTACTGGTTGCGTGGCGCTCGATACTCAGAAGTGCCTGATCCTGGCTCATCCCCGTGCCATCATCCTCGACCCGAAGATAGGATTTCCCACCATTACGGAACTCGATTTCAATCTTAGTAGCTCCGGCATCCAGGCTATTTTCCACTAATTCTTTAAGCACGGCTACTGGTCTTTCCACAACTTCACCGGCTGCAATCTGATTGGCAACTTGGTCAGAAAGAATTCGTATCTCTGGCATCCCCTTCTTTCGTAAGGTTCCCAAGGCTCATCGACAATGGGAAATTATGCACAATCAGGTTCTGGCTTGGGCTCCGTTCAATATTTTGTCATAAGCATCTCTTTTCTCCTAATGCCGAACCAATTGTCAGAACAGCACAGTCCCTACCTAAAATCACATGGAGACCAACCAGTTAACTGGATGCCATGGGGACTGGAGGCTCTGGCCATTGCTCAAAAAGAGGACAAACCCATCCTCCTTTCCATTGGATATTCATCCTGTCACTGGTGCAACCGAATGTCTGAGGAAAATTATCAGGACTCCTTTGTGGCCTCGATTATGAACCGCCATTTTATCTGCATAAAAGTGGATCGGGAGGAACGCCCTGACATCGATCAAATGTTCATGGAAGCGGTACGAATGTTCAATCAATCTGCGGGGTGGCCCCTTCATGCTTTCTGCATGCCTGATGGAACACCGTTTTGGGGCGGCACTTTTTTCCCTAAGGAGGATACAGGACAAGGGATTGCTCCGTGGCCTCAGGTTCTGATGAGAATTGCGGAGCATTACCGCAAAGCTAAGCATGAACTAGCCGAAAATGCCAAGCATGCCACCGCCAACTTAGAGAACAGCAATCATGCAAATCTGGCAAATCCAGCGGATTGGACACGACTTCATTTACTGAATGCTGCTGAAAAAATTTGCTCCCTGCACGATGATGAGCACGGAGGCTTTACACCAGCCCCCAAATTCACTTCTCCGATGAAAATTGATTTTCTTCTCGCAATCGCGGAAGCAGAAGCAATCCGGAGACGGCCAGCACTGGATTCGCGAATTGCTCAATGCGTGAATACCACCCTTGAAAATATGGCTCACCGGGCTATATATGATCCACTTGAAGGAGGATTTTTTCGCTATGCTTTGGATAGCGAGTGGAATTCTCCACACTTTGAGAAAATGCTCTCAGATAATGCTCTGCTCGTTACCACTTTTTCCAAAGCTTTCCGAAAATTCAAGAATCCCGCCTACCAAAGAATTGTTTCCCAAATTTTATCATGGAAGGAAAACAACCTTCTGCAAGAGGATGGAGGATACTCATGCTCCCTATCCGCCCATGCGGATGGAGTTGAGGGAGGATACTATCTGTGGACCCTGGAAGAATTGTGTGAGTCCCTTGGGCAAAGCCAGGGCGAACAATTTGCTCAACGGCTATCTCCTATTGGGGCCAGTAAAAATGAAGCCTATTTGCCAAGGAGATTTATAAACGACAGCGAATGGTCAGAAAGGCATCAGGACGAGATATGCAAAATTTTGGCAGAAACAAGAAAGCAGCGACCCTGTCCCCAACCGGACACTAAGAGGTTGCTTACCGACCATGCCCTCTTGGCTCGTGCTTTGGTTGATGCCGGCATCGCGTTTTCTGAACCAGATTGGATACACCGTGCTGCGGGAATCCTCGAATGGATAGAGAAAAAATTTACTAAAAACGAAAAACAACTTGCTGGCATACTATTCACGGATGGCGCCTTAAGTGAATCCGCGTATTTGGAAGATTACGCCTTTTTGGCGGAAGCCCTACTTTCCCTTACTACGGTCAGCGAAGCCTTTGGTTTGGGAAATGCCGAGAAATGGATCAAGTCTGCAGAGAAATGGACGGATCTTATTGTGACGAAATTTAAGGATGTTCAGATTGCGGGCTACTACACCAGCCCTTCAGATCACCCCCATCCAGCCCCGGTAAGGAAAAAGTTTTGGTTCGATAATGCACTTCCGGCTGGAAATTCCTCGCTAATGAGAGTTTTTCACACGCTGAGTATTCTTGGAAAGAACAGACAAAGGTGGGAGAAAGAATACCAAGAGGCAATTGGTGCGTATGTTAAAGCAAGTAAACAGTCCCCGGATGCAGTTGGACATGCTCTTACCGCCATAACCGAGGCAGAAACCGGAATTGTATCAATAAGGGGAGACCAATCATTTATTGAAGCAAATGCCAGTTCTTTTTCGGCTTACCCACACCGACCAGTATTCTTACATGTTGGTGAAGAAAAATCCCTGCAAATAAATGGCAATCAAACCGAAGTTTCTGGTGCCAGCGAAGATTGGATACCTTTCCTGTACAAATAAATCAGTCTTTATTGGACTTAGGAAGCAGCTTGCTTAAGGACCTGCCATCCTCCTGAACCACTTTTTCGGCAATCTGTTTAATATCGTAAGCTTTTCCATGAAGTGATTGGTGAGCTACCTGAATGGCGGTGCGAATGAGTTTGGAATCTGTTTTTACCCGCTGTCCGGTCTTCGAAAGAATTCTCTCAATTCCATCCAAAAGAAATAAATCATCTTCGGTCAGAGTGATGGTACGGACAATTCGTTTGGGTAGATTATCATTATTTGAAGTCATGTTTAATAATATTATCTGCAAGAATACTAATAACAAGTAAAAGCACTAACTAGTTAAACAATATTGGTGATATGTTTCGTCTGAACTTGGGCCAAATTAGTTAGTTTCTGTTAATGCAGTTGAGATCTTCGAAAGATCTTCTGAGGCGCTCCACAAAGTAATTTTCACCACTTCGTAACCAAACTCGTGGGTCATAATATTTTTTGTTGGGTTTATCATCTCCCTCAGGATTACCCAACTGAGCCTGCAAAAAATCTTTATTCTCTTTATAGTACGCATGCACACCGTCCCAGAAAGCCCACTGCATATCGGTATCGAGATTCATTTTCACTACACCATATCCAATCGCTTCCCGAATTTGTTCACGCGAAGATCCAGATCCTCCGTGGAAAACAAAGTCGATAGGTTTACCGGACAAACCATGCTTTTCTTTCACAAATTCCTGAGAATTTTTCAGAATGATTGGAGTAAGTTCAACATTGCCGGGCTTGTATACTCCGTGAACATTTCCAAAAGCAGCAGCCACAGTAAATCGGTGGCTTACCGAAGAAAGGACTTCATAAGCCTGATTGACTTCTTCTGGCTGGGTATAAAGACGGGCACTGTCGATATCAGTATTATCCACTCCATCCTCTTCCCCTCCCGTTACTCCAAGCTCTATTTCAATGGTCATGTCCATCTTGTTCATCCGTTCAAAGTATTCCTTGCAGGTGGACAAGTTGTCTTCAATAGGTTCTTCGGAAAGGTCGAGCATGTGAGAACTGTAAAGAGATTTGCCTACGCGTTGGTAAAACTTTTCACTGGCCTCAAGCATCCCATCGATCCAGGGAAGCAACTTTCTGGCGGCATGATCGGTATGAAGAATAACCGGCACATCGTAAGCTTCTGCCATCGCGTGAACATGCATCGCCCCAGAAACAGATCCTGCCACAGCACCACTTTGGTTATCGTTATTCAAACTTTTACCAGCAAAAAATTGGCCGCCCCCATTGGAGAACTGAACCATAACTGGCGAATTAACTGCTGCTGCTGTCTCAATCACGGCATTGACTGTGTGACTGTTGACCACATTTACGGCTGGCAAAGCATATTCATTTTCTTTGGCATCGTTAAAAATGGCTTGTACGGCGTCTCCGGTAGCTACTCCTCCTGGAAATTTTTTGCTCATAATAATAAGGGAATAATGGTTGGTAAGTTATAGTGTGAATGTTGTCCCTTTGATCATGGCAAAGGGGTAAAAAAGGGTAATCGTCTCCTATCGAAGTAAATCCTCTATGTTTTCAGAGCCAAGAGCTTTTTCAACTTCATCTAGTTTAATAAAAGTAGTACGGGTATGGGGAAGTTTGTATCTCTTAAAAACTCCCTTATCTAATAGATAGTAGAGTTTACGCTGGGAAATCCGAAGTACTTTCGCAGCCTCGGTAATTCTTAAAATTTTTGGGGCAGGAGGCTTGCGAATCTCTTTCATGGAGTCCTCCTGAGTAAGCATGGAATTCTCCAGTTTCTCCATTCTATCTTCCATAGCTGCCAGTCGATCCTTGATCTCAGTCATCACCAGAAAAATAACCTCTGCCTCGATTCCCTCACGCTCCTTAACCCCGAGCTCGCGCTCCTTTTCGTTTCGAAAACTCAGGGCATCGATGCGGGATTTAAAATATTTACGAAACCTCTTCTTACGGTAAGTCCATGAAATGCAATGCGGGGAAGCACGATCCTTGGCAACAGTGTAGGAAACTTTCATGAAATTCTAATTGATTGGTGGGAATTGATGGAGTAAGTCATTTGTTTTAAAGAAAGCCGAGATGAGCGACAAGAATTTTCCCGATGTTATCCGTGAGATCCATGAACAGGACAACCGTTATGGAAAAGGTGCTTATTATTTTATCCGTGAAGCGCTTGATCATACCCTCAAAAATATGCAAAAAAACAAGCAGGGGAAAGGGGGTCATGTATCTGGCATCCAGTTGCTCGAAGGGATCAGGGATTATGCATTGGACAGGTTTGGTCCCATGACCCTCACGATGATGGATCATTGGAATATACAAAAATGTAGGGATTTTGGGGAAATTGTTTTCAACTTGGTGGATCATGGGATTCTCGGGAGAACTGAAAATGATTCACTGGAAGATTTCGAACAGGGATACGACTTTATCCAGGCATTCCGGGATCCTTTTCTTCCGAGCAAACGGAAACCACCGCCTCCTGAATTAAATTAACCAATTTCCGCTGGTATACTAACTTCCCCCAAATACACGGTAGAGGAAATACACCAGAGCTAAAATTCCCAGAATCTGGTATACAGACCGTATTCCGTTTTTCGATTTAGCAGTTCCAAAAAGCCCAGACTTGTAAAAAGTGTCTTCAGAAACATCATCAGAATCAGTTCTATTTTGAGAAGAACAAACCGGGCATCTCTCTCCATCCGAGGAGTGCCACTCAAAATCGCATACTAGACAATTTTTAAATTTATGCTCCATCGGTTGAAGAAAGCGAAAACGATTTTCTCTTGCACTCTTTCAAAATAAACCAAAAAAGTTCAAGTGTTCAATCCAACATTGTCCCGTGAAAATTTGTCCATCAATGCGATTCCTTAGCTTCGCGATCGTGTCCTTTTTTGTGCCGATCATTGGATTCGCTTCTGTTCTTAAGTACGAACTCTCCTTCATCCAATCGAAAGCACTTGAGGGGGATCCCTATTTTCAAGGCACACTCGCTCTTTTCTACAAATATGGCGAAAAGGGCTTGCCCATTGATCTCGGAGAAGCGGAGAGATGGGCCAAACTGGCGGCGGAAAAAGATGGAGGTATAGGAATGGCCGTTCTTGCTTCCATTGAATTAGAAAAAGGAAGGACAGAAAGGGGCCAATTTCTATATGATGAAGCTTATCTTCATTCCAACATTCGTGAATTGGCCAAATCCAAAGATCCTATTGCCCAGTTTTGCATTGGTCTGATGGAAATGGATAACCCTCCCCGCAACATAGAAAAAGGAATCCGCAGTCTCGAGCGAGCTGCGGACCAGGGACTAGCTACTGCTCAAGCCACTCTGGGAATGATTTACTTTACTGGGATCGGGGCACCCCGTGACCCGCAGGAAGCACTCAAATGGTGCTCATTGGCTTCTCGTCAGAATTTACCTCTGGGGATGTTTTACCTTGGTATGGCCTACTCTGCCGGAGATGGAATTCCCAAAAATAATGATTTTTCCAATCGTTGGATTGGAAGTGCCGCAGAACGTGGGTTAATGATGGCTCAGCTTACTTTGGGGATGAAACTTGCCCTTGGTGATGGCATTGAGCGAAATCTTGACCTTGGAGTTCAATGGCTCAGACAGGCAGCCAATCGTGGATCTGCGGAGGCACAATTGCAATTACGCAGATTTGAGAATCTTCTGGTCCGCTCTCCTTCCCGGCAATCTTCCATCGATGCCATGCAACGACAATCCATCGCCAAGATGGCTGAAAAAGCCACATTGCCTAAAAACGAGGACATTAAGACCAAAGAAGCGAGTGAACCCGAAATAAAGAGATTGCCTGAAGTCTCGCTCAAGGAAGAAGTTACTGTTTCCGATAATCTGATCGTTTTTAGTGAACAAAAACCAGCAAATCCTTCGTCCAATTTGCCTGTTCCGAAAAGAAATGAATTACAATCAATCAGGCAAAAAGGGTTGGAAGAATACAAGGTTCAAAATTTCCCAAAGGCCAAAAAACATTTTCTTCAGGCATCCAAGTTGAATGATCCTGTTGCACTCAGGTATTTAGGAATTATGCATTTTCTGGGGCAAGGCGTGGATCTTGATTATCCCAAAGCGATTGAATGGCTTTCCCAGGCAAAATACTTTGGGGATCAAGAGGCTGACAGATACCTCAAAATTGCAAAAACCTTCTCGCAATAACCAGCTTAGTCTTACACTCAGGGGCTTGAAGAGGAGGAGACTAAATCTTCAGATTTTGCTTAATGGATGACACCGCCTTTTCGACATTCTCCCGATGACCAAATGCACTGAGGCGGAAGAAGCCTTCCCCTGCCGGACCAAATCCTGAACCTGGAGTACCGACTACATGGCACTCGTTCAATAATTTGTCGAAAAATTCCCACGAAGTCAGACCATGAGGAGTCTTCAACCAAACATAAGGTGCATTGCCGCCTCCGTATGTAGTGATGTCACGTGACTTCAGACCCTCGTTAATGATTCTGGCATTCTCTAAGTAGAATGCAACCTGAGCATCTGTTTGCTCACGACCTTTGGGAGACAATGCGGCAATACCGCCCGCCTGAACGATATTCGAAGCACCATTAAAGAAAGTATTCTGTCGGCGGGTCCATAGGGCATGAACTTTTCCTGCATCTGAATCCTCAGTTACCAAGGCCTTGGGCACGATGGTCCAGGCCAAACGGACTCCGGTAAATCCTGCGGTCTTGGAAAAACTGTTCATCTCAATCGCACAGGTCTCCGCTCCCTCAATTTCATAAATGGAACGGGGAAGATCTGGATCGGTGATGAAGGCGGCATAGGCGGAATCAAAAAGAATGACCGCTTTGTTCTCATTGGCATAGTCAACAAAAGTTTTTAATTGCTCCTTCGTGGCAACAGCACCGGTTGGATTATTGGGACTGCAAATGTAAATCACATCCACTTTGCTTGTGGGAAGCTCAGGGAAAAATCCATTCTCCTCCGTGCAGGGCATGTACACAAGTCCCTCATATCCAGCTTCGGTTGATTTGCCGGTACGCCCAGCAATTACATTACTGTCCACATAGACCGGATAGGCAGGATCCTGCACTGCGATTACGCAGTCCTCCGAAAAAATTCCCTGAATATTAGCGGAATCAGATTTCGCACCATCGGAGACAAAGAATTCGGATGGATCAAGCTTCACACCACGCTCGGCATACAAATCTGCGAGCCCCTGACGTAAGGGAAGCACACCCTCGGATGGACCATACCCGGAGTATGTCTGCTCATTACCGAGGTTTTTAACTCCCTGGTGAAGACCGTCCAGCACAGCTGATACAATTGGTTCAGTGGTATCCCCGATCCCAAGGCGTAAGACCTGAGTTCCAGAATTTGCTTCCAAAAAGGCGTTTGTGCGGCGGGCAATCTCTGGGAAAAGATAGCCCGCAGCAAGTTTGTCGTAGTTGCTATTGATTCGTGCCATAAGGTCATTTTCAATAAACGAAAATCAGGTGAGAGAAAAGCGGGTAATCGATAATTTTTCGGAATCAGTGGATTTCCTCATCCCGCTTGCCAACTCCATGGGCATGAGGTATGAATTTATCCTTTTTATTTAGTACCCATGAAACGGACTCACGATTGCAACGAATTACGCCCTGAAAACGCCGGATCTTCCGCCAACCTCATTGGTTGGATTGATTCCCTGCGCGACCACGGAGGGGTATTCTTTCTCGACCTGCGCGACCGTGAGGGAAAAACACAGGTGGTTCTGGACCCTGAGAACGCCACCCTCTCCGCCCTTTTTCCTAAGCTCAAACCAGAAAGTGTGATCGAAGTATCCGGCGAGGTGCGGGCCCGGGACGAGGGCACGGTTAATTCCAACCTACCCACCGGTGGGATCGAACTTTTTGCCCAGTCTATCACGGTTCATAACCAGTCAAAGACTCCCCCGTTTCCCATGGACGATTCCGCGGACAAGGTTAGCGAGGACCTCCGTCTCTCTTACCGCTATTTGGACCTCCGCCGGCAGTCCAACCTCAAGGCCCTGAAACTGCGCCACCGTGCATCCCATGCCATCCGCCAATATTTTGACGGACAGGGATTTCTCGAAGTGGAAACACCAATCCTTTTCAAGAGCACGCCTGAAGGTGCCCGCGAGTTCCTCACCCCCAGCCGTTTGAACCCGGGCAAGTTCTATGCCCTGCCCCAGTCCCCCCAGCAGTACAAGCAAATGCTGATGGTCGCCGGGATCGAGCGCTACTACCAGCTTGCCCGCTGCTTTCGGGACGAGGATTTGCGAGCCGACCGCCAGCCCGAGTTTACCCAGGTGGACCTCGAAATGTCCTTCATCGACCGCGAGGATATGTATGCCCTGATCGAGGGACTACTTCAGACAGTATGGAAGGAAACCCTCGGCGAGGAAATCCAGACTCCTTTTCTCCGCATGCCCTACCACGAGGCCATGAACCGGTTTGGTTCGGACAAGCCCGACATGCGCTTCGGGATGGAAATTCAGGACTTTTCCGAAACTTTCGTCTCCTCCGACTTTAAAGTTTTCGCGGGTGCTGTGCAGTCCGGTGGTGCGGTTAAGGCATTCAATGCCAAGGGTCTCGCCGATCTCACTCAGGGTGAACTAAAGCACCTTGAGGACTGTGCCAAATCGCTCGGAGCCAAAGGGCTCGCCTTCATTAAATCAGAAAATGGCGAATGGAAATCCCCCATCCTCAAATTTCTCTCCGACACCGAGAAGGACATTCTCAGGGAAAAACTTACTGTGGAAGACGGAGATATTGTTTTCTTTGCCGCTGGTGCATGGGAAAGCTCCTGCAATATCCTTGGCCGGGTACGGCTTGAAGCTGCCACCCTGCTGGAAAAGCGGGGAGAATCGCTCCGCGACCCCAAGGACTGGAAATTCCTCTGGGTTATTGATTTCCCGCTGATGCATTATGAAGAAGAGGAAGGCCGCTATGTCGCCTCCCACCACCCCTTCACCGCACCGGTGGAGGAAGACCTGGAATTTCTCGACTCCGATCCCAAGAAAGTACGCGGTCAGCACTACGACATTGTACTCAATGGAGTCGAGCTTGGTGGCGGAAGCATCCGGATTCATCAACCCGATGTACAAAAGAAAGTATTTGAGGATGTGCTTAAGATTCCTGCCGATGTGGTACAGAGTCGGTTTGGTTACATGCTCGAAGCCTTTTCCTATGGTGCTCCCCCGCATGGCGGGATTGCCCTGGGTCTCGATCGCTTGGTAACGATTCTGTGCAACCGTGAGAGTATCCGGGATGTCATTGCCTTCCCCAAGACCCAAAAGGGACAGGATTTGATGACCGACAGTCCGGGAGAAGCAACCGATCGCCAGTTACGGGACCTCAAGATCAAGTCGATCGCCGAGGAAGCTTAATTTTCATTTTGCTATGCCCCCTGGCTTTTTCCCTGCAAGCTTCGGTCCAATCTCATCCTATCTAATTGCTTGGCTTATCTTCTTGCTCATTCCTCCTGCCCTGATTCTGCCAAGATTTTGGGGAAAGTTTCGCTTACCCCTATGGGCATCGATGATTCTTTTTACGATTTTGGGATGGGTCCTCGTCATTGTGGCAACCTGGCTATATTTTGATTATCTCTGGGAATTAGCCGAGGCATTGCCTCAAGGTACGGAAAAAGATGAGGCTTATAAAAAATGGTCGGCGGACGGAGCCAACCTTACCGGTGCCTTTTATGGAGGATGGATACTCGCACTCTTGTATTTTCTTGCTTGGATTGCCATTGGTTGGATTGCAAAGAAGCTAAGTTTCTTGAAATCTGAAAACTAATTATTTGTTGATTCAGGTAGTATGGAAGCAACTGAGCCCTTCAATTATTACCTACCAGTATTGGCGGCTTGGTATCTTTTGCCACCCCTCCTTCTGCTGTTAAGAAATTACCAAAAATCCCCATTACCCACCTGGGCAAGCTGCGTTTTATTTTGTCTAATCGGATGGGGACTGATTCTTTGGGCAACCATGCTTCGTTTTGATTACCTTCATGAATACGCCAGTTTCGTCCCCAAGGAACAAGAGAAAGAAGTTTTGGAAGAATGGGCGGCGGATGGTGGCCCCAAAATGATGGCTCTTTTTGGGGGCTGGCTCTATTCCCTAGTTTATTTTGGGATTTGCTGGGCATTATTCAGAATCTTTTCTTACTTTCGTGCCCGAACCAGAAAAGCCTGAATCGCCTTACGCAGCCTTAAACTGGGATCGCCACCTACCGGGAGAGCATCCTTTTTTCTCCATAAAAATTCGGTTAAAGTGACTGAGGCTGCCAAAGCCGCATTCCAAGGATATTGCCAGAACCGTCTCTTCGGAATCCACCAGACAGCGGCAGGCCCGGGCAATTTTCGCTTCATTGACAAAGCGGGAAAAAGTTCGACCGGTATGGCGTTTAAAAAAGCGGCTGAATGCCGCAGGTGTCATGGAGACCAAATGACTGGATTCATCAAATAAGGAAGGGGTAATTTGCGTCTCCACTTTTTCAAAAACATAATCAATCACCCGGGCAAGACGGTCATCCACCGGTTCTTTAAGATTGTAACCCTGACTGGCTAAAGTTTGGCTGGGAACTTCAGTCAATAAACCAAGCAACTCAATCCAGCAAGTGTAGGACAACCAAGCCCCCTGTTTCGCATTTTCCAGTTTTTCAAAGGCTGCCCCCACCCGTTCCTTGTTTCCTTTATTTGAAAGATCGAAACGCAACCCCAGACGGGACTGATCCAAAAGATCATGGATTTTTTTAGTTTCCGGGTTAGTCCCCAGACAATCTGGTGGAAACTGCAAAAGACTGGCCTCAGATGAGCCGGTAAATTCGGGTGCGGTGCGCCAGCAATGAGGCAAATTGGATCCCACCAGCACAAAGTCATCCTTACCAAAGGACTCCACATGATCCCCAACCATTCGTTGACCGACTCCTTCCCGAACCCATTTCAGTTCATATTCCGGATGGTAGTGCCAGTGACCATCAAACCCATCTTCCCGGTCAATTTGAATAAAACGGAAGGTGGATGTACCATCGAGGGTTAGGGCTTCAAAACTGGCTCTCACATGTTCATGAAATGTCATATCTTTTCTAATTTCGATCAAATAAAAACAATAAATGAGATATTTTTGGTAAAGGATGGGATGAAGTATTCTTCAGAACATGGTATTATTTTACCTTGCCTGCTTCCATGAGCAGGGTTTCCATCTTTGTATACTTTTGCCCATCAATCACCTATTCAATCATGCAAGAATCCAATCTTACCCGTAGAACTTTTGTAAAAAACAGCGGCCTCGTAACCGCAGGTGCCGTGCTTGCACCCTATGTCGCCAAGGGTTTCACCGATGATAAACCGATCCGTATAGGAGTGGTAGGATGCGGTGGACGCGGATGTGGTGCGGTGGGCAATGCGATGAATGCGGATTCCAAAGTGGAGTTGGTTGCAATCGGGGACCTCTTTGAGGACCGCATCAATCAGCGCAGTAAACAGTTGGAAAAGGTTTGTGGATCCCGATATAAAGTGAATGAGGAAAATAAATTTACCGGATTTGACTGCTATAAAAAAGTGATCGATGCCGGGGTAGACTATGTGATCCTTGCCTCTCCCCCTGCTTTTCGTCCCGCTCAATTGGAATACGCGGTGGAAAAAGGGATTCACTGCTTTTATGAAAAACCAGTAGCGGTGGATGCTCCCGGAATCCGTAAGGTCATCGAACTAGCCAAAAAGGCGAAGGAGAGGAAGCTCGGTTTCATGTCTGGTTTTTGCTGGCGTTACAATTACCCCAAACGAGAGGTTTTTTCCCGGGTTCTCGATGGTGCAATCGGAGATATTAATGCAATGTACAGCACCTACAACGCTGGGGAAGTGGGTGGCAACCGCGGACGCACCGGCACTCAAAGCGATTTGGAAATTCAAATGCGCAACTGGCCCAAACACTTATGGCTGGCTGGCGACTCGATTGTGGAACAGGCCATTCATTCCATCGATATGATGCAATGGGCTATGGGAGAGGAACTTCCCATTGAAGCGGATGGAAGCGGAGGCCGG
>Ga0255753_1003295_pt1 | contig 16923 bp, 11 predicted proteins | sample 041ome_10_FD_179953 | JGI IMG/M metagenome (GOLD analysis project Ga0255753, IMG submission 179953) | Coastal salt marsh microbial communities from the Groves Creek Marsh, Skidaway Island, Georgia - 041412US metaG (version 2) | ecosystem: Environmental > Aquatic > Marine > Intertidal zone > Salt...
TTGCACCGTCATTATCTTGCCTTCGACACCGCGCTCGCCGAAACCGCCTGGGACCAATATCGCGTCCATTCCTTTGAGGATGTCTGTGCCTTTGTCGAGCACATCGGCGGAATCGATATAGGTCACTTTTACTTTCGTGCGAGTCTTGATGCCGGCATGGGTAATCGCCTCGTTAAGCGATTTATAGGCATCCAGCAACTCCATGTATTTGCCAACCATGGCGAGGTTAACCTCGCGCTCAGGATGCAAATCAGCATCAACAACAGCATCCCATTCCGATAGGTTGGCGGGCGGACACTCGAGTTGGAATTTTTTGACCACGATATCGTCGAGGCCAGCGGCACCAAGTATTGAGGGAATACGATAGATAGAATCAGAATCAGGGAGAGAAACAACCGCCGGTAATTCAACATTCGTAAATAGCGCAATTTTCTTGCGTGCTGATTCATCGATTTCGAGGTCGGAACGGCAGATCAAAATGTCTGGCTGAATACCGATCGAGCGCAGCTCTTTGACCGAGTGCTGAGTTGGTTTAGTTTTAGTCTCGCCCGCGGTACTGATATAGGGCACAAGGGTCAAGTGCATGAAAAGAGCCCGCTCTGACCCTAGCTCGACACGCATCTGCCGCACTGCCTCGAGGAACGGTTGAGATTCTATGTCCCCTACCGTGCCACCAATTTCAACCAGAGCCACTTCGGCATCACCCGCACCCAAGACGATGCGGCGTTTAATCTCGTCGGTAATATGTGGAATAACCTGAATAGTGGCGCCCAGATAGTCTCCGCGACGCTCTCTCTTGAGAACCTCTTCATAAACTTTGCCGGTAGTGAAATTGTTCTTTTTGAGCATAGTCGTACGAATAAATCGTTCGTAATGCCCTAAATCTAAGTCGGTCTCGGCGCCGTCTTCGGTAACAAAAACCTCACCGTGCTGGAATGGGCTCATAGTACCCGGATCCACATTGATATAAGGATCGAGTTTTAACATGGTGATATTGAGACCACGCGCCTCAAGAACAGCGGCGAGCGAAGCGGCAGTAATGCCTTTGCCAAGTGATGAGACAACACCACCGGTAATGAAGATATATTTTGTCATTGGAGCCCCATCGTAGCGAGTTGGATTAGGAGTAGAACTAACCCAAGCAGATGGAGTTATAGCGTACCAGAAGAGCCTTCGACCTACAATCGAGAATTGGCCTCGCGACTCAGTTCGAGAGCCGGCGACAGCCACTCAAAAGTCACTCCTAGACCCTGTCCCGAAGCGTTAACCTCAGTGTATTTAGCTGCTTCCGCCGTCGGGCCCAGCAGTGCAACCCAAAGAAGTTCGTTACCAATAAAAACCAGCGGCAGACGATCTCTGAGCCAAGGCGCAACGCTTTCTTCATTAAGCGTTTTTTTCAGCGACTTGGAAGGCCTTCCGGGAAGAGAAAGGTGTTCACCACCTTGGCGATAGCGCACACTGAAGTGGCTATCGCTCACTATCGTTTCGCTTCCCGAAAGCAAAATCAGGATTCCGTTGCCGGGTAATTCGATGCGGACTTCATCGGCCGAGGGCGCGTGTTGTTTTGACATAACCTGCGGCTCAAAATCGTCTTCGCGCACCGCGATCAACTCGCCTTTAAACCGATACAGGCTATAGGCTCCGCACTGCCATTGAGCACTCTGATCAGTGTGCACACAGGTCTCGCTATCTAGCCTATTAAGCAACTTCCAACTGGGCGCGGAACAGCCTAGGCTTATCAACCAATGCCGCAGCAGATTGCGGCGCCTCGGACTCGAGAGCAACGCCATTTCAGCAACACAGAGCCTACTCGCTCCGGCAGCCAAACAGACTTTAAGATCGATCTCCGCAAGGTCAGCGTTGAGGTCACAGGACTCGCGCACGAGCTGCTGCGACTTACCCCAACTCTGCCTATAACGAGGCCAGCGGCTCTCGATTAGGGGCAACACCTCAGCTCTGAGAAGATTGCGGTCATAGTGCGTGTTTTGATTCGATGGATCCTCGACATAAGAGAGCCTCCGCGTGCGCGCCACATCCTCAAGTGATTGCCTGGGGATCTCAAGCCAGGGGCGTATAATCGCCCCTGCGCCCAAAACACGCGCGGAAGGCATACCTGCCAGCCCGTCGACCCCTGAGCCACGCGCGAGTCGCAGGAGCAGTGTTTCTAGCTGATCGTCTTGATGATGCCCCAGAGCCAGCCATTCGCCGGCATCAAGCGCACCTTCAAACGCTGCATAACGCGCACGCCGCGCGGCTTCCTCGCTGACAACTGCAGACTCGCCAAAAGCCCGCCCTGATGTTCCGCCAGCGCTATTTAGCGAGCAGTCGACTACGCACACGGATAGATTTACTCCATGCTGCGCGCAAAGCGTTTCGCAGTGTAGCTGCCATTTGTCTGCGGCTTCTTGTAACCCATGGTTAATGTGGATCGCTCGAAGTGGCAGCGTCAATTCGCCGCGAGCGCGCAGGTCGCAAAGCAGCGTGAGAAGTAATGAAGAATCCAAGCCACCGCTAAGCCCGACCATAATACTTGTGGGGTTTAACAGGCGTGAGGCGTCTGTTAAGGAGGCTGGCACAGAGGTGGATGGAGAGGTGGATAGAGAGGTGGGCAACGAAGTGGCCGGCGCCGAGGCAGCAAGGAGGCGAGGCTCAAAGCAAAAGGCATGCCTTAGCGCAGCAAGCAGCGTGGCTTCAGCCTTCGCCGCCGCTACGTCGCTAGAAGAGGCGCTAGAAGAGGCGCTTTGAGGGGCGCTAGGCGCTGAGGCCATAGCTCATAAGCCGTTTGTAGCGCCGCTCAATAAGCGTCTCTGTGCCGGTCGCGCTGAGCCGATCCATCTGTTCTAAAAGCGCGGTTTTGATGTTCTCGGCAGTCGCTGCCACGTCCCGATGCGCGCCTCCCAGCGGCTCTGCGATGGTCTGATCAACTATTCCTAGCTCTTCAAGACGTGTCGAGGTGACGCCCATCGCCTCGGCTGCCGCTGAAGCATACTCCGATGACTTCCATAGAATCGTTGCGCAGCCCTCCGGCGTGATCACCGTGTAAGTCGAGTACTGAAGCATGTTTAACTGATCTGAGACGCCGATAGCAATCGCACCCCCTGAATTCGCCTCACCCGTTACCGTTGCGATAAGAGGCGTCTTGACTCGAGACATCATCGCCATATTGACAGCAATTGCTTCATTGATGCCTCGCTCCTCTGCATCGATTCCAGGATAGGCACCCGGCGTATCGATAAAACTTAACACGGGAAGATTGTATCGCTCGCCGAGCTCAACCAGACGACGAGCCTTGCGATATCCCTCTGGGCGAGGCATACCGAAATTATGCTTAACCTTGGCTTTAGTTCCTCTACCCTTCTGATGCCCCATAACGACACACGGGCGCCCGTCGATTTTAGCTAACCCACCAATGAGCGCTTGGTCGTCGGCGAAGTAACGATCACCATGAAGCTCGTCGAAGTCTGTAAAAATATGTTCTATATAGTCGAGTGTGTAGGGCCTTTGAGGGTGACGAGCCACCTGAGACACCTGCCAAGAACTCAGGTTGGCGTAGATTTTCTCGGTGAGCTTCGTGCTCTTGGCGCGGAGATTTTGAATCTCGTCGCCGATATTCAAGTCATTGTCGCTGCCCACTAAGCGCAGTTCGCTTATCTTCGCTTCTAATTCCGCAATGGGTTGCTCGAAATCTAAGTAATTGGGATCCATAACCTGTTCGACTCACTCTTTATGATCAGTAGTCTACGACTACGTTCCTACGCCCGTATTCGCTTCGAAGGCGTTGAACTAATTCATTTGATGGCGCTACTCGCCATTCATTGGAGAGCATTATACACCCCTTCGAGGCCTCACGCTGATAACTGATCGCAATACCACAGCCCAAACTTCCGTCTTCGCTATCGCCAAGATTAGGGGCTGCCGCTGCACTGCCAAATGGAGGCGACTGCACCGAATTGGAGGGCTTAAGACGATGTGACTCCAGCATCTCGGCAAGACGCTCGCTAAAGCCCACAGCTAGCGCATCGCTGCGCAGGCTTAGCGTGATGCTGCGTGCGCGTCGCTGACGCGCCTGCTCGAGCGTCATAACCTCTTTGCCACGCCCCTGCATGCCCCCACTGTAGTCATCCATGCTCACCGTGCAGTCGACAATGAGTATTTGGTCTTTCTGCAAGATGTCGCGGAAGCGCTCATATTCCTTAGCAAAGAGGCGGATTTCAAAGCGCGCGCTGCGATCATCTAAGGTCAGAAAGGCAATCGTGTCGCCCGCCTTATTGCGCATAGTTCTAATATCTATGAGCAGGCCAGCGACAGGCTGCGGTGCACGCTCAGGCCGAAGGCTGGAGAGCCTGTCTCGCGAGAGGTGTGAAAGCTCACCTAAATACTCATCGATCGGGTGACCCGACAAATAGAGACCCAAGGTCTCTTTCTCAGCTTTCAATCTTTCCTGCTCAGCCCACGGCTTAATCTTTTTCGTTTCGAATGATACATCGCTGGTTGCCGTCCCTTCTGGAGCAATTTCTCCAAACATGTCAGCAACGCCTGACTCCGCATTTTTGTTCGCCTGATCCGCAGCCTTCATAGCCTGTGGCAAGAGCTCAGAAAGTTTCGCGCGCACAAAATCCGGCACGCCTTCAACTAAGCTGTCTAATGCCCCAGCTTTGACCATCGCCTCTAAGGTTCGTCGATTTAATTGCTGAGAATCGACACGCTGGCAAAGCTCGAGCATGCTTGCAAAGGGTCCGCTCTTACGCGCTTCAAGAATACCCCCAACAGGCCCCTCGCCTAGTCCTTTGATGGCACCTAGGCCATACACGATTTCATCCGCTTGATTCACCGTAAAATTGAACTGCCCCTTATTTATGTCAGGCGGCACAATCTTCAGTCCCATCGCACGGCATTCATCGATAAGTGTCACCACCTTATCGGTGTTCTGCATATCAGCAGACAACACCGCCGCCATGAAATAGGAAGGATAATGGGTTTTTAACCACGCAGTCTGATAAGACACTAGGGCATAGGCAGCCGAGTGCGACTTATTAAAACCGTAGCCCGCGAATTTTTCCATCAAGTCAAAAATGGATTCCGCAAGATCACTTTCGATGCCTCTCTTAATCGCCCCTTCGGTAAACAAGACCCGCTGCTTCGTCATCTCATCTGGGTTTTTCTTACCCATAGCCTTACGCAAAATATCGGCGCCGCCGAGCGTGTAGTTGCCGAGCACCTGCGCAATCTGCATCACCTGCTCTTGATAGAGGATGACTCCGTAAGTATTAGATAGCACCGGCTCCAGTTCTGGGTGCGGGTATAACACTTTGGTACGCCCGTGCTTTCTGTCGATAAAATCGTCAACCATGCCCGATTGCAAAGGTCCGGGACGAAATAGTGCAACCAGCGCGATTATGTCTTCAAAACAATTAGGGACCTGTTTCTTAATCAGCTCCTTCATGCCGCGAGATTCGAGCTGGAAAATAGCCGTTGTCTCCCCGCTCTGAAGGAGCTTATAGACGCGTTCATCGTTCAACTCGAGATGATCAATATTTAGCTCAGGAGCGCCCTCCTCGCGGCGCCCATTGATCATTTTCACGGCCCAATCGATTATCGTCAGCGTTCGCAGCCCCAAGAAGTCGAACTTCACAAGCCCTGCGGTTTCAACGTCGTTTTTATCGAACTGTGTAACGAGCCCTTGCCCTGCCTCGTCGGTATAAAGCGGCGTGAAATCAGTCAGTTTAGTCGGCGCGATTACCACGCCACCCGCATGCTTACCTACATTGCGAGTGATGCCTTCGAGCTTAAAGGCCATTTCAATAATTTCTTGCGCCTCTTCATCCGAATCAACGAAAACACCTAACTCAGGCTCTTCCTCAAACGCTTTGGTTAGCGTCATACCTGGCTCGAAAGGAATAAGCTTACTAAGCTTATCTGCAAGCGCATAAGGCTTGCCTTGAACCCGCGCGACATCCCGCACAACCGCTTTCGCCGCCAGCGTACCGAAGGTAATAATCTGCGAAACGGCTTCTTTTCCGTACAATTCTGCGACATGCTGAATCACGCGATCGCGCCCTTCCATACAGAAATCAACGTCGAAGTCGGGCATCGAAACCCGTTCTGGGTTTAGGAAACGCTCAAAAAGAAGATCGTATTTAAGCGGATCTAGGTCGGTAATTTTAAGCGCATAGGCGACAATGGAGCCTGCACCGGAGCCACGACCTGGCCCGACGGGAATACCGTTGTCTTTCGACCATTGGATAAACTCCATCACGATTAAAAAATAGCCCGCGAAGCCCATCTGATTAATAATCTTCAGCTCGAACTCTAGTCGTTCCCAATAGAGCGCAATTCCTTCCCGCGCCGCATAGTCCTCACCGTATAAATTGGCCAGCCTAACCTTCAAACCATCGGCGCTAATCTGGGAGAAAAAATCCTCCATTGTTAGCCCGTCTGGAACCGGGTAATTAGGTAGGCGCGGCGTGCCGAGGTCTAGTGACAAACTGCAGCGTTTCGCGATTTCTAAGCTATTTTCCAGCGCCGAAGGTATGTCTTCGAATAGCGCAAGCATTTCTGCCGAATCTTTCAAGTACTGCTGATCGGTGTACTCGCGCGACCGGCGCGGATCGTCAAGTGTGCGCCTATCGTTGATACAAACTCTTACCTCGTGCGCTTCGAAGTCATCTTGTTTGATAAATCGAACGTCGTTGGTTGCAACTACAGGTGTTCTCGTTTCAGCGGCAAGGTCGAGGGCTGCATCGATATAATCCTCTTCGCGATCGCGCCCTACTCGCTGTAACTCAAGATAAAAAGAGCCTGGGAAAATAACCTCCCATCGAGCCAAGCACTCCACTGCCTTAGCATGATCACCCTCTAAGAGCGACGCGCCAATGTCACTGAATTGACCACCCGACAGCGCGATAACACCCTCGCTATACTCTGCCAACTGATCAAATCGAAGACTCGCGTCGCTGCGGTTTGGGTTTTCTGTGTAAATTGTTGAGATTAATCGCGAGATATTCAGATACCCCTCGCGATCTTTTGCAAGTAACAATAAGCGTGTGTCCGCGGCTCCCTCTTCGCCCTTGACCAGCACATCACAGCCACAGATAGGCTTAATCCCTTCTTTGATCGCACCACTGTAAAACTTGATCAGACCAAACATATTGGCAAGATCGGTCACCGCAATCGCGGGCATCGCTAATTCGCGTGCACGCGCAAGCAGCGGCTTTATTCTGACGAGTCCATCGACTATGGAGAATTCGGTATGCAGTCGCAGGTGCACGAAGCCCAGCGTTGAGTCGCTAGCGAGAGGGTGTTGTTTGGGTGACTCAGGTGAATCAGACATTGAGTTAGTTTCGGCTGTTGCTAGGGCAAATCGGGCTTTTAGAATCGCGGCGGATACGACTAAAACGAGGATTGAATATACCGTGTTTGCCTACAAAAGTTTAGCCTGAATAGGCGCATCAAGAACCGGAGGAAATACTCGACCCCTTTATGAGCCTCTGAGCAACTGGCGCAAAAGTACGCCTGTGAGCTGGCGTCGGCCCTAAGCGCTCTAGCGCGGCGAAATGCGCAGCTGTAGGGTAGCCCTTGTGCTGAGCAAAGCCATACTCAGGATACTGCTGATCAAGCAGGAGTAACTCGCGGTCACGTACTACTTTGGCAACAATCGATGCTGCGGATATGCTCGCCACTTTCGCATCGCCCTTCACCACAGCAAGGCTGGCAAAAGACCATTGGGGACAACGGTTGCCATCAACAAAAACGAAATCAGGCCTGATGGGAAGAGCGTCGACCGCGCGAGTCATCGCGAGAAGGCTTGCCTGCAAAATATTGATTTCATCAATTTCTTGCGGCGACGCACTTCCCACGCCAACGGCGATCGCCTTGCTAAAAATGGTCTCGTACAGCGCTTCTCTTTTTTTCCGGCTGAGCTTCTTCGAGTCAGCGAGCCCTTCGATCAGATTACGATGATCTAGAATGACTGCAGCGGCGATCACATTACCCGCAAGGGGCCCCCGTCCAGCCTCGTCACATCCGGCCGCTTTGTCGGGGGCTACTCTGACACGCTCCCACGCCTCAGTCACCATTAGGACACAAGTTCCGCGATCGCGGAGGCCGCTCGCTCAGAGGCATTCAATCGAATTGAGGCGTGAATGCGATCGAAAGCTTTCAACATGTCTGCAGTCTCTTTCTCCCCTGCAAAAAATGCCGTTATCTCAGAAACCAAGGCGGCTTCTGTGAGGTTATGTTGAATGTATTCGGGCACTAAACGTGTACCGGCGAGCAAATTGGGTAGCGCCACAAAAGGAATTTTTACGAGCCGGGACGCGATAAAATGCGTCACCGACGCTAGCTTGTATCCTACGACCATCGGCCGCCTTAGCAGCATCGCTTCGAGTGTCGCAGTGCCCGAGGCTAAGACAACCAGATTCGCCGCCCGCATGGCAAGCTGCGAATCGTCCACAAGCCTAAAGGGCATCCCATCAACCAAACCATAGCTACGCAACAATGCTTCGAGGCGCGCACGCGATTCGGGCCCGCTTGCAGGGATTAGAAATTGAAGTGATGGATCAATCTCTAGCGCAGCGACGGCGCTGGCAAGGAAAACTGGGCCTAAACGTGATATCTCACCGCCGCGACTACCAGGGAGTAACGCGACAACCCGATCCGCAAGCTGCAGGTCGAACAGAGTGCGGGCAAGATTCGCCTGCTCGCTCGTATCCGTAAGCTTGTCTGCGAGCGGATGGCCGACGCAGCAGACGGGAATGGCGTGCTGATTGTAGATCTCAGTTTCGAAAGGAAAAAGTGTAAGCATTAAGTCTACAGCGCGCGCTATTTTATGAATGCGCTTCTTTCGATAGGCCCACACACTAGGGCTCACATAGTGAACGGTTTTCACGCCAAGGTCGTGGAGCTCGCCTTCGAGTCGCAGATTAAAATCGGGGGAATCGATGCCAATGAAAGCATCCACTTTTCGCGTGACCATAAGCTCTCGTAGCGCCTTTTTTAGGCGAAAAAGCTCAGGCAGCCTGCCTAACGGCTCAACAAAACCCATCACTGCCAATCGGTCCATCGGCGTGATGCTCTCACAGCCCTCGCTCAGCATCTCTGGACCGCCAACACCGATAAAGTGTGCATCAGGAAAGCGTGATTTGAGACTTCGAATAAGCCCTGCACCGAGAATATCGCCGGATTTCTCGCCGGCGACAATACCGAAACACTTAGGCATAACGCCTCCCGCTTTCTTAGCGTTGTATACCTTTGGTAGACGATTCAATCGAGGCTATTAAAGCGGCAACTTCGGGGCAGCGAGCGAGCATTGCGCGGAGTTCTTCGAGCGCCTCATTCAGGCTAAGGCCTCGCCTGTAGAGCACTTTAAATGCGGTACGCAAGTCTTTGATAGCCTCGTCACTAAAACCCCGGCGAGAAAGGCCGACGGTGTTAATACTTCGCACAGCCGCAGGTTGTCCACTCACAAGCATGTAGGCCGGAACATCTTGTCCTACGTGAGTAACACCCCCGACCATTGCGTGAGCACCGATTTTAACGAACTGATTAACGCCTGCGAATCCGCCGAGAATAGCCCAGTCGTCGACTTCAACATGGCCAGACAAGCCTGCATTATTAGCAAACACTGTGTTATTACCCACCACGCAATCGTGGGCTATATGTACATAAGGCATCAGCAAATTGTCATTGCCGATCTTCGTCAACCCACCCCCGAAGCCCGTTCCTCTGTGAAGAGTTACGCCCTCGCGAAAGACATTATTATCACCAATATCGAGCCATGCTTCCTCGCCCTCGAACTTTTTATCCGACGGATCTTCGCCGATCGAGGAAAACTGAAAGAAGCGATTATTCTTTCCGATACGAGTATGACTTCGAATCACCACGTGTGATTCGATGACACTGCCCGCCCCGATAGAAACCGCGGGGCCAACAATACACCAAGGGCCGATGGTCACGCCGTCTTCAATTACCGCGCTCGGATCGATCCGAGAACTAGGATCAATCGACATCCACTTTCCTCTCAGCGCACATAATTGTCATGGACGCAGCTAACTCTTCGCCCACAAAAGCGGTTCCCTTAAATTTGTATATTCCACGGCGATTGGTGATCACCTCCGCTTTTAAGATTAACTGGTCCCCAGGCACGACTGGGCGCCTAAGTCGCAAATCATCTGCGCCAACGAAGTAATACAGAAAACCGTCTTTGGGCTTTTTTTCTTGCGTTTTAAATCCAAGAATCCCTGCAGCTTGAGCGATAGCCTCGATAATCAGCACGCCTGGCATAATGGGATTATCAGGGAAATGGCCTTCGAAGAAAGGCTCGTTATTCGTCACATTCTTATAGGCTACGATCGATTTACCTAGCTCCATCTCCAGCACCCTATCCACCAGCAGGAAAGGGTAGCGTTGAGGCAGGTATTCCTTTATCTCGTTAATGTCTAGAAGCATCTTAGTCTCAATTGTAGTGTCGTCATTTACTTGCGATTAGGAGTCGGCCTTGCGCTCGAGATTCTTGAGCCGCTTGGCAATACTGTCCAATTGTTGAAAACGAAGCGCGTTGCGCTTCCATTCGGGCGTGGGCGATGCCAGAGTGCCTGAGGAAATCATTCCCGCCTCTGTGACCGATTTACTGAGCAGCGCCATAGCACTCACTTGCACGCGGTCGGCGACGGTAATATGACCCACTGCACCCGATCCGCCACCAAAAATGCAGTATTCGCCGACCGTGACACTGCCAGCTAGCGCAGCACAACCACAGATAATCGTATGCTTACCGATGACGCAGTTATGACCAATCTGCACTTGATTGTCGATCTTTACGCCATCGCCAATAATGGTGTCTAACATCGCGCCGCGGTCTATCGTCGACGCCGCGCCGATTTCGACATCATTACCGATACGCACGCCGCCTAGCTGCGCTATTTTAACACTACGCTCGCCGTCAAACGCGAAACCGAAGCCGTCTGCACCAATGACACTCGTTGAGTGAATGATCACTCGATCGCCGAGGGTGACGTCGTGATAAAGCACAACATTCGGGTGGATACGCACACTCTCACCAAGTTGACAGTCACGTCCAATAAAAGCGCCAGCCCCAATCCTCGAGCCCGCACCAATCGTTGCTCCCTCACCAATCACCACATTCGCCTCGATGCTCACATCATCGGCAAGCGCCGCCGTTGCAGCGATACTGGCGGTTGGGTGAATACCGGCTACGACAGCGCCTTCGCGCGCGAATAGCTGCGTCGCGTAAGCAAAAGTCACGTAGGGGTTTTGTGCGATAAGTCGATTACCCGAAAACGAATTGGCGGATTTTTCGGCAAGAATAACCGCACTAGCTTGGCAGTCAGCGAGTTGGGAGGTATAGGTTGGATTGCTAAGAAAGCTCAGCTGGCCTTCGCCGGCCGAGCTTAAAGGCGACAGTCCGGAGATGATGATGTCTCCATCTCCCTCCAGCTTCGCCCCAAGAAGATCAGCGATTTCGGCAAGTCTGAATTGCTTGGCTTGCGGCAAGGCCCCTCTCCTTAGCTAGAGCGATCACTGCTCAAAAAGAGTCTGCGACTCGGCTCGTTCGAGCCGGGTGCAACGTCCTAGTTAGCGGCTGCGGTGTTCTGATTCAGTTTCGCTGTCACTTTAGCAGTGATATCGAGCACAGGTGCGAAATAAGGCGCGCTATCAACATTGAGAATGAGGTCATAGCCTCCCTCGGCGACAACATCAGATACAGCCTCGGCTAAAGTGCCCTGCATGCTTTGCAAGAACTGCTGGTTCTTTTCCTGAAGCGCTTTCTGAACACGCTCTTGGATTAGTTGCAGCTGTACCTGCAGGTCTTGTGCGTTCGAATTCATGCGACGAATTTCGTCCTGCGTCATCACTGCCTCGTCCTGCTGAAACTTCTCGCTGAGCGCAGTAAGCTGCTCAGATAATTCCTGTGCGCGAGTCTCATCGGCATTGAACTCTTGCTCGAGTTCCTCTTGCACAATACGCGCTGCATCGGAATTAAATAGCGCCTGCAAAGCATTTAAAACACCGATTTTTGTGTCTTGTGCCATCGCAGCTTGAGATGCGGCAACCAAACACACTACGGCAATTAAGGTCTTCAATGTTTTCACTTATGTTCTCCAAATCTAACAAAACTTCGTAAAGAGAGGCTGGCCACACGCCTCTACTCAGTTGATGATTTATCGGCGCAATAGCCGACGACTAAAATTCTTTTCTCTAGAAACCTTGGCCTACCGTAAAATCGAACGTCCTTGTGTCATCGCCGTCTTTTCCGAATGGCTGGGCAAGATAAAAAGTCAAAGGGCCGAAAGGCGAAAGATAAGTAACGCTAACACCGACCGAATAACGAATCTCGGCTAGGTCGAAGTCCGAACAATTCTTCAGGAGTCGCCTTCTCTCCGAACAGCTAGACGAGAACACATTGCCCGCATCGATAAAGAAAGCAGAGCGCACCCTACTCCTGTCCTCTACGAAAGGCAGCGGGAATAAAAGCTCCAACGTCGCTGTTGCTAATATGTTACCACCAAAGCTGTCGAAATCCTCATCTAGGAAGAAGTTTTCCACCGCAAGCGCGACCTCAGGGTTGCCATTCTCGTCGAAGAGTCGGTTGCCATTAGCATCGAAAACAGGTGCGGTGCTGTAGCCGAACTCGTTACTGAGACCCGCCGCAGACCCGTCTTCTCTCTTGATGATATTGCCTTCGTCATCCTTGAGCAGACTGATGCCCCGTTGTGTCAGATACCTAGCGCCAGGCGTACTCTCTGGACCTAAGCTATTCTCTTCGAATCCACGCAAAACACCGGCAGCGCTAAGACCACCTGCAAAGAAGTTATTAAAGAACGGAAGCTCATCAGTATCGCCATAACCGATACCGTAACCGAGGTTGGTTCGCAACGAGACAACCCACTCTCTGTTCTGTGAGACCGGCCAATAGAACTGTCCATTATAATTTATTCGCGCGTATTCGAGATCAGATCCAGGCAGCGTGATTTCAAGCCCTAGGCTGTGGAGAAAACCTGCGTTCGGGAGTTGGCCGCGATTAAGGGTGTTGCGGAAATAATTACCCGTGATCGTAAAGTTATCGAACTCATCACCAAATTTGTCGACAAACCCTTGCTCATTCGGACTGCGCAACTGCTGGGGTGTTAGGTCTGCCACATTGCCGAGCACTGAGTCGACGACGGGGCCGTCGAAGGCGTTGCCGTTAGCTGGAGTGATGATGTATTTGTCGACGCCCTCGAACAGCGTCGGGCTTGCCATGATTTCTTGCACAGAGCCTATACCTGCGCTCAATTCAGTGTGCGTAAAACCAAGGTCAAAACCAAGCATTTCAATTTCGCTCAGCGGATAGCTAAAGCTTGCAGAACCCCCATAGGAGCTCGTATTAAATGCTGAGACGTTAAACGGAGATTCCATTTTTTGCGCAAACATATTGAATCCGCGACTGACACCATCGGGGGTAAAATACGGATCGACATACTGGAAATTGAGCCCTTGCTGGAAACGGCTTCTGTTCACACCGACTCCGATGGTTCGGCCCGTTCCGAGGAAATTTTGCGCCTGGAGGCTAGAGCTTATAAAGAAGTTACCGCCGCCTCCAGTACCTACTTGAAAACTTACAGCACCGAAATTTTGTTCGATTACGTCATAGTTCACGTCAATCTGATCTTCGATCCCTGCTACTTCTGCAGTGTCTACCTCAACCGATTCGAAATAACCAAGACGCTCCAATCTAACCTTAGACTGTTCAATCTGCAGGCTTGAGGCAGGCGCACTTTCGAGTTGCCTCATCTCGCGCCTAAGGACGTCGTCTGCGGTCGATACGTTACCAGCAAAGCTAATGCGGTTGACGTAAGTTCGATTGCCCGGCTCGATAAAGAACGTCACGTCCACCGTTTGTTCATCATCGTTAACCTCAGGCACGCCGGTCGCCTCGGCGAACGCATAGCCGAGATTACCGAGAAACTGAACCATTATTTCTTCAGTCCCAGTAACTAAGCCTTGCGAATAGATTTGGCCCGAGCGTACAAAAAGTGCTGCTCGCAGCAAATCCTCGGCGTCGACTAAGTCGCCTGCAAGCTCGACATTACGGATCGCATACTGTTTGCCCTCAGAAATATTGATCGTAATGTAAACTTCTTGCCTGTCTGGCGTAATTGCAATGGGCGTAGAATCAATGCTGAACTCGACATAGCCGTTGTCGAGATAAAAAGATTCGAGACGCTCGAGATCCCCAGACAACTGCTCGCGAGAGTATCTGTCGCGACGACTCATAATTAGATAGAACGGTTTTGTGCCGAGTTCGAAAAGCTGCAAGAGGTCTTCTTCAGCGTAAGAATCGTTGCCTACGATATTAATGTGACGGATGCGAGACTCTTCGCCCTCATTGATATCTAGTTTGATGCTAACTCGGTTTCGCGGCAGCTCTTCAACTTCAATTTCTACAGCCGCACCATAGCGACCGCGCGAAGAATAGACGTCTTGTATTCCTTGCCGGATGACCTCTAACGCGGCCCGTGTAAATATCTGTCCTTCGGCAATATCTGCCGATCCCATGTTTTCAATTATGTCCTCTGTCTTGAGAACACTATTACCTTCGATAGTAATCTCGGCAACCGATGGCCGCTCCAACACGGTGACAACAAGAATATTCCCCTCGCGCGACACTTCGATTTCATCGAAGTATTCCGAACGCGAAAGCTCGCGAATTATTTGAGCTGAGGTCAGCGCATTAACCTCATCTCCAATACCAACAGGCAGCAGGTTATAGATTATTCCGGGCGAAATACGCTGGTAGCCATCGACGATGATGTCGGCGACTATAAAATTTTGCGCGTGGAGCGGGCTAGCAAAGCCAAAGGCCAGCAGGAAACAACAGAGCAGTTTCTTCATTCGTAATGCTTTCTCGGGTTATTCATTTGAGGAGCGCATACACGCTCCCGCACGCCACAACTTCTTTTGCAGCCGTGTAGTCTTTGTCTGAACCGTTTGAACTCAACCTCAGGCGTGAAATTGCGCCTTTTAGAGCAAACGGGTTACATCGTTATAAACGGCCAACACCATGATGCCCGAGATCAGTAATAGTCCAATTTGCAATCCGAAAGCCTGCACCTTCTCCGGCACGGGTCGTCGCGTGACGATCTCAATCAGATTGTACAAAATATGCCCCCCATCCAAGATAGGGATTGGCATTAAGTTCATGACGCCAAGCGAGATGCTGAGAAGCGCCAAGAAACCAAGATAGACATTCAGGCCATAGGACGCGGTCTCTCCCGCGACTTGAGCGATAGTAATAGGCCCGTTAATATTCTTAACCGATATCAACCCGACGATCATTTTCTTGATCGAGGCCAGCACAAAAACCGATTTTTCATAGGTTTCGGTAATGGCAGGCATAATCGCCGACGCCGCATTGTACTTTACTTCGCGCCGCATCTCCCGCGGAACGAGCGCATCGTAGTCTACTTGCTGCACATAAGCGCCGATAATGCCGATTTTGCTGCCATCGGGAAGTTCGGTTAGCGCGGGCGTGAGACTTAACTCTATTAATTGGTCTCCTCGTTCGACCGCCACAATGAGCGCTAGTTCCGGACTGGCGCGGATTATTTCAACCCATTGGCTCCAGCCATCAACTCTCTGACCAGCAACGCTCACTATGCGGTCGCCGGCTAACAGGCCGGCTTGGTCGCCCGCTTGCCCCTCAACTAATTTATCGATAACCGCAGGGATGTCTATTTGCGTTATGCCCAAGGCCTTGAGTGGACGGGGATCAGTCGAATCCGCCATAAATCCCAAAATGGGCACGCTGACGTCTCGTGCAGCAGAAGACTCCGCGCCTTTTACCGAAAAAGTAACGCTACCACTCTCGCCCATACGGCCGATCAACTGCAGAGCAACTTGTTGCCAAATAAGCGTCGGCTCACCATCGACCGAGAGGATTTCATCTCCTGACTCAAGTCCTGCGCGCTCGGCAACAGAGCCTTCAGCCACCGAGCTTATAATCGGTGCAACGCCCGATGTGCCGTAGGCGATATTGATAATCCAAAAAATGACTATTGCGAGAAAAAAATTAGCCGCGGGGCCAGCAGCAGAGATAGCCATCCGCTGCCAGACGCTTTTTGCCGCGAAAGACTTCGAGCGATCCTCTGCGGGCACAGCCTCAGCGTCTGCCACCGAAGTGTCTTCTTGCCCGAGCATGCGCACATACCCACCGAGCGGAATGGGTGCGATAACGTATTCGACCCCGTCTTTCCCTACCCATGTTTTGACGGCCTTACCAAAGCCAATAGAGAATTTGAGGACTTTAACGCCACAGCGCCTTGCCACCCAAAAATGTCCGAATTCGTGAACGGTCACGAGTATTCCAAGCGTGACTAAAAGGGCCAGCACGCTGGTGGTGATTTCGATGATATTCTCAATCATTACAGCCTCTTCTGACGCTGGCGCCAGTAGCGATAAGTTAAATTAACTATTATTAATCAGGGTTTTAGCAAGTGCCCGAGCGCGTGAATCCGCGTCATAGATGATATCGAGACTAGAGGCAGATTCACAAGGTATTTGTGCCATGACGTCGGCGTTGACCGCCGCGATGCGACTAAAGCTAAGACGTCCCGCTAAGAACGCTTCGACTGCCTCTTCGTTGGCCGCATTCAATAACGCCGGCGCAGTGCCTCGGACTCGCGCGGCCTCCATGCCTAATTCGAGGCAGCGAAACCGTGCGAGGTCAGGTTCGCGAAATTCCAATGATTGCCCTGCGGCAAGATCGAGCCTTGGTGCTTCGGTTGTGATCCGCTGCGGCCAGGCAATACAGTGTGCGATAGGCACCCGCATGTCTGGACTCGCCATTTGCGCGAGCACAGACCCATCGCTGTAATGGACCATCGAATGGATAACCGATTGCGGATGGATGATGACCTCAACCTG
>Ga0255753_1003302_pt1 | contig 16898 bp, 13 predicted proteins | sample 041ome_10_FD_179953 | JGI IMG/M metagenome (GOLD analysis project Ga0255753, IMG submission 179953) | Coastal salt marsh microbial communities from the Groves Creek Marsh, Skidaway Island, Georgia - 041412US metaG (version 2) | ecosystem: Environmental > Aquatic > Marine > Intertidal zone > Salt...
GCATACCTCCACATAAATGCCCACGAGCCCCGTTCGAGGGGACGAATGTACGCGTCGAGCGCGTGCATGCGTGCGCGGACTCGCCGAATGTCCGAGCGCGGACTCGCCGTATGTCCGAGTGTGCCAGACCGACGTCACCGCCGACGCCGATCGTTGACGTCGGTCGTCGCCAGACGGTGCGCGCGACGCGATCGGCTCGAGCGTTTCGCGTGGTGGTGGTGTTCGTCCGCGTTCGCGTGACACACACACACACACACACACACCCGACGACGACGAACGACGTGATTGGACGACGACGTGATAGGATGACGATGACGATGCGGACGAGACGAGGTGGGCGCAAGATGACGACGGCGCGCGACGGCGACGGTGGTGCGCCGGTGGCGACAGAGGCCTCGCCGCGCGCGGTGTACACCGCGGAGGACGTGCGCGCGCACGACACGCCTGGGGATTTATGGGTGATTGTGCGCGGTGGGGTGTACGACGTGACGTCCTTTGTGCCCAAGCATCCGGGTGGGAATATGATTTACGTCAAGGCGGGCGGGGAGTGCACGCAGTTGTTTGATTCGTATCATCCGGAGAAGGCGCGTGCGGTGTTGGAGAAGTATAGAATTGGGGATTTGAAGCGTGTGCGTGGTGAAGCGATGGATGAGGATATTGTGGAGTACGAGGATGACTTGGCCGAGGGCAAGTTTTTCGCCGACGTCAAGGCTGGCGCGGCAAAGTATTTTAAGGATAACAAGATTGATCCGCGCGTGCACTGGGAGATGTACGTGAAAACGTTTGTGATTTTGGCTGGGATTGTGATTGGGCATTATGGCAGTTTCTTTGCGCCTGGAGTGTCGTTTGGTGCGGCGCTCGCGCTCGCGGTGTTGCACGGGACGTGCAAAGCCGAAGTCGGCGTTTCGATTCAACACGACGCCAATCATGGGGCGTACGGTAATTCGCGCACGTGGTTACACGCGATGCAATTGACGTTGGATGTCGTCGGTGCGTCGAGCTTTATGTGGAAGCAGCAACACGTTGTCGGCCACCACGCGTATACGAATGTCGAAGGCATCGATCCGGATATCCGTTGCTCAGAAAAGGATGTGCGCCGGGTGAACGAATACCAGCCGCACGAGCCGTACCACGCGTTACAGCACATGTACTTAGCGGTGATGTATGGGTTGTTGTCCTTCAAATCGTGCTTTGTGGATGATTTCAACGCCTTTTTTTCGGGACGCATTGGCTGGGTCAAGGTGCAAAAGTTTACCCCGGGCGAAGCCGTCGCGTTCTGGGGGTCCAAGGCGCTGTGGGCGTTCTACTACTTGTGGCTGCCTTTCAAGTATTCTCACCGATCTTTAGGTCAGCTCTTGGCGCTCTGGACCGTCACTGAGTTCATCACCGGCTGGTTGCTCGCGTTTATGTTTCAAGTCGCGCACGTCGTCGGCGAAGTGCACTTCTTTCAATTGAACAAGGACAACAAGCTTAGCAAGGGCTGGGGCGAGGCGCAGTTGATGTCGAGCGCGGATTTCGCTCACGGCTCGAAGTTCTGGTTGCACTTTTCCGGCGGCTTGAACTACCAAGTCGTGCACCACTTGTTCCCGGGCGTGTGCCACGTGCACTATCCGGCGTTGGCGCCCATCATCAAGGCTGCGGCGGATAAGCACGGTCTCGACTACTGCGTCTACCCGAGCTTCCTATCCGCGCTTGGCGCGCACTTCCGCCATTTACGTAACGTTGGTCAACGTGCTTACGTGCCGTCTTTGCAAACTGTCGGATAATCGCGACGTTACGCGCGCGCGTCATCGCTCGCCCGAGCCGCCGCCGACGCACCATCGAGCGCAGACGCGCTCAAGGATTACTATATTTTCTTTATTCGCGCTCGGTTGACCTGGCGCAACGATAATTTAGCCAAGTTACTATTGTTAATTTCATATGATGTTGTTCAACCATTCGCGACATCGCATAAACGCACGTCGTTTGCGCGACTTTCGCTTGAGTCGCGCCTCTTCGCGGCGCCAGCGTAGCGCGACCTCACACCCTGGCGCCTCTGAGCGTCATCGCGTGCCTCGTCGTGTGCCTCAGCACGCGCGCGCTCGAAAGATGTCAGCGTCGCAACCTAAAAAGACGTCAAACGCTGGCGTGATCGTCGTCGCCGTCGTCTCCAGCGCGCTCACCGCGGCCGTAGGTCTGCTGGCGAAACCGTTCGCGCGCACGCAAACGACGGTCTCGCCGACGCCGGTGACGGCGTCACCGAAGACAAAGTCGCGTAAATCGATCGTTCGTAAGCTCTATCGCGAGGTGTGGAACAATGTCGACCTGTCGTCGGCGGAAAAATCGGCGGAGAAGTACGTGTCGGAGGATCACGTGTTGATTGACCCGAGCAACCCGAATCCGGTGCCGGGTACAGAGGCGTACATGGAGTCTGTTCGGGGTAATCGAGAAGCTTTACCGGATTATGTCATTACTATTGATGATCTGATCGAAGAAGGGTCAAAGGTCGTGGCGCAGTTGTCGTTCAAGGCGAGTTTGAATGAACGAGAAGCGCGATGGACGGGGACGTGCGTGATGGAGTTTGAAGAAAAGGAAATCGTACGAACGTGGATCAACACCGACGCCATGTCGGCTTTGATCCAGCTTGGACTGATGACGGATTTGGTGAATGATGGGAACGTGAAATTGCGCCCAGTGACGCAGGCATTGATGGGACGAAGCGAGGCGCACCCGGAAACGGTGCTCACCGGGAAGGACTGGTTGCAGTACTTTGAGGAAGTACACGAAAGTTGGGAACGTAATTCAACTGCCGATAGTGAAAATGCCGCCGCGTTGAAGCATGATAGCAACACGGGACTGGACGTGGTCGTTTAGCACAATGTACATAATTTTAAATCACTCACTCTCGAACGTGCGTCGCGGCGCTACAGTTCTTCGTTATCGTCGAAGACTTTTCTATACAGCACGCCATCGGGCGTGTTGAGAATCAACCAATTTGCATGACGCACAGTCTGTACGTTTCCTGAAGTGGATATAATAAAGTTGAGTATCTCGTATGGCGTCAATTTGCCTTCGTTCAAATCCGTCATGTACCGCGGCCAATTTTTGCTGCCTTTGGCGAATAACGCAACCGTCGGCTTTTCTATGTCGTTTCCATACGGTGGAGGAACATCGTTATGCGTCGCATCGACGTATGCAATCTCAAACGCTCCTTTCGCCGTGGCGTTGCCTTGGAACATCTCACGCACACCACCTAAGGCTGATGCTAAATAAAAATGCAGCCACTTGTCCTTGCGTGGATATCCCGTGTACACCAAGACATCGACGTCGTTTTGTCTCACTGCGACCTCGTGAAACGTCCCCGCGGTAACTTTAAGCATGCCATCTATTAATTCCCCTTCCGCAGGCTTTGGTTCGGATCTATACTTGCGCTGTTCTGCCTCGCTTGCGTCGGCGTCGTCGTCGTCAAACTCTGAGAGCTGGTGCATCGCGAGTTGCTGCTTACACGCCCCTTCCATCGCCTTACCACACACCTCCCAATTCCAATTCCAACCCACGGGATCGTAATTTGGCTCACCCGCCATACGTCCAAAAGTCTTTCTGGGTTGACTCTCGACGCCGCCTCCGCGTTTAATCCATTTGTGATACGCGGCGCCGACGGCGTCTTCGTGCAACTCCATCAACTGCTCGCACGCCTTTCTCGTCGACGCATCATGCCACGTGCCTGAAAGTCGACACGTAGACTGCAGTGCGTCTTCAATCATGGCGTCGAACGCGCCGTACTCGCGCGCGCCTGTTAAAGCTTTTGAAATCTTTGGGACCAACTGCGCATTCAACGCATTTAAGATGGCGTGGCACGCTCTACAACGCACGTCGCGACCGTAAACATCGATGCCGTTGTCGAACACTGTATTTCTCGGCGCTCGCTCGTTCGCGGTGACGATCTCTACCGCGTTTACGGTGGAGCACAAGGCTAAGAGGAGGACGAGCACGCGCATCGCGTTGTGAGGTTGGAGGTTGAGTATACACACATGTTTTACCAAATTACAATACACACATGTTTTACAAAATCTAGCCCACACGCGAGAGCAATGCAGATTTAATCGAATCATACACTAAAAGCTGTACGACGACGATGGTGGTGACGTGGACGAGTCGAGCGCGCCAGCCCGTCATCAGTCCCGCCGGCCCGAGTCGGATGATGGTATCAAACACGCTTTCAGGCGCCATAACCGCAGCGTCAGCGCCCAAGCTATCGGCCGTGGTGACTGCAACGTCCATGCTGCCGCTATTTCGCACGCTAAGCAACGTATCTCCCGGTTGAGATGCGAGTGAGGCGGCGATTCCCGCCAATACCGCGCTTGACGTCTTAATGACGCTCGCGTCTCCGACGTCAGCTAAAGCCGCCTTCAAGACTTCAAATGACGCGAGCTGCACAGCTGTATAGGGCACCATCTTAGCATACGTCACCGGTAGCGATTGGATTATTCCATCCATGCCTTCTTCTCGAGCGAACTTTTTTGCAGCTTCGAAGAAGCCGTCACTCGCGTACGACGCGTCGCTCACCGTCTTGATCCTAATTTGCTCCAATGGCGTCAAAAACGCGCTTCCAATCACCTCCGCCGACGCCGCACACAATAATAACGTTAATAATCTATGATCATCCGCACTGCCGCCGCTATTGACGCCCGAGAGCGCCTTGAAAACCTCAAAGAACCCATACTTGCACGCGCCTTGGATAAAGTACCCCGCAAACGTGCTCTCCCACCCGTCGAGAAGCGCACCGACGCCGTCGCGACGCACGATTTCACGACCGACAGCGATGACACTCTCGTCTTCGAACGATTGCACTTGCAATCGCGTCTTAATCACGTCCAGTGGGACGGATAAACCATGGGAAATGAAGCACCCCAACCCGCCGGCAAGAGCGTATGACGTCGTCGTGGCGAGTGTGAGCGAGACATCCGCCGCGTTCGCTGCGCATCGCGTTGACCGACGCGTTTCACATCGGTCCACACGACGCGCGTTCGTGATTGCGCATGTCGTCACGTGCGAGACGCGTCCCGTGGCGGGCATCGCGAGAGCGCGCGAATGAAGTGCCGCCCGTCGCTGGATGCGTTAAAAAGAATCGTCGCGTTAATTTTACAATACTACTTCTTGAGTCATCCAAACCTACTTCATCCAAGCTAAGATGTCGTCCACGAGCGCGTGCATGAGAGCCATGTTCTCATCGGCGCCTGGCGCTCGGCGCGCCTCCTTGGCTTGTTCTCGCAAACTGTCGAAACCTCCTCGTAACAATCCCAGCGGCGAATTGTCCGCGGTGACCCCGAGGGCGTCACCGAAGGCTGCAAACATATCTGCCCCTTGCTCGGCAGCCTGTAAGACCTCGTCGGGAAGCTCGACGCCGGTTTCGCGCCAGAGCGGGAACACGTGGTCGCCCTTACGATTTCGCACGGTGAGCTCAATGTCTTCAGAAGCCGCAACTGACGCCAGCGTAGCGGCCACAGCACCCGTTTCATCAATCGTGTCGTCAGTAAACTTCACCAATAAGTTTCTCTTTACCGCATAATATTTGGATGCGAGTTTGGCAGACTCTGCGGGCGTCGGCGTGAACTCGGCGCGTCCGTCGGCCACCTCCATGATGACGGGCTCCAAGTTGTCGAGAATGGGTAAAAGCTCCCGAACAATCGGCGGGGCGAAATCCCGCAACTGCGCATCGGCAGCACGCGTAATGTTACGCAGCGGCGAATTATTCGCCGCTGCAATCACCGGGGACAAACCGCGAAGACCCGGGACCATGACTTCGGCGAAGAGCGGAATCGCATCCGTCGCCGGCTTGTTATTGAAAGAAATCAACACATTCCCATCGCGCTTCATCTCATACCGAGATGCCATGAGCACTTGCACCAACGACCCCAATGAATGCCCCACCCCATACACCGGTAGGTCATCTAATCCCTCCACCGTCTCACGCAACGCCCGTTTACACCGCTCATACTTGTGCCACGCTTCATCCGTCACCCGCAAGTGGTCCAAACCAATCATCACCGGCGTCGCAATCACCAACACATCCCCGCGTTCGACGAGCTGCTCGAGAAAATACCCATACGTCAACTGCGGCGACGCCCCAACGAACGCACCGCCCGTGAAATGCACGAGCTTCGTCGCCTTGGTCCCGTTTCGCGGCCGCAGCACGTACGCGTCATCCACCTTTTCCCATCCGCGCTCGCTCGACGACCCGCTCACGCGCGATGCGTCCGCGAGCGCGCGCTCGAACGACGCAAACGCATCGCGCGTTGCCGACGCCGACGCCGACGCCGACGCCGACGCCGACGCCGACGCCGACGCCGAAGACGCCCCTGCGCCCGTCGACGACGCCGACGATGACGTCGTCGGTCCCGCGCCATCGTCGCTCGCGCGGCGCACCGCGCCCGTCCTGCGCCGCCCGCCAACCCGCACCGACGCCACCGACGACGAAGAAGCATACGAAGAAGCGTACGCGCGCACGCCGACGACGCTCGCGTGCGCCATCGCGAACGGGGCGCGTCGACGAGTCAACGAATGCGCGAGGACGGACGTCGTCGTCGCCCGTTCAAGACGCCGAATGTCCGAATGCGACGACGCCCATCGTCCACGGGCGTCGCGCGCGCGCGTCCCTCTCTTACCGACGCGCGCATCGAGTGTCAGCGAACGTTCATCATGGTACGTCACGCGCGAGAGATGTGTACATGATTCGTTTGCGTGAGGACGTGGCGAGATGTGCGCGAGATGCGCGCGAGATGCGCGCGAGATGCGCGGCGTGGGTCGGCGGAAGTGTGCGCTTAGGGTTCGCTGTTCAAAGATCGATTCGCGGTCGCGACGCGCGCGCGGGGACGGGGGCGATGCGATGGGGGATTCGACGCATACGTGGAGATACTGATGGTTTGTTTGCGTTTCTTTTCGCGCGCGCAGTCTGAAGAAGAAGCCCTCGTGGGCGTGCCCCGTAAAAAGAACCCGTACAAGAAGTTCTCGTACCGCGGGGTCGATCTCGAAGGGTTGCTCGAGATGAAGAATGATAAGCTCGTGACGCTTTTCAACGCGCGCATTCGCCGACGGTGCGTGTTTGTGATGTGATGCGTTATGTTTTCGTTGCGTTCGCGGCGTTTGCGCGTGTGGTGCTTGCGTCGAGGACGGGTGTCGTCGCGTGAGCCATCGTCCAGCGCCATCGCGTAAAGCCCTAGTTGGTTGCCATCGTCGAGTACTAACCCGCGCGTTGATTTATGTGTACAGATTCAAGCGCGATGGCTTGACTCGCAAGCACAAGAACTTGATCAAGAAGCTCCGCAAGTCCAAGGCGGCTGTTGAAGGCATGGAGAAGCCGGAAACCGTGCGCACGCACTTGCGCAACATGCCGATCATCCCCGAAATGGTTGGCTCTGTCGTCGGCGTGTACAACGGCAAGGTGTTCAACACTGTTGAAATCAAGCCGGAAATGATTGGTTCTTACTTGGGTGAATACGCCATCACGTACCGTCCGGTTTCGCACGGTCGCGCTGGTTTAGCTGCGGGTTCCAAGTTTATCCCGTTGAAGTAAGCGCTGGGGGCGCAGAGAGACTTTGGGAGGGACGAGAGCGTCCGTGGGATTTCCGTGACTTTATCGAGAGAGATAGGCAATAGCGTCACGTGGTTAGATTTCGAGCGTGTGCGTGCATACGCGCGCGCGTTCAACACACAAAAACACAAAACACCATAGCAAAGGTTGTATTGATATTCTTTTGCTTCACAGAAAACGCGCTCGATGACTCACTCGTGACTCACGCGACGCCCCCGACGCGTCATCGCATCGCCACCGAACCGGCGCGTATGGTGCGCACGCGCGCGCCACGCCCTCGCGCATCCATCCCATCACGCTTCCCGCGCGTAGAAACGACGCCGTCCCGCTCTACAGCCCATAGCGCGCGCACCCACATGTATCTGCGGTCCGGCGGTCCACGTGTCTCCGCGCAACACCCGCGCGCGCACAATTCGCGCCCGTGACGCCGCGCCCGGTCGCCGCGCGCGCCCCGCCGCGCGACCTATCGCGAGAACACACGCATCGTACGCGCAAACGCCCGCGCGATCACGCCTCGGCGCGCGCGCGACGTCGTTCGCGCCCTGACGCTTGGTGTTCCAACAAAAATGTTCCGCGAATAAAGTAGCGCATTCGTGTCGCATGCCGCACTCATCGCCGCACGCATTCAACCATCATGTCGTCCAGTTCGGCGTGCTCGAATCCTACTGGATCCACGGGTGCGGGCGTCGTCGCCGCTGCGCTTCGCAGCGACGTCGGGTGCACGACGACCGCATCGAATGCGCTAGTTTATTCGCATGAAATCAGCGAAGCCGTGGGGTCGACGATCGCCACGAACGCGCACATCTACGGCCCGTTCGAGGCTGGGTTTTCATCGTCGCAAGATTCCATCATTGCGGGCTGGGGCTGTTCGCCATCGTCGCTGGCGTATGACACCGCCGGTGGGTTGGATTTGGGCATCGCCACGGCGAAAGTCGCGGCGGTGTGCGGGGTGACGTTGCCGAGCATTTCGGGCACGAAATACACCGGCTTGACCGGATCGTGCGGTGGTCACACTGGGAACTATCACTTTCACGGCGGGTTTGAGTGCTTTGAGGATGCTTCTGGCACGCATTCGCCGAAAGTTGGCGTAGCCGGGTCGTACAATGTGTACGGGCGCTTTGAAGACCAAGACGCGGGAAAGTATCCACTTCTCGACGCGTGTGGTGCGCACTTTGGGTACACTCCGGAATCGCCATCGACGTCGGTGTATCACTATCACATCCAGCGTGATGCGCCGTTTACGATTGGCTGTCATGGGCCGAGTTCGAGCCCCACGTACGGCGGTTTGGTCACCGTCGCGGAATGTCGAGCGTTGTACTCCGAGTGTTCTGGATCGACAAGTTCGCTCACGTTTGGCGGCTCCACGTACACGTACATGCGTGATTGCCCATGTTTCGATGCGAATGGCTTGAACTACGGCACGCCGACGGAACTTTACGCAATTGGCAACTATTCGTCGACCTCGTCGTCGTGGGTCAAGTCGTACGACGTGAGCGACTGGAAGTGCCGCGCCCCGCACGGCGGCTGCATCCCAACCATTGCCGAAATTTTGGCCGCAGGCACCACCACCACCAGTTTGGCGGCAGTCACCAAGGTGAGCTTAATCACCATGCTCGCCACCGCTGCCTTGGCTGTTTTGGCGTAAAACAGTCACGATGTTGACATCCGGCGTTCGTCGCGCTTCGCCCCGACGATACCTTTTCACGCGACAGCTTTATTGTCGCCATCTCACCAACGGGTTGCTATGTGTGTGCACATTTATTCGGGTACTCTATTTTGTAATGATAACGTCACGCGAGAATGTCGAATGCGCGCGAACATTGTCGGCTCGCGCTCGCTCGTCCCGCGCGCGGTCGGTGCCTCACAGTCGCACTCGCGAACGTCTTCGCATCGCGCGAGACCATGACTGCGGACGCGGACGGCGCGATAGACCTCGAAGCTGTCCTCCTCGAGCTCTCCCCGACGCTCGCGTCCGGGCAGCTCATTGCCGATGAAGGCTTTGCGCTCTTTGATGCCATGAGCGCCCTGGAGGTGGGCGATGTGAAAATGGATGCCGGCGCTCGTACCACCGCGGACGCGCTCACGCTCGACGCGCTCATCGCTCGAGGACGCGCACCGATCGATGTTCCATGCGATGACGCCCTGGTGCGGGTGTTCGACGCGTTGTTGGCGTGTGAAGGGACGTTTCGTGCCGGGAGCGCGTCGGCGACGACGACGCTGAGCAACGCGTACGTCGCGGCTCGCGAGCGTTTCGACGTCGATGGCGACGTTGGCGTGAACGTCATCCTGCGTGCGTACGTAAAGGCGTTAGTAGGGAGCGTATGGACGGTGAAGCACGTCGTGCGCGTGGGGGATGTGTACGAAGAGGAGGATTTTGTGATGCACGACTTTGGCGAGCCGTCGGCGCCGCACGCGGGCGAACGCGAATCCGAGGATGATGAAGTGTTGATTGGCCTCTCTCGCGCGCTCGAGGTGGTGAACGATGACGCAACGAGTATGAGTGATGATGTTAGACGCGCGTTGAAGGCGAGATTAGAGTTTAGAAGGGCGCATCATGAGTTGATGAAGGTGGCTACGCGCGCGGTGGGTTCTGGGTCGAGCGGCGTCTTGAATGATTTAGCAGAGCACGTCACGCGCGTCAAGGCGTGCCTAGCGACGATGCGCGACTATTACGACGCCACGAGTGATGAAGATGCGTTGGATTGGGATCCAAATGCCGGGAGCTTTTCGCAAGAGATAAGTTTGCATAGGTTGGGCGGAGCGCCGCCGAGAGACGTCACGTTTCTCAGCGTCAGAGCGGCGTTTAATTTCTTCGAGAAAGAAGTAGACGACGTGCTCGTCGCCGCTGAAGTATTCCAATTTCGCTCGCAAAAGACGCCACCGACGATCGATGAGGTTATCCGTATCATGGAGGCCCTGCATGCGCGACGCGCGAGGACGGTGGCGCTCTCGCTCGCGGCGGCGGAGTTGCTCTACGAAAAGCAATTGTGCGGTTGGTCATTTGGTGATGTCGTCTTGCATTCGGTGTGGAATTTCGTCGGCAAGAAAATCCCATCGCTCGACGCGAACGCGTTAGAATCATTCATGGCTGAATGCGAACAACCAGTGTCTATTTTGATCCGGTCGTTTTGCGTCAACCGGACGCGCCTTCGCCGCGTGCTCAGGCGAATTTTAGGCGAGATGAGTCACTTACAGCTCGCTTGCGATACGCTCGATGTCGCGCATGATTTTTCAGCCTTTGAAAACGAGCAAGGATTTCAAGGTTTAAGCTCGCCGCACATCGCCTGGGCGGAAAACTTGGCGGCGTACCTGCAAAGACGGCACCTCGAGCTCGGCTTTTCGCTCGATTTATACCTTCCTCACGAATTCCCTATGTTGTACTACTACATGGGCCATTTGCAGCAAATCAGCATGATCATGATGAAGCGTCAGGCAATGTTGGCGCCGCCGCAACACCGCATCGATGCGCAGTACAATCTCGCGGCGGCGCAAATCAAAATGTCCATGTTTCACGGATTGCGCTTTATGTTTGCCGCGTTGGCGGAATGCGGTAAAATTAGACGATGCGAAACCGCATTCAGCGGCGAAGACTTGCGCTTTTGGCAACGATTCGGGACATTTCAATCGGTTGAGTTACCACCTGTTTTATTGTATGGCGATTACATGGCAAGCATCGATGCGAACATGGAGCATTTCGCCGCCGAAGGTCCAAAGGACGAATCAAAGGTGGATACGCTCGCGCGCGTGGCTCAAATGTTCCTCACTGAAGTGCGCACGATCAGCACTTTGCTCACTAAACCAGCATCTTCAGCCATAAATGAAAGCGTGCGTTTGAAACTCGCACCAGAAGCCGCAGCGGCGCAGAAGATTGCCGCCAAGAACTCCATCGCGCTCAAGTTGTTACTCACCACAGACATGACGTGTGACGTCGACTACACAGCTCACGACATCTACGTCGTCGCGAGCGCACAAAAGAGTTCAACGTAGACGCATCAGACACCATCAATGTCTCTCAACCTTAGCAGTTCAATATTCATAGCAGTAGACTCGATGAATCGTCGAGCCCGTCCGCCGTTCGACGTCAGTCTTCGACGCGGCGCCATGAGCGCGCGACGCTCTCCTTTCAAGACATGGGTCGTCGATACCGACACCGGCGCGTGCGAATACACCACCCCTAAAGCGTTCGCTCCGCGCTCGCGCACGCCTCGCTCGCGCACGCCCCGCGCGTCAAACGATGAGCGAAGGCTCGCGCGCGCCGTCGCCAGAGCGTGCGCGCGCGCGTCTCGCGTCTTTGAAAAGCACGGTGGTGTCCACGATGCGCACGCCGCCAACGCGCTGTCTACCGTCAAACGTGCGACGAAGGTGTTATTTACCAATCTCGGCTTCGATCTCGCGAGATCAACCATCGTGCGCGGGGCATTTGAGGCTGAAGCGTGCGCTCGGCGAGCTGGTGCGTTGGTTGGTTTTCTTGAAGTCACGAAAGAAATGATGAGTTATCTCTACCGCTCGCGCGCGTTCAAGTGTGCGGTTGAATTTATGGAGAATGATGATCATCACGCGGCGTATGCGGTGCTCGAAAGCGTGTGCGGCGATCGCACGGTGGGTGTGCTCGTGGGAGCGTTGTTGGAGAGCTACCGCGAAAAGTTTGCGGGCGCGGATGCAAATGATTCCGCCACGTCGCCTGCGTCTATATTCGGGGCGATCTTTAGTCGAGGACGACACACACCAGCGTTAGCGACGGCGGTGTTGCATCAAGTGCTCGTCGGGGCGCTGCCGCGGGTGATGCAGCCTCGCGGCGCGCGGGTGACGGTTGAAGATGTCGTCGCGGACGCAAAGACTCCGACGGCGATGGATGTGGATGAACGATTCGCCGCGGCGACGCCAGCGTCGATGCGGCACGCGTTTGTGGACGACGAAGAAGAACATGATGCGAGCGATTCAGATATGCATACTGCCGGATCGAGCACGGATGATGATGATGACAGCGATAGCGAGATGGTTATTATTGGTGAATTTAAAGCGCCGTCACCGACGCCGAAGATGAAATTCTATGCAGATCTGCACTGGTCAATGCAAACGCAGCGCCTGGCACTGCGCGTGCAAAGCGTTGTTGAAGATGGTAATTGTGGATTCCGTTCGATCGCGCACGGATTAGAAGCGCTCGCCAAGGTGGGGCTTTGGAAACGAGACGGGAACGGTGAAGGATGGCAAGGCGTCCGAAAGATGTTGTGCGACGGCCTCGTACGGTGTCAAAAGCGTGCTTCTGAGAAAGAATTGGCAAAACTGTACGATTTAATGCTCTCTGGTAGCGAAGGTCGCGAGTATTTACGCCAAGGATCTTTACGTCGCGCGAGTGATCAGAAACGTTTTGCTAAGTACATCTCCACAATGCGCAAAGACGCCGCTCCATACGCGGCGACGTCCAAATGGACTCGTTTCTGGTGCACAGATTCCGAGCTCGTCGCCATTGCGACGATGAAAAACATCGCTATCGTGGTTGTAGAGGCCACCGAAGACGTGAATGCCGCTGCAAAGTCACCATTCTTTGTCGCTTTGCCGCCGCTTCCAGCAGGCATCGACCGCCCGGCGAAGCAACTTGGCAAATACTACGCCGACGGCGAGCTCCACTGGGGCAGGAAAACCGTCCAATGGCGAAGCTACAAGACAAGCACCGAGTACACGCTGAGCCTTATGGACATATCGAGGGCTCGACAATGCACGAGCCAAGAGCCCTGCCGCTCGGTCGGCCACATTCCAGCCATTTGCCTCAAGCACCATCCGGGACATTTCGAAGCCCTCGTGCCTGATAGCCCCTCCCAACATCTCGTCGTTTGGTGGCGTATATTCTAACTTGTAGCGTCGCGCCCGTTTGCCGCGCCGTTCGCGCGCGCACCGTCGTATCACGGCGCCATGTAATCCCACGCGGTAGTTTGTTTAGAGATGTTCCTCCTCACCTCGCGCGCGCCACAACGCACCACGCGCGCGCGCGCGCCGCCGCCATGTCCGCCGCCTCACCTCGCGACGTCGACGGTGCGCCACCCGCGCCGTCGCTCGCCGCCACCTTGCGCGGCATCGCGCGCGAATTAGGCTCGAACGACGCGTTGCAGGTCGCCGCAGCCGCCACTGCGCTCCTCGAGCTCGACATCGGGGACGGCCACGGCCCCGCCTGGGCGCTCGCGTGCGTGGGCGCGGGCGTGGTCGTGCCGCTCCTCCGCGCTGTCCAGCGCGTGCCTCGCGACGCGCACACGCTGGCGCCAATCGAGGGCGACGGTACGACGGAAGAAGATGTGCGCGCGGGCGACGAAGCGTTGCTCGTGTTGAGCGAGCTCGGGGGCGTCGCCGCCGGTCTTCTCGAAGACGAAGGGTATCAAGTGGAATTGGATGCCGATAGTGGACGAGCGATATTTGTCGATTCGCGAAGCGGTATGGGGAGCGCGAGCGCGCCGGTGTTGAGGGCGTCTGAAGCGGCGCCGGAGGAGGACCGGTGGCGGTTCGCGTTGCTCGTGGAAACGTTGACGTTAGTGACGCCTCTCGGCGTCGACGCGCACACTGGACGATTCTATTGGAGCGTGGAAGTCATGGAATACATTGGCGAGAGTGATGACGTCGGGGCAGAGCTGAGCGTGATTGATATGGCGGTGGAGGATGGGGATTTGGGCGACGTCACGCGAGCGCTTGTCGTCGGCCCGTGGCAAGGATCTGATGGCGTCGTCGAAGCCGAGAAGGATCCAAATGAAACCTTGGGGGAGGCTCTAGACTCGTGGCGAGATGCGACGTACGTGACATCGGCGCTCATGACCGGGTCGACGGCGTTGAAGCGCGTATTGGTGTGCGGATGCGCAGGCGGCGCTCCGGCGGCGTTCATTCGGCGCTACGTCCCGGGAGCGCGCGTAGACGTCATCGAACATGATGAACGGATGACAAACTTATCCATCGAATACTTTGGTCTCGAATGCACGAAGTGCGATGAGGACGTGGATATTTCAAGCGCGGGCGCGGAAGGAGAGATTCGAGTGTTTAGAGAATCGTTTGTCAAAGCGGCCAAGCGCATGTCAGCCGAAGCGTACGACGCCGTCATCGGGCATTGGCCCGCTTGCGATGGCGTCGATGACGATGCCATATGGCGTGAGATCTGCCGCGTGACGAGTGATGTCGCTGTGGTCGCGTTCACGTCGACGAATGCGGATGTCGCGCGGTCGATGATTGGCGGCGACGAAACTCGCGCTCGATTGTTGCGAGACCCAGCCAACGTGACTTTTGAAGACGTCGAGGACGAACGACCAGATAAGCGCGCGCGAACGGGGAACGATATCGCATCTAAAGTAAATAGCAAAGATGTGGTGTGCTTTTTTATGTCTTCGCCGAATGATGATGTTTTCAAGGCGGACACGGCGTGGGATGCACGCATTCGAGCCAAGCTCGGCGTCGCCGCAGCTGAATTTCCATACCGTCTCGCGGCGTGCGATACGCACGGTGTAATGTCCGTGCTCGATTATGCCGTCGCTGAAAACGACAACGACGCGGATAACGTAGGGAGGATACCTGAGGCGGACGGTGGAAACGCTGCATGGGATGCATTCGGAGACGCCGAAGCCGCGCCGAGCGCGGATGTCTTTGACGCAGACTATTGGAACGGCATTCTCGCCGCGCATGGGTGCTCCATTTCTGCACACGGCGTCGTAGCGCCTACTGAAACATCATCACAGTTCTCGGCCAAGCACGTGCCTGAACTTGCCGAAAATGGCTACGTGTGGGGTGGAGTCATCGTCCCGAGCGACGAAACGTCTGCGCTGCGTTTGGGCATCGAAGCGCTCGTCAGCGCTCAATGGCCTCCAGCGTGTATTTTCGTAGCCGACGTCGCGTGGCGAGTGATTGATATGTTATTTGCGCATGCTGAAGTCTTGCTTGGTGGCGAATGCGTGCTCGAGCCATCCGTCGCGGCATTCAAGCTTGAAGCCGCGGCGTCTGGTAAACGATACATCGGCAACAACTTTGGCGTGCCTCATCGAGACTATTCCCTCCAAGACGCCGTAAACAAAGACGGTTCGACGCAAATACTGAGTTTATGGCTTCCGCTCAATCGCGTCACCGAAACGAACGGGTGTATGTATATTGTATCGAAGAAGGATGACGAGGACGGAGGCGTTGGCGACGTCGCGAAATCCGCGCCCGAAGTCCCGAGAGGCTCCGCCAAGCCTCTCGCTCCGGTAGACCCCGGTACGTTGCTCGCTTGGGCCGGAAACACCATTCATTGGGGCAGTGCGTGTCAGGCTGATTCCCCGAACGATCCGCGCGTGAGCGTCGCGTTCGTCTTTCGTAAGCGAGGCGACGCCGAGGCGAGCGCCGACACGCGCTGTGCTCCGCTCTCGCGAGACCAAGCCAGAGCTACGACGCTCGAGAAGCGATTAGAAATAATCCACCACGCCATAGGGGTATTCGAACACTGGTACGGCGACGCCGTCGACGTCAAGCGGCGTCTTCGTGCGCATTAGACACTTGTTTTGATGATATTTTTACAAGTAGTAGAACAGTTTCCTCGAGCCGACGGCTACTCGGTCGAAATCCTTTGTTGGATATTGTCGATGACACTCGCCACCAATTTACCGAGCGCTGCGTAGCGATAAATCTTCGCTATATCGTTTCCTTTGACCACCTCTTCGTCATCTACAGATTCCACGCGCGTCGCCAAGTCCATCAACGCCCCAGAGTCTCGACTAAATTTCGCGTCGTCAAAGCACTCCGCGCACAACGCCCGAGTCACCTCCGACGCCATATCCGACGCCGTCATCCTCGCGAACCCAGGACTGGCAAACATATCCGCTCGACTCTGCGTCCACATTTCCAACCGCTCGGCGTCATCGGCGTCGCTCCAAAACGTCCGCCACGAGTCGTCCCGTATGCTCAACCGCACGCGACTCCTCGCCTTGGCCCCGACATCCGCAAGCATCTCCATCGCCCTGTGCGCGTCGTCGTCACTGACGCCACCGACACTAGTAGTTAACGGCACCGCCTTCGACCCCGTCGTCGTCGCGCGCGCGGCGCGCGCGGCGCTTCGAATGACCCACACCGAGCTCACCAGAATGAACACCGCACCCAAACGCACCACGGCGCGCGCGATCGCCGCTAGCGTCTGCCGCTCGCGCTCGCGACGTTCGCGCGGCGTTCGCGCCGACGTCCCGCGCGTCGCCATCGCGCCGCCGATGGCGTCGCGGCGCGAATGCGTGACGGATACTGGCGCGAGGTTCGTTAGGACGGCACTGCGTGACGCATCGGGCTACTCGCCGGTATGCTCGCCCACCGCGCTCGCGCGCTCATCAGCGCATCGCAT
>Ga0255753_1003305_pt1 | contig 16865 bp, 19 predicted proteins | sample 041ome_10_FD_179953 | JGI IMG/M metagenome (GOLD analysis project Ga0255753, IMG submission 179953) | Coastal salt marsh microbial communities from the Groves Creek Marsh, Skidaway Island, Georgia - 041412US metaG (version 2) | ecosystem: Environmental > Aquatic > Marine > Intertidal zone > Salt...
CCCACCAGCCATTTGGTTCCTGGCTCAGCTTTTTTAATGGTATTGAGAATAAATTCAGTGGATCCCACCAGATCTGAATTTAGACAAACTTCAAAAGGTGACTCAGGGTGAGATATTACAAAACCGCCGGGATATTCTTCTCTAAATTTTTTGATGTGCTCTAATCGAAACATCTGATGAACTGCACAATGACCCTTCCAAAGAAGTATTTTAGATTGTTCAATTTGCTCTTTTGATAATCCTCCTGAGGGTAGGTCGGGATCCCATACAACCATCTGTTCAAGTTTGATTCCCATGTTATGACCCGTCCATCGTCCTAAGTTCTGGTCCGGAAAAAATAAAACCTTTTCTTTTTGCTTGAAGGCCCATTCTAAAATTTTAGGCGCATTGGTGGATGTACACACAATGCCATCATGATCACCGCAAAAGGCTTTTAAATCCGCAGCCGAATTAATATAGGTAATGGGGGTAATCTGTTGATCAAAATTTAAAATTTTATTTAATTCTCGATATGATCGATTAACTTTTTGTAGGTCAGCCATATCTGCCATCTGACATCCTGCGGATAAATCAGGAAGTATGGTCACTTGGTCTTTTCGTGAGAGGATATTAGATACTTCCGCCATAAAATGAACACCTAAAAAAATGATGTATTTAGCCTCTAGCTCCTGAGTGTATTGAGCAAGTTTTAAAGAATCCCCAGTAAAATCAGCATGCCGATAAACGGATTCATTTTGATAATGATGACCGAGGATGACTAAGTCATCTTTCAGTTTCTTTTTTGCATCAATGATCTTTTGCTGACAGAGGTCTTCTTGCAATTGATGAAATTGTTCAAATTGAATTACGGATTCATTCATATAATTTTTTAAATTTAATTAATGCTTTTCGATTAGTCCAAGAAAAAACTTTTTTTATGGCATCTTCTAAATTGAGCCATTTATATGATAGGTGTTCTTCTTTATTTATTATTATATTTTCTTTTTTAGGTAATTGTAATGCAAAGAGGTGTTCAGTGTTGTTGTTAACCCCCTCCTCATAACGATGACGCCATTCGGGGTAGATAGAATATTGATTCATTTGTCCTAATGGAAAAAAATTATATTGATTGGCATTGAGATTTGTTTCTTCATAAAGCTCACGGATGGCGCAATCTCTAGGTGCTTCATTTATCTCCAAGCTTCCTGTTACAGATTGCCAGTAGTTGGGGTTATCTTTTCTTTGCAATAGTAAAATCTGTTTTTGATTTGTAAAAACAATAATTTGTGTAGATATTGGAATTTTTTTTAAATTAGTCAAATTTTTGGTAGTTTAAATATAATATTTTCTTCAGTTCCATCAATTTCTTCAATCTCAATTTGCTTGTGGGTTTTAATGGTATTGATCAGGGCTTGAGTCAATACCTCTGGCGCAGATGCGCCTGCTGTAATAAGAACTTTATGTTTATTATCAAGCCATTGAGGATTAAATTCATTCATATCATCAATGAGGTAACTTTCAATGTTATTTTTATCGCCAAGCTCTTTGAGGCGATTCGAGTTTGAGCTATTTTTTGAGCCCACAACTAAAAATAGATCTGCATCATGAAGTGACTTTTTTACAGCATCCTGTCTATTTTGTGTTGCATAACAAATATCATCCGCTTTTGGACCTTGAATGTTTGGAAAGCGATGCTTTAAAACACTGATAATTTCTTTGGTTTCATCGAGAGATAGAGTGGTCTGTGTGACAAAGGCAAGTTTATTAGGATTTTTTATAGCTATATTTTTGGCATCCTCTAACGACTCAATCAGATGCATTTTTCCTTTTGAATCTGCTTCTTGACCTAAAGTGCCTTCAACCTCAGGGTGACCGCTATGTCCAATCATAAGTATTTCATAACCTTCAGACAAATAGCGATTGACCTCTTTATGAACTTTTGTGACCAAGGGACAGGTGGCGTCAATTGATTTTAAATGATAATTAAGAGTATCGGTTTTGACTTTTTTTGAGACCCCATGAGCACTAAAGATGAGAAAAGAATTTTCAGGGACTTGCTTGAGATCATTTACAAATATGGCACCTTTTTGCTTTAATGACTCAATCACATATTTATTATGGACAACCTCGTTACGCACATAAATAGGTTTTCCATATTTCTCCAAAGCGTTTTCAACAATCTCAATGGCGCGATCAACTCCCGCACAAAATCCTCTTGGGTTTGCTAAAGCAATATGGATGACTTTATTGCTCATAAACAATTATTTTTTTTGATTAACAAATTCAATTTCATGCTGAATCAGATCATCGAAAGTCTCTCTTTGTCGTATTAGCTTGAAATCAGTTTGATCAACAAGAATTTCAGCAATTTTAGGCCGAGTATTATAATTTGAACTCATGGAAAAACCATAGGCTCCGGCATCCATAAACGCAAGAAGGTCATCTTCGGAGGCTGAGATTTGTCGATCCTTTGCTAAAAAATCTCCGGTTTCGCAGATTGGCCCCACAATATCAAATATCTCTTCACCCTTTTTGGGGTTACTAATGTTGATAACATGATGATGAGCACCATAAAGAGATGGTCGCATTAAATCGTTCATGGCAGCATCGATGACTATGAAGTTTTTATGCTCTGATCGTTTTATATATTCAACTTTTGTAAGCAAAATTCCAGCTTTTCCAATAATCAATCGGCCAGGTTCAAGGATAATTTTTTTATTATATTTTGATAAATATTTTTTAATCATGGAAACATAATGATTAAGGGGCGTTATTTTTTCATCCTTATAACTGATACCAATTCCACCTCCAATATCAATATGATCTAATTCGATTCCAATAGTTTGTAGGCGATCTATCATATTTGCCAATTTTATAAATGTATCTTCAAACGGCGATAGGTCGGTCAGTTGTGAACCAATATGACAATCAATCCCAGTGATATTAATGGAATCCATCGTTTTTGCGAGACTATATAATTCAATCGCTTTTTTTTCGTCTAGACCAAATTTATTATCTTTAAGCCCTGTAGAAATATATGGGTGTGTTTTAGCATCTACATTTGGATTGACTCGGATGGATATATTTGCCTTTTTTGCAAATTTTTTTGCAATATTGTTCAGTCTAATTAATTCAGGTTCAGATTCGATATTAAAAGCAAGAATATTATGTTCTAGCGCATATTCAATCTCTTCCTTTGACTTCCCCACCCCAGAAAATACCACATTGGCATCATAATTTCCAAGTGCGATAACTCGTTTTAATTCTCCACCCGAGACAATATCAAATCCACACCCTGCATTTTTTATTAAATTAAGAATGCTCAAGTTAGAATTTGATTTAACAGCAAAACAAATCAAATGGTTAATGTCAGATAAGGCCTCTTGAAGTAACGATATTTGATGAAGAATAGATTGTTTCGAATAGATATATAAGGGAGTGCCATACTTTTCAGCAGGGATTTTAATGTCAACCTCTTCTATAAAAAAACTGTTATTTTTTTCGGTGACAAAATCCTTATTCATCAACTGTTCCTGATGACTCATCCAAATCTTGGGTATCCACATTTTGCGGTGTTCCTTGTTGACTGTCGTCTAGGGGATACTTTGTTTCAGGAAGATAGAGTGAACCTTTGGTTCCACAGGATTGAAGCAATATAAATAGAATTAGGCATAAGATTTTTCTCATAAATTAAATTTTACCATTATTTAAAAACTAATTCGATGGACTTATTAATCTAGAAACGATGAAGGCATTGATTAAGGAAAATATAAATGTAAATAATAAAAATATAGGAAATAAAATAAAAACACCATCATCAGGAATGACAAACATTCTTACAATAATAAACTGACCCAAAATATGTCCAAGACCCATCAGCATACTAAAGGTGTAAATTGAAAAAAATTGATGACTAAGAAATTGACATAAAAATAAAAAAATTAAACTCAGTATGGCCCCAGACAAGCTAATAAAAAAAGTGGGTGTGATGAATGTCCCTATGATCAGGCTTGAGATAAAAACTCTAATTAATGAAACATATACAGCTGATTTAAAATTGAATTTAAGGTAGGTAAATAAAATAATAATATTAGCAATACCTGGTTTAATTCCAAAAATTGGCGTTGGGAAAAAAAATTCAGCAGAGTGGAGAATGATAGCAATTGCACAAAATTTTGAGATTTGATGAATATTAATAGTTTGTGCTGTCATAACTTAACATCTTTGATTTAATAGATATTTTAAATAAATTTGGTATGCAGACCACCGAATGGTTAATTTTTGAGATCCAACCCTGCATGATGCAATATTGATTAGAACAATTTGATTTTTTAATCCTCGCTTTTCCCATATTTATTTCAACTTCAATTTCATCAAAAATTAAGGTTTTGTTTTGGAGTAACGAGTAATGCTTTATTTCATTTTCATGTGAGATCTCTAAATAGTCTCCTTTTGGAAGGTGGAAATAGTAATTTAAGGCGAGAATGATGATAGAGATAAATATAAAAAATATCAAAAAATCACCTAACTTAAATAACTTCAACAATAAAATCTCCCTCATTGAATAACCAAATAATTTCATCAGCAAATGATTTTGAGATAAAGATGTGGTTGTTATGATCAGTGGTAAAAAAATGATTTAACTGAAGACTTTTTGAGGTTTCGACTAGATTCTCTGAAAAATATAATGGTTTTGAAAAAACATCTGATTTTATTCCAACATCATTTTCATTCGGGTTTATTAGAACTGTGGCTGATGAGTATAAAGAAAATGCTTGTCCATTTTTCGGGTTGATGAGGTGAGAATATTTTTGGTGGTTATGTATAAAATATTTTTCATAATCACCTGAGGTCCCTATGGCGGATCCAGGTTGCATTTTCAGTTTGGCTAGCAATAATTTATTATTGTGGGGGTTTTGAATGGCAACTTCCCATAACCGCTTGTCTGGTTTCCCATGCGCATAGATATTACCCCCAAAATTAGTTAAAACATTCTTAATCCCCATATCTTGATAAGTTTGTTTGGCGATATCCAAAGCAAGCCCTTTGATCATTCCACCTAAATCTATTTTTAAAGATCCGTTATCAGTACTAATAGAGTGATCCGTTATCAATAGTTGATTGAGGCTTGGCTGAGTGACGAGTATTTTATTGATATCTTCTTCATCGGGCACTTGTCCTTTAATGATATCCTCATGAAAACCCCAAATTTCAATTAATTTACCTATGGCTGGATTGAACTGTGAATGAGTAACATTTTCATAGTTTTTTGCGATTTCTATTATTTTAATAAACTCTTGATCGCAATTGTTTATTTGGTGAGTCTGATTAAATTCTGAGATTAAGCTTTTTTCCCATGGATGAAATTTTTTATTCAAATCATTGAGTTTAGCTACGATTTGATCAATGGCCTGATTAGCTTGATCGAGGTTGGTATCATAGAATTTAAATTCTAGAATCGTTCCATAAATCAACACCTTATGTTCATAGAAATTTGAATTAGAGCAAGAATTGATGAGCAATAATAAAAATATTGAAAAATATTTAAACAAGAGCTTGGATAATCTTTTTGCTAACATTTGTTTTACTTAGTTGTTCGATTTCAACAACACCTGTCGGACTGGTGACATTGATTTCAGTCAGGAAATTTCCGATGACATCAATACCTACAAAATGTAGATTGTTATTTATTAAGTAGGGTTTGAGGGCGTTAATTATTTTTAGGTCATTGCTTGTCAATGGAGATAATTTTGCTTTTCCTCCCTTTGCCAGATTTCCTCTAAAATCATTATGTTGTGGAATTCTTAAAAGTCCAAATTCAATTGGATCGCCATTGATAATAATGATTCGTTTATCACCACGCTTAATATCAGGGATAAATTCTTGTAACATAATGAGAGAGCTGAAGTTATTGCTGAGCACTTCAAGAATCACTTTTGTATTTGGGTCACCTTGATTAATCAAGAAAATTTTATTCCCCCCCATTTCATCAATAGGTTTACACACAACTGATCTATGTTTTTTAATAAAACTTTGAAATTCAGAATAATTACTTGAAACAAGAGTCGGTGGAATAATGTTGGGAAATTTAAGAATAGACAGTTTTTCATTGTGTGATTGCAATGACTTTGGATGATTAATGATTTTCGTTTTTCTTAATAAATCTAAAGTTATGGTGAGGAAAAGATAATCTTTATCAAAGGGAGGATCTTTGCGTATAAATATAGTATCCAGATTGTTTAAGTTTAAAGTCTGCTCAGTAAAAAAAGATAACGTATTATCAAATTTATTAATTAATTTGATATTTCCAGAAGGGATATTTTTTTTTATCGAAATATCTTTAAATGAACAAAAAAATACTTGATGGCCCAGGTTAAATGATGTTTTCATCATGAGTAAACTTGTATCTTTCTCTGGTTTTAGAGTTTCAGGTGAATCAATGATGAATAATATTTTTTTAACCATTTAGCTCTCCAGCTGCTGCGAGCAGAGCTAAGCGGGCAATGACGCCATATACATAAAATCGATTTGGAGGGTCATTACAGTCTCGTCCTTGGTCAGGCATAAGACATGATTGTTCAAAAGGTGTAGGGATAAATTGCATCCCTGGAGAATTTAGATTTTCATTTTTATCTTTATTAGTATGAATTCGATAGAATCCGCCAATGACAAAATGATCGATGGTGTACACAACAGGTTCACTGACCGCTTGATTTAGAATTTCTTCTGAATGAATCCCTTCTTGGATAATCACTCGATTTACTTTTTGACCATCTTTAATGATCGACATTTTATTTCGTTTTTTTCTATTAAGTTGTAAGACTTCTTTTGGATCCTGAATGGTGATGATTCCCATACCATAAGTTCCGGAATCAGCTTTGATCACAAGATAGGGTTGATGAGTTATCTGATATTTTATATATTTTTCCTTGATTTTTTTTAAGAGAAATTCTGACTTATCAGCAATGATTTGAAGGTCTTGTTCGTTATTGATATCCATATTGTCATGAGTATCAAAAAAAGGATTGATCAGCCATTCATCAATTTTTAAAAAATCTGAGAAATCTTTGACCACCTGGTTATATATAGAAAAATGCTGAGATTTTCTTCGATTAAACCAACCTGCATTTAAATTTGGAAGAATGGTTTGAGATATATTTTTTAAAATTTCAGGTTCACCAGCAGATAGGTCGTTATTGAGTAACACTGAACAAGGTACAAATTTTTGATTACCTTTTTCAATGTAAATTTTTTGTTTTTCTTTTTTAATTGGATAAATGCTCAGTATCTGTCCAGGACTCACTTCAAAGTCAGTCTGGGTAAATAAGGGATCTATACTACCCAATTCAACTTCTAATCCAGCATTTCTTAAAATTTCTATCAGGTATAACAAATTTTTAAAATAGAAAATATTTCTTGAATGATTTTCAGGAATTAAAATAATTTTAGAAGCTTCTGGACAAACTTTTTCAATCGCTATGACGGCTGCTTGAATGGCAAGGGGTTCGAATTGAGGATTTAAATTATTGAATCCCGCTGGAAATAAATTGGTATCTACTGGAGCAATTTTGAATCCCGAATTTCGTAAGTCTACTGAAGCATAAAATGGAGCAGAGTAATCTTGCCATTTCATCCTAAACCATTGTTCGATTTCACATGAATTTCTTATAATTAAATTTTCGAGTTTAAGGAATTCAGATGTGATGGGGGTTTTTAATTCTGGGGTCATAATGCACTCTTCGCTTGAATATCGGCATGATAACTGCTTCGAACAAAAGGCCCACAGGCAATTGAAGTAAAATCAAATTGTTCTGCAATTGTTTGTATTTGATCAAAGTATTCGGGCTCGTGATAAGTGTCAACCGGGAGGTGGTCGATTGATGGCTGAAGGTATTGCCCTATGGTAACCATTTGAACGCCATGATTATTTAGATCACTGAGTGTTTGTTTAATTTCATCCATCGTTTCCCCAAGACCAATCATAAAACCTGATTTTGTAATTACTTTGGGGTAGGCTTTGGAAAATTTTTTTAATAAATTTAGTGATTCCTGGTAATCTGAACCAGGCCTTACTTTTTTATACAATCTTGGAACAGTTTCGATGTTGTGATTGAGAACTTGAGGTAATGATTGTTTAAATTTGTCGACTGCAAGACCTTGACGTCCTCTAAAATCAGGGACTAATATCTCGATCTGAATTTCTGGATTCATTAAGCGCACTTCTTTTATACAGTTTACAAAATGTTCAGCGCCTCCATCTTTTAGATCATCTCGATCAACGCTGGTTATTACCACATATTTAAGTTTCAAAATTTGAATGGATTTTGCAAGATTTTTAGGCTCATTTAAATCTAGAGCTAAAGGCCGGCCATGAGAAACGTCACAAAATGGGCACCTTCTGGTACAAATGTCCCCCATAATCATAAAGGTAGCTGTGCCTTTACTAAAGCATTCTCCAATATTGGGACAGCTCGCTTCTTCACAAACTGTATGAAGGTTGTGATCTCGGATAAGGTTCTTAACTTTGGTAAAACTATCAGAATGTGGAAGTTGTATTTTGAGCCATGAAGGTTTTTTTTGGGGCACGCTGGGGTATATTTTTATTGGATTGCGTGCCATTTTATCTTTATGACTGTCTTTAGTTCCGGGTTGTTTCATGTGGCCTTAACTTTTTTAAAAATATACGTACTATTTTATCAGCAAGCTCTTTATTCTCTAAAGATATTCCTAAATCCCTAAGCTGTATCATCTCTAAATCACTAAACCCACAGGGATCAATATCTAAAAAAGGATGAAGATTCATTGAGTTATTGATACTGATACCATGATAAGTTTGATTATTTTTTATTCTTAGGCCAACGGATGCAATTTTTTTTGAATCGATATAGACTCCGGGCGCATCTTGTCTTCGCTCTCCTTTAATATTGAAGGGAATTAAAAAATCGATAATTGATTGTTCTAGCAATCTAACAAATTTTGAAATTGTTAACGAATAGCGATTTAAATTTATTAAAGTATAGATTATCAGTTGGCCCGGTCCATGATATGTTATCTTTCCTCCTCGATCAGATTCAACGATGGGAATATTAGAATCAGGAAGACGGATATTTTTTTTATTAACACCGATGGTATACACTGGAAAGTGTTCTAGTATCCATAATTCATCTTCAGCCAATCCTTCTAAAACCGTTTGTTTCATTTCTTTGAAGGTAGAACAATAATCTTGCACACCAAGGTATTTGATTTTCATTTCAAATCACAAATTTTGTATCAGGATGAGAGGAGAGTTTTGAATAAATTAAATCTAATTGATTTTTTGAGGTAACAAACACCTTACAAGTGAGGCTGATGTATTTTCCATGTTGGCTTGGCTGTATATCAACTTTTGAAGCATTGAAGGTTTGATCAATTACTTGAATTTCATCAATAATCGATTGAGTAAAATTCTCTTTCATCGTGCCTATGACTTTAATAAAAAAATCACAAGGAAACTCAATGAGTGTTTCTTGATTATTATCAATATTTTTTGACATATACGGATAAACTATATTCAGTCTCTAGTTTTTCTTTGATTTCTAATAAGGTTATATTATCGCCAATTGGACCAACTAATACATGAAAGAGATCATTAATTTTTATGATTTTGGATTCAAACTCGTTTGAAAAGTCGAGTGTATTAATTTTATTTAATAACGCTTGTCCATTTAAGTAATCTCTAAAAGCACCCACCTGAAGAAAACTCGCTTGATCTAAATTTTCAGGACTGTATTTTTCTGGGTTTATGAGTTCAATCTCAACAAATTCACTGCCTTTTTCAATGATATCTAATTTATAGGCGGCTGCATAAGATAAATCCACAATGCGATCTTTTAAAAAGGGACCCCGATCATTCAACCTGATGATTACCTCTTTATTATTTTTTAAATTACGTACCCTTAAATATGAGGGCAGAGGTAATGTTTTATGTGCTCCTGACATTTCATACATATTATAGGTCTCGCCAATCGAGGTTTTATTTCCATGATATTTTTTACCATACCAAGATGCGTAACCTTTTTCTTTATAAGGAATGATTTTGGTCATGGGAACATATTTTTCACCGAACACCTTGTATGGTTTTTTTGTACTATTATTTATTGGCTCTATTTTGGGGATAGCATCTTTTATATCATCAAGTTGGATATCAATTTGAGCATGTGGGCCATCATCTTGATAATAAGCTCCTTTACTCTCATTACTTTTTTGTAGAGTCGTACATGCACTTAATAAAAGTATTACACCAGTTAAAAATATTTTCATCATCAGTTAGCTATTAATGTCTTTCTATTGTGTAGGGCATTGATTAGTCCAAAGATTATGAGATAAATAAATAAAGAGCTTCCGCCGTAACTGGTAAGAGGAAGAGGAATGCCAACAATTGGAAATAAGCCAGAAACCATTGCAATATTGATTAAAAAACAAACAATAAAAATAATAACATAGGTTACAGCTAACAATCGATTTGAATGAAGATGCAGATCGAGGGTAATTTTAACTAATCGGGATATGAGTAAAAAAGCGATAACAAAATACATGAGGTTCCCTAAAAAACCATAGTTTTCTGCAAGAACAGCAAATATAAAATCAGTATGCGTTTCTGGCAAAAATAGCAAATCTGTTTGTGTTCCATATTCAGATGCTTTGCCTAATAATCCCCCTGAGCCAATAGCAATAGATGATTGGATGGAGTGGTAGCCACTTTCTAATGGATTAGAAAACGGATCAAACAAATTCAGCACCCGAGATTTTTGATAATCTTTGAGCACGTAGAACCAAGCATAAGGAATTGTAGCTAAAAGAACAATGATCCCAGATATAATTTTATATATGTTCAGGCCATTTAAAAAAATTATTATCAGGCCTATAAATAAGATTATTAAACTCGAGCCTAAATCAGGTTGAATTAAAATTAAAACAAACGGAATGAGGGTAAAGCTGAGTATAAAAAATTCAACCACTGTTTCTGATTTTTTTTTAAAATTTTCAACAATAAAAATTAAAAAAATTGGGAGTGTAATTTTGATCAGTTCTGAAGTTTGAAACTTAAATAAAATTAAATTGAGCCATCGCTTAGAACCATTAACCTCCGTTCCTATAAAAAAAGTGAGCATTAATAAAAAAATTGAAATCAGATATAGTAAAAATGAAAATCGATATAAAGTTCTCACATTAGTTAGGCTGACTAAAAAGTAAATAAATAATCCACTAATGATAAAGATGCATTGTTTATAAAAAAAATTAGAATCAAATCCAGCCGCCTCTCCAATTAAATATAGGCCAAATAGCATAAGGATAGTGAGGTAGACGGTAAATTGCTTATCCACATAGTTAAAAATAATGTTTAATAAATTACTCATGATTCATTGCTAATTCAAAATAATAATCCACTAGTTTTTTCGCAATTGGGGCAGCTACAGAGCTTCCATGGCCCCCATTTTCAATGACAACCGCAATCGACACGGTTGGATCATCAAATGGAGCATATCCAATAAAGAGTGAATGATCTTTTAAGTGATCTTCAATATTTGCTTCATCATAATCTTTATTTTTTAATGAGAATACTTGTGCTGTTCCCGTTTTTCCTGCAAGTTTATTCAAATTTTTATGCGCAATGGATCTAAAAGTACCCGAATCTCCTGTTACTTGTTGCATACCTAATTTAACAATCTCTATAAACTCATCATCTGTAATTGATGAAGGCTCAATAAATTCATCAGTAAAATTTTCTTTTTGTATTATTGATGGCGGTGCAATTTTTTTATTATTTAAAAGTGTATTAAGTGCATGCGTGAGCTGTATGGGGGTTACTAAAAAATCACCCTGTCCGATAGAGGTATTAATTGTCTCGTATTGATTCCATTTTTGCTTATATCGTTTTTGTTTCCACTCTGGCGAAGGTAAAATTCCATTTTTTTCTGAGGGCAGCTGAACACCTGTTTGGTTTCCAAATGAAAATTTTGTTAAGGTATGTGAAAGTTTATTAATTCCTAATTTATAGGCCAGGTTATAAAAATAAACGTCACAGGATTCAGCAATAGCTTTTATTAAATCAACTTCACCATGCCCCTCTTTTTTCCAATCTTTAAAAATTTTTTTAGAATTAGGAAGACGATAATATCCAGGATCAGAAATTTTAAAATCTTTTGATATTTGATTATGTTCTAATCCAGCAATTGAAATAAAAGGCTTGATGGTTGACCCGGGAGGATATGTAGCAGAAATAATTCGATCAAGCATGGGTTTCTTTGGATCTAGATTTAAATTATTCCACTCATCAAAACCAATACCATTCACAAAATGATTGGGATCAAATGATGGATTACTTTGATAAGTTAAAATTTCATTCGTTTTAACGTGCGTCATAATAATAGCGCCTTTATAATCTTTTAGAAGCTCAGAGGCTCTGATTTGTAAATCTAAATCAATACTTAAATTTAAGTCTTTACCATCAGTAGGCGGTATGTGTTCAATTTCATTCACGAATGAGTTTTGCGCATTAACTCTAATTTTTTTAAATCCAGCCTTGCCTTTTAAACTTTCTTCAAAGAATTTTTCTACTCCTTGTTTTCCTTTATGAGTAAGTCCAAAGTAACTTTCAAGCAAGTTTTGATCTTGCTTAAAATTATTTAAATCATGAGCAGATATCCGGTTGATATAGCCTATGAGATGTGCATTAATATGTGAATAGGGATAACTTCTTAAAAATTCTTCTTTAATTTTTACATCAGGAAATTCATATTTATGTGATACGAATGACGTTAATAATTTTGCATCAATATTAGTAACGATGGGTATAAATCTTAAAAATTTTCTTTCGGTTTTTAATTTATAGAACTTTTTTTTAATTTCATCAGTAATTGGAAGGATTTCACTCAATTTTGTGATGATATATTCAATCTCTTGATTGCTTTTTTTTTCAATATTAATGACAAGATCGTAAGAAAGCAGATTCTCAGCTAAAACATTTTTATGACGATCATAAATAGTGCCTCTCAATGGCTTAATAGGTTCTATTCTTTCGGAATTTGCTTGAGATCGTTCAAAATAGAAATCATTCTTATAAATTTGTAACCAGAAAAGACGGGTAATGATTAAACTAAAAAAAATAATAAATACTAAGAGTATTAATTTAATCCTTCGATCAAAAATAAATTTTTTATCTTCCATACTTCATTAAACTGAAAAAATATATGTAACCAATGATTAAGTTTACAATCAGGTAAGGGATTAAATGAGATGTTGAGTGATTTAAAATGAGAGAAAAAAGCAGACCATTTACAATGAGCACTATAGGGTAATATTGAGTACGTTGGGTCTTTAAGCTAATCAATTTTTTTAGAGAAAAGTCCATTAATATAATTTCAAGAAAAATAAGGTTTGTAAATCCGAATAAATACCCAAGTGAGCCATCATAGATAAAGCCAAAGATTAAAATACTAATTAGGCTATTTAGCTTTTTATGAAAATATGCAAAGACAAAAAAAACAATGATTAAGATAGTTAGGGGCTCAAAAATTAACCAACCAGAAATTAACATAGAGATAAATAAGGTTAATGCAAATAGGCCAACAACATTATTAAAGATGAATTTTTTTGATTTCATTTTAGAATAATTAAATATTTCTGTTTATTAGGATTTGATGCTGGCTTAATGATAACTTTATAAAAATCTTTTAATTCGGATGGCTGTAATTCAGCAACTTTACCAATTCTTACATCTTCTGGTATAAACATATCATCCCCTGTGGTAAAAATACTATCCCCAATTTGAATAGGTATATTTTTACTAAAATAGTTAATGGTTAAGCTTTGGTTATTGCCTTGGACTAAAGTTTGATATGGTTTATTGTTAATTAAAATATACCCAGTTAAATAAAAATCTTTCGAGCGTATTGTCTTTACAGTAGATCGGTCTGTTTGAACATCTATGACTTGACCAAGAATGCCTTTATCATCAACAACTATATGACCAGCTTGTATTTGGTCTGATCGCCCTTTATTAATTAAAAAATGATGACTTTTTCCTGAGTAATTTATTTTTAAAATTTTTGCAATGACCGAATGATCAAAATACTTTTCTTTGATTTCTAATTTATTCTGTAATTCTTGGTTATCCAAAATCAGATTTTCTTGAAGCAGAATTTGGTTATTTAGAAGGTATAGCTGGTTTTGAAGATTATGATTTTCTTCAATCAATGTTTTTTTAAAATGAAAGTATTGGTGAGCTGAATCGATCCCATTACTTAAATTATCTAAGAAAAAGCTGAGTGAATAGGGCGTTAAATTTAAACTATATTTAATGGACTTAAAAAATATACCCTCTTGATTAGCTGAAAAAATAAAAAAATTGAAAATAAATAGGACTAAGGTTAGATTAATGCTTGTCTTTGATTTATTAAATAAGGAACTGCCCTTTCTTTTTTTTGCAGATAAGAGCATTAATCATTCGTAAATGAGGTCTTAAATTCATCAAGTGAATCAAGAGCCATACCACAGCCTTTTACGACACACATCAGCGGCTCATCCGCAACAATCACGGGAATTCCAGTTTCTTCATGGAGCAAGCGGTCAAGATTTTTTAACATTGCTCCGCCGCCCGTTAAAACCATTCCATTTTCAGCAATGTCAGCGCCAAGTTCTGGAGGCGTTTGTTCAAGAGCGCTTTTGACAGCTCCAATTATTGCGTTTAAAGGTTCTGACAGTGCTTCTAATATTTCATTACTACTAATCATTATTTTTCTAGGAAGACCTTCTGACATACTTCTTCCCGTTATTTCCATTTCTAAAATTTCTTTTAAAGGAAAGGCGCTTCCAATTTGTTTTTTGATTCTTTCAGCTGTCGGTTCAGAGATGGCCAGGCCATAGTTTCTTCTCATGTAGTCAATGATGGCTTGGTCAATTTTATCTCCACCGACTCTTTCAGATACTGCATATACAATTCCGCCTAATGAGGTGATGCCCACTTCCGTTGTTCCACCACCGATATCAATAACCATAGATCCTGTTGGATCGTTTACGGGAAGCCCTGCACCAATTGCAGCAGCCATAGGTTCTTCAATAAGAAAAACTTGCTTGGCACCAGCACGCTCTGCAGATTCACGAATGGCTCTTCTTTCTACTTGGGTTGCCCCGTAGGGAACGCAAATAACAATTCTTGGATTAGGGCTGAACCAACTTTTAGAAGTTACCTCGGTGATGAAATATTTAATCATCTCTTCAGTGACATTAAAATCGGCAATCACCCCGTCTTTCATAGGCCTAATGGCAGTAATATTTTGAGGTGATCTTCCAAGCATAGTTTTAGCTCTTTTTCCTACCGCTAGGATATCCGTTTTAGGTTGAGAGCCTGCTGGACCAGGGTGATACTTCATTGCAACCACAGAGGGCTCGTCAAGAACGATGCCTTTTCCTTTGACATAGATAAGGGTATTTGCAGTCCCTAAATCAATTGCCATGTCTTGTTCAGAAAATAACTTTGCCAAAAAATTTTTCATGCTTAATTAAAACCAAAATATTAATGAAAAGCTGTATGCAATGTATAATACTGCATTTCGTAATAAGAGCATTATAGCCCTAAAATTATGGCACTTACAGACAAAGATATAAAAAAACTAAGCCATCTGGCCAAAATTAATATTAGTTCAGATGATGAATTGATTGTTTTAAAAAAACTGGATGGCATCATGAAGCTCATTGATACAATGCAAAAAATTGATACCACCGATGTTCAGCCAATGTCGCATGCATTAGATATATATCAAACCTTAAGAGATGATGTTGTGACCGAAAGGAATCAAAAAGAAAAGTTTTTACAATTAGGCCCTGAATCCAATGAGGATTATTTTATTGTTCCTAGAGTGGTGGAATAAATTATGAAGGACTTATCGTTAAATGAATTACATCAGGGTTTAAAAAATAAAGATTTTTCAAGCGTCGAGCTGACTCAATATTACTTAAATCAAATTAAAGATCTCAATACTGATATAAATGCTTTTATTACCGTTGATGAAGAAAAGTCAATCCAGCAAGCCCAGCAGGCAGATCAATTAATTAGTCAAAATCATATCTCTGAATTAACCGGCATTCCCATCGCACAAAAAGATATTTTTTGCGCATCATCCTGGAAAACAACTTGTGGCTCAAAAATGTTGGATAATTTTTATGCTCCCTATGACTCAAAGGTTGTCGATCTCTTTAATAAGTCCGGGGCTATAAATCTGGGTAAAACCAATATGGATGAATTTGCCATGGGATCCTCTAATGAAACATCATATTATGGTGCTGTAAAAAATCCGTGGAACTTAGATTTTGTTCCTGGGGGAAGTTCAGGTGGAAGTGCGGCAGCCGTTGCATCCGGAATGTCCCCAGCTGCGACTGCTACCGATACGGGAGGGTCTATTAGACAACCTGCGTCGTTGTGCAATTTAACAGGATTAAAGCCCACTTATGGACTTGTTTCCAGATTTGGGATGATTGCATTTGCTTCGAGTCTAGACCAGGCTGGACCAATTGCAAAAACCGCTGAAGATTGTGCCCTGATGCTCAATGTTATGGCAGATTTTGATGAAAGAGACTCAACATCCATTAAACGCGATAAGGAAAACTATACACAATCTCTGAATGCATCATTGCAAGGAAAAACAATCGGTATCCCAAAAGAGTTTTTTAATGATGAGCTTAATGATGACGTAAAAATTATCTTAGAAAAGGTGATGCAAGCATATCAATCATTGGGAGTTAACTTTAAAGAAATTTCTCTACCTAATTCACAATTATCAATTCCCGTTTACTATGTAATTGCGCCTGCAGAAGCCTCAAGTAATCTGTCAAGGTATGACGGTGTGAAA
>Ga0255753_1003308_pt1 | contig 16855 bp, 13 predicted proteins | sample 041ome_10_FD_179953 | JGI IMG/M metagenome (GOLD analysis project Ga0255753, IMG submission 179953) | Coastal salt marsh microbial communities from the Groves Creek Marsh, Skidaway Island, Georgia - 041412US metaG (version 2) | ecosystem: Environmental > Aquatic > Marine > Intertidal zone > Salt...
AGATACCTAAAAGTAGAAACAAGAAGCCTGAATAATTTAAATCAAAATTAATAGCAACTACAACTTTTCCTAAAATAATCAACAAAGGTAAAAGTAATGGCAATGTTACCAAAGTTCCTAAAACAGAACCTTTGGTTAAACTTAAAGCATTTCCAAAACTAAAGACATTCATGAAAATATAAGTTGAGACTAACAAAACTGGAAGAATTTGGTAACCAAAAGCACTTTCACTTGTTGTACCAACGCAAAAAATCGATCCTAACATAGATATTGGTACCCCAATTACCAACCAATAAACAAAAATTTTGGAGCCAACTATTAATGACAAGTTTTTTTGTAATATTGCATATTGCTCCAAGGTACCGTCACTAAAATCTTCTAAAAAGATATCCTCTGTGGCTAACATTACTACCAATAATGCAGCAATCCATAGTATTGAAAAAAAAGATTGGCTTAATTCAACATCAGAAACTTCAACAGTTAAGGGGTAAGCAACCATTATTAAAATAAAAACTAATATAGGCCCAAGCCAACCTCTGGATTTTTTTAATAGCTTTAGAAATTCAAATTTAATTATTTCCATAACCTAAATACCTAACCTATCTGAATCAAAGTCTAAAAATATATGTGATGAATATATAATACCCTTTCCATTAGCAAGTTCTTTTTTTAAAAAATTTACTAAAATTTCTTGCGAATTAGTATCCAGTCCAACAGAGGGCTCATCTAGAATTAATAGATCTGAGCTATTTAGAAATAGCCTAAGGAGCGCTATTTTTTTTTGCTGTCCAAATGAAAGATTTGCAATATTTATATCAAGAGATTTATCCAAATCAAATACTGATAAGTATTTTTGAAGATCCTTATGATTGCTTAAATTCATTAATACAAGATTGTCTTCAACATTCAGATATTGTTTTATAGCATTCTTATGTCCTATAAAACATACCTCTTTATCTGTTTGAGTAATTAAATCGCCTTTTGTAGGCTTTGTAAGTCCGCAAACCATTCTTAAAAGTGTTGTTTTTCCTGAGCCATTTTCACCTTGAATATGTAATGCTTTTCCTTTTAAAAGTTCAAAAGATATGCCTTGAAACAATTTCTTGTCATTAATTTTGTAACTTAAATTTTGTGCTTTAACTAAGGCGTCCATAATCTAATCAAGTTGAAGATTTTTTGTTCTTATTATAAGTGCTGGCAATGGTTTTTGTGGATCTATTCTAGAATATAATCTTTTTGATATTTCTGAAAAAACATTTGGTTTTATAGAACCAAAACCACCAACAGAAAAATATAATCTTTTTGTAAAATAAATACCTTGTTCTAAATCTGGGATACTTCTTATTAGAGTATTAACTTTTTTAATATTTTGAACTAAGTTTTTTCTTTTTGAATTATATTCAAACCACCCCCATGAGGATAAACCAATTAAAGCAATTTTCTTTAAAGCTTCTTTAGCTAGACTATTTGGATAAGATGAGGGAGGCAACAGAACTATTAATTCACCTTGGGAATCAGTAATAAGTTGATCTAAATTTTCTAGAATCTTATGTTTTGAATCAAAATTTAAGAATATATATTCTTCAAATTTGCTATTTGCAGGAAGCTTAATTCCTTGAAGTCTAGATTTTGAGCCAAGAACTATGTAAGTAACTAATTCTTGGCTCAAGATTAAATTATATCTTTGCTAAAGCTTGCTCAAGGTCAGCAATAATGTCGTCAACGTGTTCAAGACCAATTGACAATCGTACATACCCAGGCGTGACACCAGCTGATAAAAGCTCTTCTTCGTTTAACTGGCTATGAGTGGTACTTGCAGGATGAATAGCTAAACTCCTTGAATCACCAATATTGGCGACGTGATAGACCATCTCTAAGGCGTCAATAAATTTCTTACCAGCCTCAACACCACCTTTTATCTCAAAGCCCATTAGAGCACCATTCCCTTTAGTTAAGTACTTATCAGCTCTTTCTTTGGCGTAACCATCCATTTTTGAAGGATAACCAACTCTTTCAACAGATTCATGGTTTGATAGATAATCAGCAACTTTTTCTGCATTACTTGAATGCTCTCTCATTCTGAGTGCAAGCGTTTCTAAGCCTTGAATAAACATAAATGCATTAAATGGGCTCATAGCAGCTCCCATATCCCTTAGAATTGTTGTCCTAGCTTTTAATATATAAGCAATAGGTCCTAGTGGTTTTACAGCTTCAGTCCAAACAGCTCCGGCATATGAAGGGTCTGGATTATTTAAAGCTGGCTGTCTTTCAGGAAAAGCTTCCCAATCAAAATTACCACTATCAACAATAATTCCACCAATTGAAGTTCCATGACCGCCTATAAATTTAGTTGTAGAATGAATAACTACTGCAGCTCCGTGATCAAAAGGCTTACATATTACAGGTGCAGCTGTATTATCAACAATTAATGGTATTCCCAAAGGTCTGCCAATTTCAGCCACTTCAGAAATAGGAAATACTTCAAAACTTGGGTTTGGTAAAACTTCACCATAATAGGCTCTAGTCTTATCATCAGTAGCATTAGCAAAGTTTTGTGGGTCGGCTGGGTCTACAAACCTAACTTCAATACCCATATCTGAGAACACATTTTTAAATTGGTTATATGTTCCTCCATATAAATGCGATGAAGCAACAATATTATCTCCATTCTTTGCAATATTTTGGATTGCATATGCTGATGCAGCTTGTCCTGATGCTACAGCTAATGCTCCAACACCGCCTTCTAGCGCAGCAATTCTATCTTCAAGAACAGCGCAGGTTGGATTCATGATTCTTGAATAAATATTACCTAGCTCTGATAAGGCAAATAAATTTGCAGCATGGTCAGTATTATCAAACTGATAACTAGTTGTTTGATGAATTGGTACTGCAACTGAGTTAGTATTATCGTCCTTCCTCCATCCGGCATGAAGTCCAATCGTTTCTGGGTTTGTATATGTTTTGCTCATAATGTTTCCTTTAGTAAAAATATTAAAACATCAACTGAGAGAAGATAGTTCTAAGTTCTCTTTAGCCAATTTTTTTGCGCCGGCAAGCTGATATCAAATAGGCGCTATTACATTATATTTTATATAGAACAATAACAACAGGCTAAAGAAGTATTTACTGGCATGTTTAATTAAAATAACTATAATTATTTGAAAGGATTTATAAAATATTATGGCAAAAAAATACAATAATTTTAGAGTTGGTGGTTCGCCACACAACGTTAATGAAGACTATGCGGTATGGACAAATGATCTGCTCGAAAGAGTTATAGCTAGCAAAACTGTTATACAGCCTGGCAAGTCCACACAAGGACATAAATTAATTAATTCTGATGTCGTTTATGTTATTACTAATGGTAGAGGCTCAATGGAAATTGTTGAGTATATGAACTCTGATGAAGGCCATGGATCTGATCCATCATATGGCGTCGAGCACAAAGATTCATACGATTTGACAGCAGGAGATGTTGTATTAGTTCAATCTGGGGATTACTGTAAGGTTATAAATCTTTCTGAACATGATCAGCTAACCTATTTAAGAATTTTTGATAGAGGCGGCTGGAGAAAATAGCTACTTAATTTAAAGTTATTTCTGCAACAAATGGGAAGTGATCAGAAACTCCCGTCTTAGATTCTGGATTAAACCAATGTGGCTTACCTGTATCTAAATATGTATTAAAGTCTATTTTAAAAACGTTTATAGAGCCCTCCATAAACTCTACCCCTCTATTCCGTGAAACCATTATAGTGTCAAGATAATCCCATGACTTGCCTCTACTATAGTAATAGGTTCCCAAACATGAACCGCAACCTTCTCTGTGTGCAACATACCAATAATCTTCTTGATTTTTATATACATCAAATTTCTTATCATCCTTTTTGGTAAGATTAAAATCACCCAAAGCTACTGACGGTATAGAATGACTAGCTATTAGCTCTTTTAACTTTTGGAATGATTCAATCCTCATTTGTGCTGGATGAAAGTTTGAAGGAAAGTGAACGTTATAAAACTTTAATGTTTTTTTATTAATGTTTATATCAACCTCAAATATTGGTCTAGTATCTATAGTCTCAAAATTTGGAGAGAAATTTACATAGTGCAGTTTTGGATTAGAAATCTTGTATTTAGTTATAAAAGCTGTATCAACCCCCCTTTTATCGGTACTTTCGAGCAAATGAAAATCTATATAGCCATAAGGCTGTAAAAGATTAAAAAGTTGCTCCAAAATATTTGTATTTTCAATTTCTTGAAGGCCTATTACATCTGCTCCATTTTTATCATATGAGATAATTACTTCTACAAGATTCTGGAGTTTTGCATTTTTTGTTTCCTCATTCCAGTCTTGAAAGAAGCATTCCATCCTCCATCTCTTGACTGTAATAGAGTTGCATGAGTTTCTGTGTTCATCAGATTGTTTTAACTCTATTGGCAAGAATGCTTTATCATCTTTTCCGGGATCATCAATAGTATCGAATAAGTTCTGAGCATTAATAGACATAACAGAGATATTTTCTGCATTTACAATAAAAGAAATTGAGAAAATTAGAATAAAGTTTAGGAAATTTTTATGCACTTACTTAAAGGTCTCTAATTTTAAGTTTTAATTCAAAAGGAAGTGATTCTGTTAATTTATTTGAAGACCTATATGCAATCAATTTATTTAACTTTTTTTCACTAAATTCTGTAACCTTTCTAGCATTTAGGTCCATGTGAGCTAAAACTGTTTCAAATATTGCTGATAATTCTCCAGCATCATTTTGAAGAATACCTACAAAATGAAGTAGCTTTTTATTAACATTTGTAAGATGGAATGATGGGTATACCCTGTCGTCTAATTTAAATTCTTTTAAATATCTAATGTTATCTTCAAGGGTAAATGTTGAAAACCCACTTGCAAGATAATCATCATCAAAACCTAAATCTTTGTAATACATTGCAGTATAAACACTATCGAAGAGCTGATAGTAATAGTTAACATTCATGTGACCATTATGATCACACATGTCTTGTGTAACAATTTTTGTTTCAGATATATATGGTAGAGGTAGCATAATTTTATATGTATGAAGTATAAAAAAAGCCCAGTAAACTGGGCTTTTTAAAATTTAATCCAAACTCTTAGAATTGAGCGCCAAATTCTATACCGAATGTTCTAGGATCGGTAAAAGAACCTAATAATGAGCCACCGCCAACATTACTTGATTCACGTAGTGCATTAAGAACCTGCTCGTCATTAAGATTCTTAATGTACATACCAGCATACCATTCATCAGAATTAGGAACGAATCTGACTAAAAGATCCCATGTATCTCTTGCATCCAATCTCATTCTTTCCATATTGAAAATATTTAGATCAGCTTCACCAGTATATCTATATGATACTCTTGCAGAAGTAACACCTCTTTCACCTGGAAAATCTGTAGTTAAAGACAGTCCATATGATGTATCAGCAGATCCTGGAAGATTGTTGCCTTTTACACTTTGTGCTATTCCAACCTCTCCAGCACAACCAGCTGTATATAAACCAGGTACTGAACAATTATATCCAGCAGATTTAAACCATTGAGTTCCATCATTAAATGTTGCAGTTGTTACTAATCCGTTAGTGCCTGGTACTTGGGCTGCTCCCAAAATTCCAGTAGAACCTGTTGGATTAAGATAATCAATGAGCATAGTATCAGAAACAACTTCATGATCTAAAAATAACCAGTTAGCTTCAAGCTTTGTGGTTTCAGATAAAAAGACCATCATATTACCTTCAAATCCAGTAAATTCAGCATCAACATTTTTATTTTCTGTTCCGGTATTAACAACAGCTGCAACAAGGAAACCATCATTTTGTGCATTAAACACATTCATGTTTAGAAGCATAGCTCCATCCATCAAAATACTTTTAAGACCAAGATCAAGGACTCCTGCCTCTTCTGGTTCATAAGTTGTTGGATTAGCTCCAGCATTTACTCCACCAGCCTTATTTGCTGTTGTATAACTACCATAAACCATAACATCGTCAGATAAATTGTGTTGCAATGCTAACTTGTATGAAAATTGATCATCAGATTTCGTAGTAACATCATTACCACCAGGTGAAAATGACATTTCATCTCTATTTTCAAACAACCAACCACCGTTTGCCATCCAACCTGTTGCACCGGTTTGGTTGAAAGTAACTGCAGTCACATCATCTTCTTGGTAACGAGCTCCTATAGTTAATTTAGTATCGTCAGAAATATCAAAATACATTTCTCCATATAATGCTTTAGATGTATCATCAACATTTTGATCATTTATTACTCCACCTAGCTCCCATGGAACAGTAAAGTTAGGATATCCAGCTTGTTTAGCTGTTTGATCATTAAAAGCACCTATCTTCGCAGGATCACATGGACCAGGAACAGCACCCTGACATGCGAGGGCATTACCAGCAAGATTTAGCCAAGCTAACATATCTTGATAAAAGCCTAATCCGCCTTTAGCAGACCAATCAGGAAATCCTAATACCTGTATAAAATCACTGTAAGGATGATTACCAAAGCTTGTCATCATTTGTGATCCAGCAGTTTGTACGAGGTATACATTGTCATTTCTATTATCTATTTGATAAGCACCAACTGTGTAATTAAAAGGACCATCAAAGTCTGAAACTAAGTTAATCTCCATTTGTGTGCTGTGATAGTTAACGTCTGAGAAGTCATAGACTCTTTCTGAATCAACGTTCTCACAAAACTGTCTCTCACCACCAAAACATAAGTAGCTTTCAACAGGCGGTCTACCTAATGATGCAGCTGTTCCTAAGAATGGATTAGCTGAATATGATAAATCTTGGTCTCCACTCTGGTGAAAATCTCTAGTGTCGTAAGAAACCTTAGCAGTAAGCAATAAATTATCTGTTAAGTCATGATTAATTTGAAGATTTGCTACTGTTTGTTTTTGATAGTGTGTTGGTTCCCTATTTAGAGCAACTTTATTGAAATTACGTGATCCAACAGAGTTTGCAAAATCATTTACAACTACACCAGGATGTAAATGAGCAAGTAAAGCAAATGCTCCAGAGAAATGGCCTCGAGTATCTGCAGCAACATTCATTTGACCTCTTTCATAGGGGCTACAACCAAAGAATAAACTTTGAGCACAAAATGAAACTTCTTCTTGAAATCTATTATCATCACTCTCTTGATCAGAGTATGTGAACTGAACCTGAGTTCTGTCAGATAGATCATAATCAACTGAAAGCCTAAATGCCATATCATTTCTATCATCAAAGTCTTTACCAGTTACAGTATTAGTAACCATACCATCTCTTTTATTAGATAAGACAGCAAGCCTTGTTCTTAATGAATCAGAAAACGGCATATTGACAACTGCAGAAGTTTTAATTTGACCATAGCTACCAATTTCAACATCGTAATTACCGCCAAATTCTGAAGTTGGTCTAGCTGTGACTAAATTAATGACACCGTTTGCAGCATTTCTACCATACAAAGTACCTTGAGGTCCTTTTAACACTTCGATTCTTTCTAAATCGAAAAAACCAGTGTCAGCTACAACACTATCATTAACACTGTGTCCATTTACTGCTGTAACCACAGATGCAATAACACCTGCACCAATACCGAATGATCCCATGCCTCTTATTGTCCAGCCTGAACCAGAACCAATAACTTTTGATGTTTCTAGACCTGGAGTAATTTCAGCAAGATCTGACACATCATAGACTTGGTTCTCATCCAATGATTGAGCAGAGATAGCTTCAATTGAAAGAGCCAAATCCTGAATAGATTCTTCTTTCTTGGTCGCTGTAACAACAACCTCTTCAACCTCTTGCGAGATTACCGAAAATGATAAAAATACAAAAGATAATAATAACGAATTTCTTATTTTTGACATTAAAGTCCCCTATATAAACGATTAATATTGTTAGATTAGGCTATATGATAACAAGATTGGTAGTAAATTGCATATAGATTTTATATATATTTTAATGTATAAAAATAAAGGCCCTCAGAAAGGACCTTTATTTAATATGTTTTTAGAAAGTTGTGCCAAATGTTAGACCCCATGTTCTTGGATCTGTAACAGTTGCAAACTTATTGCCACCTTGAAGGCCACTAGCTAAATACCAACTTCCAATATATCTATCATCACCAAGATTTTTAGCTTCAAGTCTTACAAACCAATTTCCATCGTTTGGGCGATATGTAACTGTAGCATCAATAAACTTATGCTCAGGTACTTGAAGATGTGGTTGATTGTAAACAGTTCCCTCTCTTTCAGACATGTATCTGTAAACTATCCTTGCTCGAGTATTTCCATTTTCACCAACAAAGTCTTTATTCAGACCGATGCTGTAAGATAATTCAGGAGATTGTGGTAATTTATTACCAGATACATCGACTGGAGTACCAGGATTTCCACAACCTGCACCAAATGGGTTAAATGGTTCAAGACATAGATATCCAGCAAATTTATATACTAGGCCAGCATCTGTCGCTCCAACAGTCAATACACCCCCTTCTCCAAGTCGTTGAACAAGACCTCCACCTAAAGCATCTGGAAGCATGGCTCTAGATGTTGCATTATTTATATTTGTTGGATTAATTAGAGATAGGTTAGTAATTTCTGATTCTGCTTTTAACAAAGTAACATCAATACTTGTAGTCTCATTTAAAAACAGAACCATGTTTCCCTCTAAACCACTAATTTCAGCATCAGTATTAACATTTTTAGAGCCTGCATTAACAATTGATGAAATAAGCATGCCATCAGTAGTATTTTGAAAATATGCTGTGTTTAATAACATTGCTCCATCTAAAAATATGCCCTTAGCACCAATTTCAAAGACTCCTGTTTCCTCTTGATCATATGGATCAGGAAGACCTAGCTCGTTTGGGTTGTTTCCACCTGCTTTGATAGCAGTTGTGTAACTTGCATATACCATTCTCTCATTATCAATATCGTGCTGGATTGCTAATTTATATCCAAGTGCATCGTCTGCCTCAGTAACGACCGTTGGAAAAAATCCGTATTCACCAGTCAACTTTTGTGACAGTGGGTAATTAGAGCATGCTGTGAATGATAAACATGAAAAAACACTGTCTTTAACAACATCATCGTTATACCTTACGCCAAGAGTAAGCATAGTTTGATCAGACAAATTGTAATAAAGCTCACCCAAGATAGCTTTTGATTTAGTTTTTATGCGGTCATCATTAAAGAAACCTTGAACTGGAACTGGTGCTATATAACCAGTTAATAAAGATGGTAAGGCAGCAGCACTGAAGCCAGATAATGCCCATGGTATATGAAAATCAGTTGATCCTGATCCAGTAAGAGCTCCATTAAATAATGTCATGTTATATGGATGGACACTAGCATCAGCAATCAGATTCCACGAAGCTGTTTGAACCTGGTAAACATTTCTGCTAGTTTGATCAAAATGGTAATAACCTATTTGATAGTTTAAAGGACCATCTAAACTAGAAATAAGTGTCACTTCACCTTGCCATGTTTCAGTTTCATCCATTGCAAATTCATAAGTTCTGTCTGAGTCTACAGTTTCACAAAATGTGCTATGAAATCCTCCAAAGCAACCTTCCCATTGCATAGGTATTCCAGATGCAGGATGGCCTGCTGGAAATAATCCAGGAAAAGGAGCGGTGGAATTATTGTAATCGTTATCACCCATGTGATTGTAATCTCTTGCTGTATAAGTTGTCTTAACAATTAAGTTATAGCTGTCGTTTAAATCATGGTTTATTTGTATCTGAGCCAACTCATGTTTTTGCATTAACGTTGGATCTCTGTTTAAGTTAACTTCGTTCATTGAATTCAATACTGGTATACCAGCGTAAGAGTTTGCTGTTGGATCTGCATTTAATGCAGCTGCAAAGTTAAAGAAACCTGCTGTGCTTCCGTTAACATGGGATGTTTGACCAATGGACCCCACTGTAAATGGAGAACAGCCAAACAAAGGATCTGATTCACAAAAATTAACACCAATATTTTGTCTGTTATCATCAGCTTTCTGATAATCATATGTAAATTCAACAGAAGTTTTTTCATTCATATCAAAATCAATTGATAATCTTCCTGCTACTGATTCTCTTCCATCTATATCATTTCCAGTGCTTATATTTTTAATCGTACCATCTCTTTTAAACAATGAAGAAGCAAGTCTCATTGAGACTCTCTCATTTAATGGGACATTGAAAACAATATTTGTTCTTTGTGAATTATAATTTCCACCTGTTATTTCTAAATTACCTTCAAGCTCTCCAGTTGGCCTTGCGGTAACTAAATTTACAAGTCCCTGAACCGCATTTCTTCCAGATAAAGTACCCTGTGGCCCTTTTAGGACCTCTATTCTCTCAAGGTCATGGAAGCCTGTGTCATTTAGGGCTGAAGATCCAACAGCATGACCATTAATTGATGTAATTAATGAAGGTACAACAGCTGCGCCAACACCATAAGAGCCCACGCCTCTCATTGAATATGAAGAGCCCGAACCAAGTGCCTTATCAACTATAAGCCCTGGTACGACTTCAGCTAAGTCGCTGAAATCCTCAACCATATTCTTATCAATATCTTCAGCAGTAAATGCTTCAATAGATACTGGAATATCCTGAACAGATTGCTCTTTTTTTGTTGCAGATACTACAACTTCTTCAATTTCTTGAGCAGTTATAAAGGCTGTAAATATAAGCGAAAGGTAAAAAGAAAAACCCAATGATAACCTAGTAAACTTTGACATATTAGTCCCCCCCTAAAATGATTTTAAGTTTGTATCTAAATTTACTATATCATTAATAAAATTATAATTAAAATATATATTTATTATATATTTTAATTATATTAATAAATCACTTTTATTTATAATTAGTTAATGCCAAGGGTGGCATTTGCTAAGCCTGATAATTGCAAGATATGTTCCTTTTAGCACACCAAAACGCTGTATTACATCTATAGCGTACTCTGAGCATGTTGGGGTAAATCTACAGCTTGGTGGGAACATGGGAGAAATAAAATACCGATAAAACTTTATTGGAAGAATAAAAATTCTGGCTATCATTAGCTAACTTAAAATATTGTTTTCTTCATTAATTTGCTTCAAGGCAATTTTAAAATCTAGCATTTCTGTATTATTGCTACCTATTCTTCTTATAGAAACAGTTCTGTCATTTTTTTCGTTTTTACCCACCACAAGAATAATTGGTACTTTTTTGGAACTATGTTCTCTAACTTTATAGCTAATCTTCTCATTTCTAAGATCTGAATCACACCTTATTCCTGTTTCCTCTAAGGAATGAATTATTTCTTCAGCATAATCATCAACATCTGAAATTATAGTTGCGACTATAACTTGTACAGGAGCAAGCCAAAAAGGAAGTTTACCTGAGTAGTTTTCTATCAAAACCCCAATGAATCTTTCAAAAGAACCTAATACAGCTCGATGAATCATAACAGGCATGTGTTTTTTACCATCTTCACCAACATATTCAGCATCTAGTCTTTCAGGTAAATTAAAGTCTGCTTGGAAGGTACCGCATTGCCATTCTCTGCCTATTGCGTCTGTGAGAACAAAATCAAGTTTTGGGCCATAAAAAGCCCCGTCTCCTTCTTGAATTTCAAAGGGAAGGTTAAGTTTTTTAATTGCTGATTCAAGAGCATTTTCTGCTTTATCCCAAACTTCATCAGAACCCACTCTTATTTCAGGACGCGTCGATAGTTTAATATCAAAATTTTTAAACCCTAAATCTCTATATGTCTGTGAAAGAAGTTCTATGAATAACTTTGTTTCAGATTCAATTTGCTCTTCCGTACAAAAAATATGGCCGTCATCTTGAGTAAAACCTCTAACACGCATAAGCCCATGCATTGTTCCTGATGCTTCATACCTATGACAAGAACCAAACTCCGCATAACGAACAGGTAGATCTCGATATGACTTCAACCCTTGATTGTATACCTGAACATGACATGGACAATTCATTGGTTTTAATGCGTTAGTCCTTTTTTCATTAGCATGCTCCTCATCTATCTCAGTTATGAACATATTTTCTCTATACTTATCCCAGTGACCGGATGCTTCCCATAGTTTTCTATCGACTACCAAAGGAGTATTAATTTCTTGATAATCAAATTCCCTTAGCTTATCTCTCATAAAATCTTGCAGAAGTCTATATACAGTCCATCCATCAGGATGCCAAAACACCATTCCAGGCGCCTCTTCTTGGAAATGAAAGAGATTCATTTCTTTACCGATTTTTCTATGATCTCTTTTTTCAGCTTCTTCTATAGATTCTAGGTAAGCATTTAAATCTTTTTCATTTTTCCATGCTGTTCCATAAATTCTTGTAAGCATTTTATTTTTTGAATCTCCTTTCCAGTATGCTCCAGCAAGTTTTGTTAACTTAAAAGCTCCTATGTGCTTTAGGCTAGGCAGATGAGGTCCTCTGCACAAATCTACAAATTCATCATTTTCTTGATAATAAAGTTGAAAATTATCTTCTTGTTCAGATTCATTAATAATAGATTCTTTATAAGGTTCTGCATTAGAGCTAAAAACTTTTAATGCATCTTTTTTTGAATGTAATTTTTTAATAATTGCAGACTTAGAATTAACTATTTTCTGCATTTCTTTTTCAATTTTTTCTAAATCATCAGGAGTAATAGGTTTTACAAATTCAAAATCATAGTAAAAACCATCTTTAATCGTTGGTCCAATGGCTAACTTTGCATCTGGATAAAGGTTTTTAACAGCTCTTGCAAGAACTTGTGCGGTAAGGGTGTGCCTCATGATTTCAAGCCCTTCATCAGAATCAATAGTTATTATTGATACATCAGAGTCTTCATTGATAGGATCGCATAAATCTTTTTGAATGCCATTTACAGATACAGCTAAAGCAGCTTTGGCCAAACCCGGGCCAATATCGTTAGCTATATCTAGGCCATTTGAGCCAACCTCTAGCTTTCTAACACTCCTATCTGGTAATGTAATTTTCATAGAAGGTATTATATAGGTAAAAATTTTTAGTTTGTATTATGGCACCAACCATTGTGATGCATAATTGTCATTCCAAGTATGCAAAGCTCTTCTGTGTCCAGAGCTTTTTAAATGAAGAAACTCTAATGAATTAAATGTAAATATCAATACAGCAAAATTCATATACCCATCTTCAATATTACCGTCCTTAAGATCATATTTATTTGGGTTATCTATCTTAAAAGAGGAACCTCCCCTGACTGAATAACACTTTTTAGACCTATTTGTTGATCCATCCCATGCATTTCGCGTAACAGAATTATGATAATGAGATTCTATTGTGCCTTGTAATTTTATTTGTACCTTTAGTATTGGATCATAGCCTAAAACAGAAGCTGTGCTATTTTTTTTATATTGTTTTATTTTAGGGGCTCTATAATCAGTATGAAATCTCATAAATCTATCTTTAAGATTAAATTCTCTTAATACCATTACACGAGAAACTATTTTTGAATCCTCAATAGAGGAGACTGTCGGTGAATGAAAAAGAGTTTTTGCATTTTCTACTGCATCAGAGAGAATTTGATCAGCTGTTATTAGAGTCTGTTCGATATTATCGTAAGAATCTGGAAGATCATAGTTAGAAGATTTTGCAGGAATCATGACTTTACGCTCCAGTCAGTTCCTTGTTGATTATCTTTGATTTCAACATTCATATCTAAAAGTTCTTGTCTTATTTGGTCTGCCCTTTCAAAGTCTTTAATTTTTTTTGCCTCTAGTCTCTCTGCAATGAGTATATTAATTTTCTCTTCATCAATATTTTTATTTTTTACAGATAACCAATCCTTATAAGAAGACTGACATACCCCAATAAGATTAGTTGCTCTAGTTAAATTAGTTTTAAATAAAGGCAATTCATTTTCAGATATTGAATGAAAATCTTTAATCATCTTGTTGAGATTTGCAATCAATCCTGGAGTATTTAGATCATCTAAAAGAGGTGATATAAAACTGTCAGACAAACTTAAATCTTTTGATGGCTCAACCTCTTTAATTTCATTCAATAAGTTATATAGCTTATCCAGCAATCTTTTGGACTGATGAATAACTTTTTCGTTCCAATCAAGAGCCTGTCTATAATGAGATGAAAGAAGTGCCAGTCGAACTACTTCTCCATGATTTGAATCAGTTAAATCTTTAACCAAAGAAATGTTACCCAAAGATTTGGACATTTTTTCGCCGTTCACTGTTACAAAACCATTATGCATCCAATAATTTACATATGAATTTGGATTATTAATATCAGCAGATGAGCAACAACTTTGAGCAATCTCATTTTCATGATGGGGAAATGTAAGATCTCTTCCACCACCATGAATATCAAAAGGAAGCCCTAGTGTTTTTTCAGACATTGCTGAACATTCTGTATGCCACCCAGGTCTTCCATACCCCCACGGTGAGTTCCAGCCCGGTTGTTTGTCATTACTTGGCTTCCATAACACAAAATCAGCTGGATCTTTTTTAAAGGGTGCAATTTCGACCCTACTTCCAGCAATCTGTTCTTCACGATTTCTTTTTGAAAGGCTCCCATAATTTTCATACGAAGGCACATGAAATAAAACATGTCCTTCTTTTTCATATGCATGATTTTTATCTATTAAATCATTAATAAGAGCTATCATTTCTGGAATGTATTCAGTTGCTTTTGGTTGAATATCTGGAGCCATCACTAAAAGCTTTGACATATCTTCGTTATAAATATATGTATATTTATTAGTTATCTCTTCTATTGGTACATTTAGTTCATTTGCAGCATCAATAATTTTGTCATCAATATCGGTTATGTTTGAGACATAAGTAACTTTTGGATAGATGTCTCTTAAAACTCTGACTAAAGTATCGAACACAACTGCCATTCTTGCATTTCCGATATGAGCATAGTTATAGACAGTTGGGCCACAAGCATAGATTTTGATATGCTCTGGATTTATAGGAACAAAGTCCTCTTTTTTTCCAGAATGAGTATTAAAAATTTTCATTTAATTAACAGATTGTTCTAGATTTATTACACCCATTTCCCTTAATTTACTTAGCAAGGGTAGCAAAGGCATTCCTCTTATTGTATATGAGGAGCCATTCACAGATGAGAATAAGTTACATCCTAAAGATTCAAATTTATATGCACCAGCTGCATGAATAGGATTTTCTAATTTTACGTAATTAATAATTTCTTCATCTGACAATTTATGCATATTCATTTCAACCCTTTCATAATACTCCCATAATGACTCACCGTTTTTAAAAATACAGATACCACTATATTGATGATGGGTTGTTCCAGATAAAACTTGCAGATTATTTATTGCTTTTTCAACAGAGCCTGGCTTGTCAAAGATTGTATTATTGCAAACACACATTTGATCTCCCCCAATGACAATATGATCTTTATTCTTATTGCTTACTTCTTCAGCTTTAGCTGATGCTAGCTTCATAACTTGCTCCTCAAAGGGCATTCCTGTCATTTGTTGTTTAAGAATATCCTCATTTACATCAGAAGAAGAAACTTTAAAATCTAAACCTGCATCTTCAAGCATAACCCTTCTACTCTCAGAGCCTGAAGCTAGAATTATGGGTACTGATGGACTGATACTTGATCGCAGTATCTTGCTAGAGTTCATCTAAAATTTCTTAGGCGAATTAATCAAATTAATGAATTCCTCTCTAGCTTTATTATCTTCTCTAAATATACCTAGCATTCTTGAGGTTATAGTACTTGATTCAGTTTTATGGATACCCCTAGTACTCATACAACCGTGACTAGCATCAATTACAACTGCAACACCTTTTGGTTGAAGAACATCATTAATAGTATCTGCAATCTGAGCTGTCATTGTTTCTTGAGTCTGTAGCCTTTTACCAAAAACATCTACAAGCCTTGCTAATTTACTTATTCCAACAACTCTATTGTTTGGGATATAACCGACATGAGCAACTCCTATAATTGGAACCATGTGGTGCTCACAATGAGACTCAACTCTTATATCTCTTACTATAACAGCATCGTCATAGCCCTCAACTTCTTCAAAGGTTTTATTTAAGATTTCATATGGATCTTCGTGATAGCCTGAAAAGAATTCTTTATATGCTTTAGCTACTCTTTTAGGTGTTTCAATTAACCCCTCTCTTTCAGGATCGTCTCCTGCCCATAAAATTAGCTTTCTTACTGCTTCTAGTACTTCAGTTTCGCTTGGCTTTTTGTCCATGTAATTTCCTATATTTTTGAGGTCATTCTATATGATTTTTTGTTATTTTAGAAAGTATTTAAAAATAAAGGGGAGCTTAAGCTCCCCTTTAAGTATAAGTAACTATAAATTTACATTAAGTCAGTAATAACTTTCATTACAATAGCTAAAACGAATGAAGATGTTATTACTGCTTTTACAGAAGTAATCGCTGGTAACATTTTTCCCCAGATTGCATTAGCCTCTATTGCAAAAATGATTGCTAGTCCAATCAATACAGCATTCATGCTGATATCTACTCCGCCACCATGAACCGAATAAACCATATACATGAGCATTGGTACTGAAAAAAGTGTATTAGTTCTAGATGCAAGTCCTGCTTTTGCTCCAGCAACTACAGCATCGCCTTCTTTCATGCCTAAAACAATCTTTTGATTTCTCCAAATAATACCCCAAACATTAAGCATCATAAGGGTACCCATTGTTGCACCAAGAATAATTTCTGTTCCTATTCTCACAGATATTTGATGAAGCAAAATAACTCCAGTTAAAAAAGTAAACAATGCAGCCCATCTAAACCACCACAATGCATTAGGTGCAAGTTTTTTGAATACATCAGCTT
>Ga0255753_1003316_pt1 | contig 16819 bp, 8 predicted proteins | sample 041ome_10_FD_179953 | JGI IMG/M metagenome (GOLD analysis project Ga0255753, IMG submission 179953) | Coastal salt marsh microbial communities from the Groves Creek Marsh, Skidaway Island, Georgia - 041412US metaG (version 2) | ecosystem: Environmental > Aquatic > Marine > Intertidal zone > Salt...
CGGGGACGATGCGGCGCGGCGATGCTTCTCGGCGCTGTACGCGAAGCGCAAGGCGGGCGGCGGCGGGAAGCAAAGGTCGGCGAAGACGTTCGTGGACGGCGTGGTGATCGCGCGAGGCGCGCGCGACAAGGCGGAGCTGTGCGATATGCGAGGGAAACGGGTGGCGAGAGGGTGCGCGGGGACGATCGTGGAGGGGACGACGTGCGAAATCGGACAGTACGAGGTGGAAATCGGCGAGGCGGTGCGCGCGGAGGACGTGGACTCGGGCGCGGCGTTCTCGCGCGGCGGCGCGGCGGTGGCGCCGGAGAAGGTGGTCGTCGCGAACGAGCAGAAAGTGAAATCGTTCGTGGCGCCGGTGCGCGGGATCGGCGGCGCCGTCGGATCGGCGACGACGTCGGAGGCGAAGAAGACGTTCGCGCCGGAGGCGCCGTTGCACAGCGACGTCGCGGACGGGGCGCTCGTGTTGTCGACGCTCGACACTGATTTCCATCGCAGAGATTATCGCACGGCGTGTGCGGTGGTGTGCGATCCGTTCATATCGAGGTTTCTCCGCCCGCATCAACGCGACGGCGTGCAGTTCATGTACGAAGCCGTCATGGGACTGCGAACGAGCGTGCACACGAACAGGGCGCACACCGGGTGCTTGTTGGCGCACGAAATGGGTCTTGGTAAAACGTTGCAAGTCATCGCGCTCGTGTGGACTTTACTCAAGCAGTCACCGTTCAAGCGCGGCCAACCGACGTGTCGACGCGTCGTCGTGTGCGTGCCGGCGTCGCTCACGGGGAACTGGGCCTTGGAGTTTCGCAAGTGGCTCGGCGAGGAACGCTGCGATCCAAAAGTCGTGGAAGGCGGTGATAAGGAGGCGAGAAAGAGTTTCGAGGAATTCGCGCTTCCATCGCAGCGCAGATACAACGTGTTGATTACATCGTACGAAACCTTGAGAGCGCAGGCGGACGTCGTCGCGAGGGCGAACGTCGACTTGCTCGTGTGCGACGAGGCGCATCGCCTGAAGAACGCGACGCAGTCCACGAAAGGCGCGCAAGCGCTCGCGTCGCTCAAGTGTCATCGCAGGGTGCTTCTGACGGGCACGCCGATTCAGAATAACTTGGACGAGTTGTGGGGTGTGATGGACTTCGCGGCGCCCGGCTTGCTGGGAGACCTCGATTCGTTTCGCAAAATTTATTCCGGGCCGATCGAGAAAGCGAGCGAGCGTGGGGCCAAGGAAGAAGTTGTGCGAATCGGTAACGCGCGTCGCGAAGAGGTCGGTCGTTTGATCGGCCCTTTCATTCACTCGAGAAAAGCGGATGAGATCAACGCGTCGCTGCTGCCGCCAAAGACCGAGTACGTCGTCTTCGTTCGACTTTCTGAAGTGCAGAAAGGCTTGTACGTCGACCAACTCAAGCAAAAGTCGATGCTTTCGATGCTCGGGCGAATCGGCAAGACGCAAGATGCGGAATCCATCTCGCCGCTTCAGGCGATTCAGACGCTGCAAAAGCTCTGCAACGCGGCGGCGCTCGCGACTGAGGTGAGCGATCCGGTGGCTTCGTCGAGCAAACTCGCCGTGTTGCGCGCCATGTTCCGGGCGCTCGCCAACGATGAACGCATCGTCGTCGTCTCTGGCTTCACCACGACGTTAGACCTCATCGCCAAGCTTTGCGAGAGCGAGCACCTGAAGTATGATAGATTACAAGGTTCCACGCCGCCGAAAGAGCGCACGTCCATTGTTCGCACGTTCAATAATTCTGGCAAGATTTTGTTGCTCTCCACGAAAGCTGGAGGTGTCGGGCTTAATCTGGTCGGAGCGAACAGATTGGTACTAGTCGACTCGTCGTGGAATCCCGCACACGATTTGCAAGCCCAGGCGCGCGTGTGGCGAGAAGGTCAAACGAAACCGTGTTCCATCTATCGCTTGCTGAGCACGGGAACGATCGAGGAGCGCATGTTTCAGCGCCAAGAGCTCAAAGGCGCGCTCGCGCGAACGCTCGGATTCAAATCAACTTCTGGTAACAACAACTCCGCCGGATCGAGCTCCAGCACGTTCACGCAAGCCGAACTGCGAGACCTGTTTTCGTACGTCAAGGACACGCGGTGTGACACCGCCGACCGGATCGCCGCCATGACGGGCGAGACGCCCGACCACTGGCGCGTGGATGCATCGACGACCACGACCGATCCCTTACTCATCAACGCCATGAGGAGCGATCTCATATCGTTCGTGAGTGAGCTTCCGTCGAACGGAACGACGATAGATGCGCAAATTCACGACGCCAACGACGACGCCGACGACGAATAAATTGGAAATGTATGATATTGTACACGCCATCGCGAGCGGCGATGCCTAGCTAAATTCATTTGATTCGACATTCATGTATATTCTTTCACGATGACGCGTCGCGGATGAACGCGGCGAACTCTGCGGAGAGCTTACGCACACCCTCCGCATCGCCGAGCGCGAATTGACCGACGAGCTTCTCCAGCGCTGGGGTGAGCTTCAACCCGTCCGTGCTAAAGTACACGGGCGTCAGATGATTACCGAAGTCCAGCTCACGCGCGTCCACGCGCCCGGGATAGACTTTCATGCGTTCTCGCAAAACTTCCAAAAGCTCGTCGTTTTGGTCTAAATCATCATCCTTAAATTTGATCAACCGAACGCGTTTCGACGCGAAGCGCGTTCGACATCGCTCGAGCGTCTGCGCGGGCGTCGGCTTAAATTCCAACCCCGCCGCCTTGGCCGCGCGCTCGGCGAACGCCGCGAGATTCGGAAGCGTCTTGAAAAACTCCTCCGACGCTCCGCTCGCGGCACCGGCGCGTTTCTTCAGCAACTCTCGCGCAAACTTTTCCACGAGCTTAACCGAATCAGTCGCGTCGGCGTTATTAAACGCGACGAGAAAATGACCCGCCACGTTCCCAACTCCCCCCCTCGTCGTCCCGCTCACCGCTACTGCCGTTCCACTCGTCGCGTCGACGTCCATATCGATCGTCCCATCCCCCGCCTCTCCGTTCCCTTCGCGTTCGTTCGCGTCCTCCGCGCTCGCGACGAGACACAACAGCTTACATCCCAACGAGTGCCCCACTCGAAACGTCGGCGCGCGCGACGCGTCCATCCCTTCCTTCGCGCACGCCAGCCTTCTCGCCTCATCGTACGTCTTCTTCACCGCCATCGCGCACTTTTCGTGATCCAAATCCAACTCGTACGGCGTCGCCACGACGACGAGCCCGACGTCGTCCGCGCACGCCGAGAGCCACGCGTCGTACGCGACGTCCGGAAAGCTTCCCAGCACCGCGCCGCCGACGAAGTGCACGCATCCCCACGGCGTCTTCGCCCTCGGCGCGCGCACGCGCGCGCCCGTGGCTTCGCAGACGCGCCACGCGCCGCCACCGTCGCGCGACTTCGCGTCGTCGATCCTTCGCAGCGCCGTCGTCAATCGCACCATCGCCGCGGCGTCCTCCGCGGGCGCCGCGGCGACGCGCGCGGATCGCCCGCGTCGTCCCGAGGCGCGCGGCGCGCGCGCGGGCGCGGCGATCGCGGCGCGGCGCGTCGACATGGCGTCGCGGAGTAACGACCGCACCGCTCGGTCGACACAAAACGACGCGTCGATGACGCTCGGCGCGCGCGACGACCTCGGCGACGCGCGATTCGTCGGATGCGAGCGCACCGCGGACGCGCGCGCGCGCGTCGGGACGAGCGTGGACGCGGCGACGCGCGGAGGGTTCGATTTCTTGTCGATTCCAGTCACCGCGCGCGATGAATTCGCGACGATCGACGACGAGTGCGCGTCGGAGACGTACCCTCGAACGCCGTTCGCGCGCTCGGACGAAGAGTTGAACTCGCAGGAGTGGTCCACGCGCGTCGTGATGCGAACGTCCGCGGCGGCGCTTCGGGAGTTGCGAATGAATGGGAACGAGAGGGCGCTCGCGCGCGAGCTTCGGTGGGCGGGACACGTCGGCGCGCACGCGGCGATCGTCGATGCGACGTCGAACGAGGGCGAAGGGGGGGACGTGCGCGTGGCGCGGGTGATTTTGATGAATATTGATGCGCTGACGCACACGAAGGTGTGGGTGAGGGTGCTCGGGGCGAGCGGGGACGCGGCGACGGACGAGGACGCGCACGCGCGATGGCGAACGACGGACGAGGCGTGCGGAAGAAGGTCGAATGTGTACGCGTTGCTTCACGTCGTGGCGGCGCCGATCGGACGCGAATGGTGGGAAAGATGGATCGGTGAGCGCGTGGGCGCGTGTGCGCTGAGCGTTCGAGCGTTCGTGAAGAACGCGCGGGGGTTTCCGGTGCTGCCGAAGGAGGCGCAAGCGATGGTTCGCGACATGTTTCGCAGGAATATTCAAATCATGTTGACGGACTGGAACGGCGCGCCCGATGGGTGCGCGCGCGAGACCATCGCGCCCGGAGATGTGGCCGGGGACGAAGGGCGCGTGGACGTCGACTCTGCGCATCCAATGCGGCTGTATTGGGAGTATCTCGTCTACCTCTTTCGCGGCGTCGAGCCCGCGAGCGAACAGGCGTTGGCGGAAGCGCCTTACAGGGATTATTTACAAGCGCCCTTGCAGCCGTTGATGGATAATCTGGAGAGCGTGACGTACGAAACGTTCGAAAAGGATGCGAGCAAGTATATCCAATACGAAGAAGCCGTGCGGTGCGCGCTTCTTGATCTCGTGCCAGAGGGCGACGAGGGCTCTGTGATGGTCGTCGGCGCAGGTCGCGGACCGCTGGTTCGCGCGTCATTGCGTGCGTCCGAACGCGCCAATAGGAACATCAAAGTGTACGCCGTGGAGAAGAATCCAAACGCGGTCGTCACGCTGCAGCACCTCGTCGCGAAAGAGGGTTGGGGTGATAGAGTACAAATTTTCCCGGGAGATATGCGCACGTGCGCCGCGGATGTTCGAGTCGACGTTTTGGTGAGCGAATTGCTCGGGAGTTTCGGAGACAACGAGTTGAGCCCAGAGTGTTTGGACGGCGCGCAGCGATTTCTCAAACCAACGGGCGTGAGCGTGCCGCAGTCGTACGAATCTTTCGTCGCGCCCATCGCTGCGGCAAAATTGCACGACGCCGTCGTCTCGTACAAGGATTTGAAATCCATCGAAACACCGTACGTGGTCAAGTTTCACAGAGTGCATCACATCGCGGAACCGAAGAGCGTGTGGGAGTTCGAGCACCCGAACAACGCCGCGCGAATCGACAACGAGCGTTACGCGCGCGTCGAGTGGTCGAGTGAAGAACTTGGATCAGCCTCGAGCACGCTTCACGGTTTCGCCGCGTACTTTGACGCGACGCTGTACGACGGACCTGCCGGATGCGTGCGCTGTAGCATCCATCCTCATAACCACACTTTAGGTCCGACGGGCGAGCTCATGTTTTCGTGGTTTCCAATGTTCTTTCCCATTCAAACGCCAGTGTACATCGATAGACGCGGCGCTTCGCCGACGAAGATTGAATTTTATATTTGGCGCCGCGTCGACGCGCACAAAATGTGGTACGAATGGACGATTGCGAAACCGGTTCAAGGGCACATACACAACCCGAATGGGCGATCGTACTGGATCGGCCTATAGACGATATTCATAGCGTGCTTGAAGTACGATTACATGTGATAGTAGTACTCGTTTAACGCGAAGCCGTCGCCGCGTGCTGCTTGGTATTGAGGATGTCGCTGTCGATTCCCCTCGTCACCTCGGAGATGACGTGCGACAGATCCTCGAGCGTGTCCGTGATTAAGTTAGCAGGAAGATCGGTCATGAGTTGAGTGGAGCTCAACGTGAACTTTTCGCCGTCGGGACCGAACATCATAATTGGCGCGTTCGCAGGATCTGCGACCCAGTGACTCATCACCGTCGCCTTAGGCGCTAAACCTTGTTCGTTGATCAACGAGGAGGCGATCGCAAACGCCGAGTTTGCGCCGGATTGCCAGGCCTGGGGCACGCGCTCTTCATCGGACCCCGAACAAACACAAACCTTATACTCGTACACGATGTCAGACTGAAGCTCAACAAGCGCTTTCCAACTGCCATCGGGGTCGTACGACATCGCGACGCCCGTGGCGAGATCCCAGTCATTCCATGAACCGACGATGACGAGGAACTCGTTCGGCTGCGGTGGTGGTACGTCGGCGACGCTGAACGTGTGCTCTACGATCGGGCTATCTTCGTTTACCATGCTCGTAAGACTGCGCAAGCGGTCGACTGCGTCGATGATCTTTGGTAGCGCAGAATCAAGTTCAGCGTACTGCCCGAGCGCTTGCGCCGCGCGCGCTTGCGCCGCGTGCAACTCCAAGCGCAAAGCCTCAATCTCCTCGTTGAGGGCCGTCACGTAGGAGTCTTCCGCTTGCTTTTCGGTTTGCATTCGCTCGCGAAGCACACTGTTCGCCTCGATTTCGTTCTTCAATTTCGCGACCAGTTCCTCGAGACGCTCTGTTTCGAGTTTCATATCGGCGCCAGCGCCTTTCTGCGCCTCGAGTTGTGCTTCAAATCCGTCGCGCATGGCGTCGAGCTCTCGCTCAAGTTCGACCCTCGCGTCGCGCGCGCTGGCGAGCTCAGACTTGAGCGCACTGAGCTGTTCTTCGAGCTCGTGCTCGTTCGACGACTCCACGGCGAGGTTAGCGCGGGCGCCTTCGAGCTCTCGCTCAAGTTCGACCCTCGCGTCGCGAGCGCTGGCGAGCTCAGACTTGAGCGCGCTGAGCTGTTCCTCGAGCTCGCTCGCCTTCGAAGTTTCCCACGTGAGATTCGTACGCACTTCGTCGAGCTGTCGCGCGAGCGCATCCTTCGCCGCACACACGCCGGCGAGTTCGGATTTGACGACTTCTTCAGCCCGTCGCGCCGAGAGTAGCTCTTCTTTCAAGTCGTTTGATGAATCCGACTTCCTCGTCAACTGCGCTTCGAGCGAACTGATTTGCTCGCGGAGAGATCCAGCCTCCGCGGAAAGACTCGCGAACTTGGCCTCTTCCTCGACGATGCGTCCGTGTAACTCTTCTTCGCGCGCCCCAGAGGCGGCGCGTTGTTCGTCGATGAGCGCTCTGAACTCGGTTTCCAGAGCCGTCGCGTTCGCGCGCATGTCCAGCGCGAGCGCGCGTTCTTCTTCGATGCGCTGTTGCATCTCATCCGCGTTCGCTTTGGTTTTCGCCTTTTCCGCCTGTAATCGCTCGAGCCATTCCTCGTTCAAAGCCTCCCTCTTGCTCACCTCCTCGTCCAAGAGTTGTTGCCATCGCAGCTGCTTGCTCGGAAAGTTTGGATCGTTCGCCTCCCACTGATCCAACGCCTTCGTCGCCCACAACATTAACGCGTACCGCTGTGCATACGTCACGCACGCGAGCGCCGCGACGGCGACGACGCACGCGGCCGGAACCAGAACCGCCCCGACCGCCGCGCCGTCTCGCTTCGCGACGACGTCTTCGACGACTTCGACGACTTCGGCTTCGACCGCCGCTTCGGCTTCCTCGAACGCCTCGGCGAACATCTCCACCACCGACCGATGTTCGCTCTCCGACACCTCCGACGTCGTCGCTCGCACCGTCCGAAACGGCCACACCGCCCTCGCGCTCGGGCTCGCGAATCCCAACCCGAACGCGATCGCCAACGCGACCGCGCCGCTCTCCCGAAGCCGCTCGCCGTCCCGGTCCCCGCGCGCTTCGTCCCTCCGTCCTTCGTCCCGCGCGCGCATCGCCCCGAGCCCGCGACGACGACGTTCGTTCGACGCATCGTCGCGCCGTCGTCGTCCCGCGCGTCCTTCCGCGCGCGTCGTCGTCCCGCGCCGTCGTTCGACGCCGCGCGCCGATTGCCGATGCATCTTCGTCGTCGCAATCGTCTTCATCATCGTCGTCGCTCGACGTCGTCGCGTCGCGCGACGCGGTCGAGACGCCGTCCGCGCGCTATCGATCGCGGTGCCCGTCGCTCGCGTCGCGCGCGCCTCGGCGCGTCGCGCGCGCGCGTCGCGGTCTCGCGCGGTCGGCCGTCGCCACGCTGGAACGCGGCGACCGACCGGTCGACACACCCGGGAGTGACCGACACCCGGGAGTGCGGGCGACACCGCCGCCGCCGACGACGCGACGACGCGTCGCGACGCATCGCGACGCGCGCCGCCCGCGATGCGCGCGACGCCGGCGGTGCGCGCGTCCGCGCGCGTCCCGCGCGCGACGACTCGAACGCCGGCGACGACGAATCGACGCGCGGCGATGATGACGACGCTGACGCTGACGCTCGCGTCCACGACGCGACGCGACGCGGACGCGCGCGACGACGACGACGACGACGACGCGGCGACGTTTTACGCGCGGTGGCCGTATCGCGAACCTCGGGACGTGATTCCGTACCTGGAGCGGCGCGCGACGCGCGGCGACGGGGCGTCGATCCTCGAGGCGTACGACGCGTTCTTCGCGCGGTACCCGACGTACGCGCTGGGACGGGCGAAGGCGGCGCTGCTGGGACGCGAGCTCGATCGCGCGCCGAAGCTGGAGTGCTGCGTGGAGATCGGGACGTTTTTGGGGTACAGCGCGATCGCGACGGCGATGCGGTTTAAGAGCGCGAGGGCGAGGATGCTGTGCGTCGAGTACGAGGCGCGACACGCGGAGGTGGCGCGATGGGCGCTCGCGTACGCGGGGCTGGACGATCGGGTGCGAGTGCTGACGGCGGCGGGATCGGAGGCGGTGGGGGACGCGCGCGCGTTCGTGGAGAGCGTGAAGGGGGTCGGGACGACGGAGGGCGCGGATGTGTTGTTTCTCGATCACGCGAAGGAGCGGTATTTGCCGGATTTGAAGTTGTACGAAGACGCGGGCGTGGTTCGTCCGGGGACGATCGTCGTCGCGGATAACGTCGTGTATCCGGGCGCGCCGGGGTATTTAGAGTACGTCGATTCGAGCGCGGGTCGGTACGACACGCATTTGTTGGAGGCGATGTTTGAGTATGAGCAGGTGTGGAAGGGCGAAGAGGGCGGGCCGAAAAAGGACGCGCTCAGCGTGAGCGTCAAGAGGGCGTAGCGTCTCGTTCGCGCGAAAGTTTGTAAATTACATTACGATTCTAGAGCATTCTAAGAGAGCGACAGGCAGAGCGTCAGCGTCAACATATACAGCAGCGTTGAAATAGTTCGAATCGGCGCGCTCGACGGCGTCGACGGCGGCGTCGTCGGCGGCGTCGACGACGGAACAGGCGTCGAGGAAGGCGGCGTGACGACGGGATGCACGTACCCCGTCGGCGTTGGATAGGCGGCGCAGTCTCGCTCGCGTTGTTGCGACAACGTCGGCAAAGGTGAAGTGTACGTCGGCATCACCGACGACAGCGCCACACACGAACCCAAACCATCGCACACGTTCGCGTGCACTCCCGCAGTCGCGGCGCCGCAGGGAAAGCCGAGCGGCGCGTGTATCGTAGTAAAGCCAGCGTACAAGCCAGCGACGCATGACGTGGCGTCCGAGAAGCAATACCACGGTTGAGAGTTTCTCGAGCACGCGGTCGACGAGCCCGCGATTTGCGCGGGCGCGTACGCTGTTGCCGGACATCGCGCGGTGGACGTTCGCACGCCGCCGTACGTGTTCGCACTTAAATCCTGACACTTCCAATCTCGATTGCGGCACTCGTTTGCCCAACAAGCGCCTACATCACCGTTCGCGTCCGTGCAGGCGGTTCCATAAGCCGTGATCGTGTCCACAGGACACGATTTCGATGTTCCATCACACGTTTCCGCGGTGTCGCACGGGCCGAGCGACGCGCGACAAACCGTGCCCGACGCGGCAACCGTGCACGTCGAAGCGTCGCAGCAACCATCAACCGCGGAACACGTGGCGTTCGTCAAAAGCTGACACGTCTCTGCATTGCAGCAGTGATCGTAACACGTGCAGTTTTTGTCCGGACAATCGCACTGCTCCCCAGGCTCGACGATCCCGTTTCCGCACACCGACGTGCTCGCGGTTTCCGTCTCGAGTAAACATTCGTGATAAATATCGCCGATTTTTGCAGCGTATTCCGTCTTCGAGCACGTGCTCCAATCGACCTCGAGTTCCCAGTTAGCGTATGCTGCCATGATCTGGCCGTACTGCGGACACGAATCGCCATCAACATTGTCGTGCGAGAAGCCGAGTTGGTGACCGATTTCGTGCGCGACGGTGATGGCGTCTCGTTGCGAGCTGGCTTTCCAAACCATCGAGATCGCCGCGACTTGCACAGCGGTGAAGCAGCAGTACTTCAGCCCAGATATAGTGTAACAGTACCCCTCGGTGAGCATAGCGCTACCCGGCGACACTCCCGGGGGCAGTTGTGAGCAGTATTTTGACTGCACGCAAGCGCTGCTTTTCCCTAAGGAGGCGTACTGCGACGCTAAGCCAATAATCGAGCCATAGAAATCGAGCCCTGAGAACAAGTGCATCATGTCGTGCGCCGCGATGGAGCCTATATTCGCCAGCCGCCACGCGTTAATGTCGTCAATTATTTCTTCCGAGGCCTCCTCGGAGCCAGAAAGCCACGTGAGCTCGTACGGATCTCCACCCGTGAACGATACGACGTCCTTCAGGATTATTTTGATCGGCGGCGAGAATGCGTTTTCGTACAGCGAATTTACGACATTCACGACGTAGAGCGTGTCCGCCTCTAACGCATCCGCGTCACCGTTAAACATTTGACACCGCGCGTAGTCGTTGACGACGACGAGTTCGATGTATCGCTGCGAGCTTTGCAAAAGCTTTCGGCGGCGGTCAGCGTCTTCCGGTTCCTTTGCCTCCTTCGCCTGCCGCTCAACCTCCTCGATGCTCATCGCGTTTCCATTAACGTCCAAGTACGTGAGCCTTTCCGGCCCCATAATGCGTGGTTTGTCGATCTTACCCCCCTCGTGCGCGTGCACGGTGCTCACGTTGAGCACGACGTATTCGAGCGCGTGTCGCCCGCTCGGCATCGTCCGCGAAGCCAAGTACGCCGCCGCCGCCGCCTCGCTCGCCTGTTCGAACGCGATCGTCACATTTCGCGAGCGTATCTGCCCTTTGACGAACCCATCGCACAGCGCGCACGCCGCCGCGGTTCTCACCGTCGCGTTCGTCGTCGCGCCCAAATACTGGCATCGCGCCGCGCCGCGCGCGCCGAACGCCCCCATCGGTATCACCTCGAAATCGCTCTCCCCGATCGTCTCCACGTGCGCGCGCGCGCTCGACGTCTCCGACGAAAGCTCGCGCGCGCGCCGCCCTCCCTCGCGTTTTCTCCGACCCTCCTCGCGTCGGCGTCTCGAGTCGGCGTCGCTCGCGCCCAGTCGCCGTTTCGCCGCGCACCCTCCCGACGTCAATTCCTCGTTCACCGCCACGCGCACGTCGTGCGACGTCCCGAACGCATCGAGCGTGAACGTCACCTCGGGCGCGTAGCCACCGTCGACGCTCGCGCGCGCTCGAACGTCGGTGAGCGTCGTCAACACCCACGCGGGCGCGCCGCGTCCCGATGCGTCATCGTCGTGCCCTCGCGCGGATTTCGCGCGCGCGAGGGCGCAGACGGCGCAGATCGCGACCCGGAACCACGCGCCGCGAAGTGTTTCGCGCGCGCGGGCGCGCGATCGCGCGATCGCGCGCATGGCGCGCGCGCGTGTGGCGACGCGAGCGCGGCTGTTGGGTGACGTTATGAAACTCCAGGTGGCGCGGCGACGCGGGTGAATATTTGCGTTGATTTCAAGAGCTAGTGATCGTCGTCGTCGTCGTCGTCGTCGTCGTCGTTGTTTCATCCATCGTCTAAAAGTTGAACCCGCCCGTGGGCGCGCCGGCGCCGAAGGCGAACTGGTCGCCCTGGACCTCGGGCATGAGGTTTTGCGCGTCGTCGTCCTCTAAACCGAAATACGTCTCCAAAAGACGCATCGCCTTTTGGTAAATGTCGTCGTTGGTGTGATTCTGTAACGATTCGATCTTCTCCAACCCCTCGGCTTCGTCGATGTATTGCGCGAAAACGTTCGGGGCTTCCATGTTGTCGCCGCGATCAGCCTCGCCGACTTTTAAAATGTTCTCCAACCCCTCGAGCGCGACGGTGACGATGCGCGCGTCGCTGCAGTTGATGAGATCACACAGCGGCTTGATGCACCCTTGGCTGACGAGATACTTGATCTGTTGATGCGTACCACCGCTCGTGGCGTTAGAAATCGCCCAGGCCGCCTCCTTCTTAATATCGAATTCGGCGTTGGCGAGCAACTCGACCAACGGCGGCACGATTTGCTCGTCAATGATGCTTTGGATTTGGTCCTTGTTACCGGCGGTGATGTTCGAGATCGTCCAGCACGCTTCCTTTTTAATGCTCTTCTTGTAGTCTCCCGCCAATAATCCGAGCAACGCCTTCAGAGCGTGGCAGTTGATGATGATTTGAGTCTGATAGTCGTCGCCGGTCACGATGTTACCAACCGTTCGAAGCGCCGGAATCAACACGCTCGGATGGTTGCTCGCCAAGAGCTCCACGAGACGTCGGCACACTCCAGCCTCGATAACGGCCTGGATTTTGTCGTTCGTACCGTCGCTAAGGTACGAGAGCGCCCAGCACGCATCAGTGAGCACCTCCTCGTCGTTCGAGTGCACCAAGCGAGCGAGCGCCGGAAGCGCCGCTCGCAACGCGCTAAAGTCAGGCTGAGGTTTACCGCGGCAAAAGTTCGACAAAGTCCACGTCGCGTTACGAAGCATCTGGATCTTCGCTTCGGCGTTGAGTTGCGCGAGGAGCGGATGCAACGCGTTGGCGTGCAACACCAAGTCGCGGCACCGCGGACTGTCGCCCGCGATGTTCCCGAGCGCCCAAACCGCTTGCTCGCGCACGTCGGGGTTGTCTGAACCCAACAGCGCGACAAAGATGGGCACAGCCCCATGATCGATCACGATCGCCGTGTGCTCGCTCGTACCAGAGGCGATGTTCGTCAGCGCCCACGCGGCTTCAAACTGCAACTTTGGAACATCGGTACGCTTTAAAAACTCGACGAAAAACGGCGTCGCGCCGGTCTCAATCACCTGATCGATCGGCGGCGATCGCTCGATGGAAAGAAGTTTACGAAACGCAATCGTTGCCTCGAGTTGCACGTTCGGATCCGGGTTCTTCAGCGCTTCAAGCATTTGCGGCAACTGCGCGAGCTTGCTCTGCACCGATCCCCCGCCCGGCGAACCCGTCATCGCCGTCGAGTCCGACGCCGCGCTTCCAGTCGCACCGTCCCTGCGTCGTCATAAACCCACTTCGTCAGTCACCGTCCGATGAATCACCGCGCGTTCGCGTTTTCCGCCTCGCGCGCGTCGTCGTCTCGCGCGCACCTTCGCTTCTTCATCATCGCCTCCTCGCGCTTATCCTTACGAATCTGAATCATGTTATCTGCGTTCGCCGACCACCGCGCGCGCGCGTGCATCGTCAGTCCTTCGTCGTCTCCGCGTCGCCGTCGCCTCGCGCGCGCGCTGCGCGCGCGCGCGTCCACCGTTTTCGAGCCGCCAGATCATCCCACCGCGACTTAATCTCCCTCGCTTCGCGCCCGCGCGCCGTCTCCGCGCCCGTCCGCGCGCGTCATCGCTCGCGCGCGTCACCCCGCGCACCTTCGCGCTTCCGTCGCGCCTCATCGGCGTCGATGGCTTTCTTGAAGCCCTTCTTCCGTTCGCTCGCCTTGGACCCCGGGCGAAGACTCATCGTCCCGCGCGCGCGCGCGGCGTCGCCTCGGCGCGCGGTGCCGCCTCGCTCGCTCGGGCGCTTCGCGCGCGATCGATCGTCGACGCGGCGATCGCGGGCGACGCGGCGCGAAGTGCGGCGTCGCGAAGTGCGGCGACGACGCGACGCGACGCGCGTCGGATGGTGGAATGGATGGGACGGAGGATCGACGGCGCCACACCGCGACGCGACGCGACGCGACGCGACGCGACGCGACGCGCGCATGGGCGCCGCGCTGCGCCTGCCCACGCACACGGCGAACAGCAACAAGCGGCAGATCGCGCAGCACTTCGCGCCGGCGATCCCGGGGGTGTACGAACCTCCGAACGATTACTTGCATCGCAAGAACGCCGACGCGACGACGGCGGTGTTGGAGCGCGAGAACGAACGGCGTCGATCGCGACGGTCGACGGATGACGTGTGGTGCGGGACGAGCGACGACGAAGGGAGCGCGCGGGGGGGACTGCACGTGAGCGAGGATCATCAAGAGTGCGGCGTGTGCTTCGAACCGCTGTGCAAGGAACGCACGGCGGTGTTCGTGGACGAAAGCGGCGCGCGCACGTGTAAACATTTTTTACACGAGCGGTGCGCGCGAGCGGTGTGCGAACACATCGGATCGGTGTGTCCGATATGTCGGACGGCGTTCGCGAGCGCGCGGGGCGTGCCCTTTCCGACGGAGGACGCGAACGAGTGGTTTAGGCTTTGCGACGTCGATGGGAACGGGAAATTGGACAAAGAACAGGTGTTGACGGTGATAAGAGCACAGATTCCGGTGGATTGGAGGAAGATCGACAAGGATTTAGGGAGCTTGTGGGCGCGGTGGGACCCCGAGAGTTCGGGCGCGCTGGGCAAGGCGCAGTTAGTCGGCGCCGACGGTTTGTTGGAGTTTGTGTCCAAGAAATACCCGCCCAGGTTGCGAGAGTATAAACATGTACCACACGTCACAGATAAACGGGCGTGGTTTAAATTTTGGGACGAGGACGATTCGGGGACTTTGGAGAAGGATGAAGTCGTGCGAGCGCTCATAAAAACATTCGGCATCAAGGACGACGTCGCGCACATCCAAGACGTTCGCAGCATGGTCGAAAGTATCTGGTGTGTGTTCGATTTAGATGATAGCGGTGGTATTGATTTGACCGAGTTCTTACTCGAGGACGGCCTAGGAGATTCCATCATGGCGGCTTTCGCGGTGGATAAAAGAGCGGAGTTGGCGCAAAAGGAGGACGCGAAAGCGTCGCGTTCACCGAAACGGCCGCAAAAAAAATGAAATGTTATAGTCTTGTATCAAAATCGAACGAATATGTACGCCTTTGCTCGCAGTCGCGGTCGACAGATAATGTGTATTAGCGGCGCATCTGTTCGTACAGGTCCAACGCGTCGCCTTCGCCGTTGTTCAGTTTCTCGATGGCTTCGAGAGCTTCCAAATCGCGAAGCTTGGGCGCCTCTTGAGGCGGCGCGGCGAAGATAGGTGCCGATGCCTTGGGAGCCGCAGTTTTCTTGATGGCCACAGCCTTGGGTTCGGAGGAGGGTGCGTTATCGCCGCCCAACAACGAGCCGCCCAACAACGCGGCGCCACCGCCGACGAGAACGGTCGCGGCGATGGCGCCGATAACGACGCCAGAGATGCCATCGCCGCGCTCCGCCGCCGATCGAACTTGCGCGGCGGTCGCTTCGGCGAGCTCTGCGACCTCGGCGGCACGCTCAGCGGACTTGATGGCGCCAGACTTCAAGAAGAAGAGGACGCCGACGACCGGACCGTTGGCGAATTGCTCCGCAGCTTCAGCCTTACGAACCAAGCGTTCGGCGAAGGCGTCGGCCTCATCGGCGATCGCAAGCTTTTCTTCCTTGCTTAAACCTTCCAAATCCTCAACGCTCGGGAAGTTGGATGGCAATTCGGCCACGCCAGACGATTTCCCACTCTTGGACATGACTTGAGTTCGCGCAATCGGCTCGGGCTTCGCCTTTTTCATGACTTGCGTTTTGGCCGGTGGTTCGCTGTCTTCGACGTTCTTTTTCGCAAAGAGTTGCGTGAACGATTTCTCTTCCTTGGCTTCCTTGGGTTCCGGCGCTGACTTTGGCTTGGACTTGAGGAGAGCGTTCGCGGCCTTGCGATCCGCTCGCTCGGCGGCTCGAGCTTCCTTTTCAGCCTGTCGCTCCGCTTCGCGCGCATCCCTTTCCGCTTGGCGCTCAGCCTTTTCCGCATCGCGGGCCGCGCGCTGTTGTTCCGCACGGACTCGCTTTTCGGCCTTGATACGCTCGCGCTCCTGTTCGATGAGCTGCTTTTCGCGTTTCTTACGTTCAGCCGCGTCTCTCTCTTCGGCGCTGCGATCGCGCTCGATGCGTTCCGCCTCCCGCGCCTTGGCTTCCTTCGCCTGAGCTCGTTCAGCTTCTGCGGCTTCACGCTCAGCGGCGCGTTGCGCCTTAGCTGCTTCACGCTCAGCATCCCGCGCGGCGCGCTCGGCTTCGCGCTCGGCTCGTTCAGCTGCGCGGCGCGCTTTGCGCGCCTCTCTGTCTTCGTCTTCGACGGCTTCCTCTTCTTCCTCTTGTTCTTCCTCCTCCTCAGCGAAAGAATCCGCGCGCGATGGGAAGCCCGCGCGAGGCGCATCCGGTGGCAAACCACTGCCGCCGACGCCCGGAATCTTCGGCATCTCAAACTTGGGAACTTCAAATTTGGGCGCGTCAATCTTGGGCGCGTCAAACTTCGGCGGCACAACCTTCGGCGCCTCAAATTTCGGCAACGACGGCTTCTTCGGCGGCGCACGAATCGGCTCGTCGTCATCGTCGTCATCCGCCGACGACCCACCGCTCAACGATTTGAACGCGGCGAATCCGCCGAGACCGAGCGCGACGGGAATCGCTCCGAGCAGCGCCCCCGGCGGCCCGCTCGACGCCTCCTTCGCCTCAATCTTCACCTTGCTCTTCTTCTCGCCCTTATTCACGATCGCTTTCGCCGTGTTCGAGTTCCCACCGCTCCTGGTCGCCGTTTCGTACGCGTCCAGCGCGTTCGCCGTCCCCCGCGGCGTCGCCGTCGCCGTCCCCGTCGCCGCCGCCTCCTCCTCCGCCCGCGCCGCGTTCCATTTTCCTCCGTTCAGCGCGATCGCCGCGACGCCGATCGCCGCGCGTCGTCCCATCGTTTTTTCGCGCTCCTCGCGCGCGTCCGCGCTCGCGCGCGTCCGCGTCCGCGCGCGTCCTCGCGCGC
>Ga0255753_1003323_pt1 | contig 16805 bp, 16 predicted proteins | sample 041ome_10_FD_179953 | JGI IMG/M metagenome (GOLD analysis project Ga0255753, IMG submission 179953) | Coastal salt marsh microbial communities from the Groves Creek Marsh, Skidaway Island, Georgia - 041412US metaG (version 2) | ecosystem: Environmental > Aquatic > Marine > Intertidal zone > Salt...
ACACCGCAAGAAATCATAGATCTTTACCTGAATTTCACTACTGCTTTAAAGATCTGATATGCCTAACCACTAGCAACTGTCTGGGCAGTGAGTTACTACACTTTCACCACTTTCATTGTACTCTACGAACTGGTTTAGTTTCACAGCTCCTTAGCTTTAGTTTTTGACATGGGGATCAGCCCATGTAACTTAGATGGGGGAATCTGGCAGGAGTTCGAAAATGCTGCACAATGTTCGTACGGAGTTTGCTGAGCGTGAGGGAACAAGAATCGCGTATAGGGTTTTTGGTACGGGTTCTCGAGATCTGGTGATAGTACCCGGAATAATCTCACACGTGGAATATGCTCACGAGTTGCCGGGCTATGACGAGTTCCTTGAGTATATAGCGCCGCATTTTAGGGTGATCATTTTTGATAAAAGGGGGAATGGCTTATCACAGAAAATAGGCGATCTACCCCCAACGCTGGAACAACGAATGGACGATATCCGATTTGTAATGGACGCCGTCAATTCTCAACAAGCCACAATCATGGGGGTCTCAGAGGGTGGCTCGCTCAGTGCACTTTTTGCAGCCATGTATCCTGATCGGACTGAGCGCCTTATTTTATTTGGAGCCTTCGCACACACTCCAGGCCTAGAGCGGCTTAGCCGATTCCCTGCGTTCATGCACGGATTTTTGAAAAATCGGGCCATGAAAAAGGCAGTGGCACGGGTTCACAAAACCTGGGGAGATGGTTCGTTCTGTCGCAGTGTCTTACCCTCACGCACAATGATAAATAATGAATTGCGCCGAAAGTGTCGTGAGTTCGAGCGCGCGTCGACGAACTCCAGTGACATGGGGAAAATGATGTCGCTACTTAGCGAGATGGATGTGAGGTCATTTCTAAAAGATGTGCGTTGCCCCACTTTAGTGATGCACTCACATGACGATAGGTTGATCCCGTTTCGTTACGGTGAAGCACTTCACGAAGGCATCAAAAATTCAGAACTAATAGAGCTATCGGACGCAGGTCATACTTACTTCATGTCAAAGGATACTCGGATTGCCGACGCTATCATTTCCTTTATGACAAGCGAACAAGTTCCGATAGATGCGAAAGAGGAGACTGGGCGTGTATTGGCTACGGTCATGTTCAATGACATAGTCGGATCTACAAGACTGCAAGTCGAGTTAGGCGACGAGCAATGGCGAGTTAAGATTAGACAGTTTGAAGCTATCTGTAGGCAACACATTCAAGATTTTGATGGTATTTTCATAAAAGGTCTCGGCGACGGAGTTCTTGCAGTTTTCTCTGGCCCAGCTAGGGCGATCCGCTGCGCACTGACGATAAAAGAAGCCGCAAGAGTGTTGGACATAAAACTTCGCACGGGCTTACACGTGGGAGAAATCGAGAAAGACCAAGAAGATATCAGTGGTATTAATGTCAATCTGGCTTCTCGCATTCAGTCCGTAGCGACAGCAGATCAAGTACTGGTATCCGACGTTTTGAAAAGTCTCGCTTTTGGGTCGGGCTTGAGTTTCGAAGACCTGGGAGACTTCGAACTAAAGGGATTTGATGGAAAATGGCGTCTCTCAGAAGTCAACACTGCGGATATGTAAACTAATGGACTTTAGCCAAGGCTGGATAGAGGGGTACTTCTTGTAACCTTGGAACGAAACCAGACCTAGGTGCGGCTTCTTGCTTGATAAATATTTGGCGCCACTCAAGGCGCCAAATATCTCTTTACTATTACGCTAACGTGTAACTGAGTAGCCTTGCTGTTCGAGTTCGAAGCGATCTTCGCGCATACCGCCTATCGCCACAACTTTGCCAGCTTCATTGAAAACAAACCGGGTTACCACATGAGACTCAACTAACTGACCAGACACCTCATCCTTGTTCGTGACAGTTGTCCACGCGTAGGCCACATCTCCATCGGTTATAACCTCGTTGAAGGTGTAGGATTCTGCTCCCCAATCACTTCCATCACCCGAGCTCATCCAGTCAATCATATCCGACTTGGATACGGTAGATTCGATCTTCCCTCGCTTCACTCTTACGAAGATAGTTTCCTCTCCTCTTTCGATAACCGCTGCCACCTCTTCGCCTGGGGCACCACGAAAGCTTAGCTTGCCAGAATCTATATTCTCCGGAGTTACGTCGATACCTCTAACAGACTTGAACTCATCGCCCACCTGCAATACCTCCGACGCTGGGCTGCCTGGAACGATTGTTTCAACAATCATACGACCAGACTCATCCGTGTTGTCATAGGTGAAACCAAAACCAACATACCTAGGCCGGTAGAACAGTCCATCGTCTGCCATATACTTATCGACTGCACTTATTGTTGCCGCCTGACTTGTTTGACCTGCCTTAAGCCACTCCTTCACCACCTCAGCGTGAGCCGAGCCTGTGTCAACTTGGTTGCACGCTGAAAGTCCCGCAAGGCTTGCGCCCCAAAAAAATATCTGTGCCGCTTTAAAGTTCATTCAAACCCCCTATTTTGTTACCACTTCTTCTTTGAATTGGCCGTTGGCGACCGTGTGATGAGCTCCATCTCGCATATGTCATTCGTAGCATATGGAGCAACCACAGTGAACATGTAAGAAAAAACCATCGACCACGTTCGAAGATTACCCCAAGCACAAATTAAGGGACAGGTGTTCGCGAAAAAGCTTTAGAGAATAATTTCGCTGTATAGACATCACTAAGTGCCAATTAGGCGTGTATGAGATCCACAACCGTTAGCCATGAGTATCTTTCCCAGCCGTGCTTAGCTAGCGTGGATGTACGAGTCGCGAAATACGCTTCTTGATGACAGCCTTGGTCCAATAACCGATTCGTTGAATGAATTTTAATAACGAGGGAGTCACCCCATGAGCGATGCTTCAATGATTACCGTCTCGCAAGTTGACCGAGTGCTAACTATCACCTTGAGCAGACCGGATGACCTCAATCCACTGTGTTGGCAGGTGCTGAACGAAATAAAATCGCTCTTGGACAAGGTCGAACGTGACGACACCGTAGGTGTCATCGTCATAGGTGCTGCAGGTAAAGCATTTTCAACCGGGTACGACTTGCGCGAAGAACATTGGATTACCTCTCAATACCCCGCCAACTTTGAAGATCAGGTCGACATTCGGCAGGACAGAGATGACGTCCACATCATTGTCGATTACTGGATGAAGCTTTGGCGCTATCCGAAACCCCTCATAGCTAAAGTACAGGGTGATTGCTTGTCGGGCGCCGGAGAGCTACTCGGGGTTTGCGATCTCGCGATTGTGAGTGAGCGAGCAAGATTTGGTCATCCCGCGGGACGTGATCTGGGAATACCGCCCTCCATCATGTTTTGGCCGATGCTCATTGGATTACGAAAGACAAAAGAGTTGCTGTATACGTCGCGCTTGATCAGTGCAACCGAGGCACAACAGATTGGCCTCGTAAATGAGGTAGTCCCCCATGATGAACTGGATGAACGAGTTGCAATGACTGCGGCTCATATCGCCAGAGCGCCGAGCGACAATCTTTCTATTCTTAAAGAGGTCTCCAATACGTGGTTTGAGAACATGGGTATGGAAGCCTCGGTGAGACGTGGCGCCGATCTAGATGCCATTTATCACCAGTTCGATAGTTTCAAAGACTTTTTCAAAACCCTACGCAAAGAAGGCGTCAAAGCGGCCTTTAAGAAGCGACGGGACCTCTTTGGTTAACGGATGGCGGGACGCAATCGAAGTACTGCTTTCATCTTTCCTAGGTATGGCTAAACACCAAGCAACTCATTCACCCATGTGAGCGAGAGGCAAAGGAGTGATCTATGGACCTTCCAGTTGGCGATAGTTACGAAGACATTTGCCGCAAGTTTGATTGGCAGATTCCCGAGTATTTCAATATTGCGGACGCCGTTTGTGACCGTTGGGCTGACGGCGCGGACCGTATTGCGATCACTCACGAAAGTCTCGACGGCTCGATCAAACATTTCACCTTTTCCGAGATAAAGCGCTACTCGAATCAACTCGCGAATCTGCTCCGCAGTCTGGGTGTGGCGCAAGGTGATCGTGCGCTCATACTTCTCACGCAATCGCCAGAGTGTGCTATCTCTCACCTCGCCTGCTTCAAATCAGGCGTCGTTTCCTGTTTGGCCTCCGTGCTCTTTGGGCCCGATGCGATAGAACATCGGCTATCGAGCACTGAAGCAAAAGTGTGCATTACCAACAAAGCAAATCTGCAGAAAGTTCAGAGTATACGGAGCCTATGCCCATCGCTTGAGCACATCGTGGTAGTCGATGATGAGTACCCTACGAACGCCTTATCGCTGTGGGCTGCCATCTCAGAGCAACCAGATGATTTTGATAATGTGAAAACGCGGAGCGAGGATACGGCCTGGATTAGCTTTACCTCCGGGACGACAGGCCAGCCTAAAGGTGTGCTGATGCCTCACCGTGTCCTGCTTGGCAACAAGCCGCTGTTTGAGTACTACTACGACTATGGCCCGAGAGACGGCGATACGCTGTGGTCACCTGCCGATTGGGCATGGATTGCGGGTCTCATCAACATTCTCCTCGTCGGGTGGTACTCAGGCTGCAGAGTCGTCTCAACCGACATGGAAGGGTTTAACGCACAAGCGGCCTTCCGCATTTTGGGTCAGCATGACATTACGGTCTCTCTGCTGACGCCTACGGTACTCAAACTCATGCGGCAGATTGATTCCGACGCGTCTCCTGAACTTCAGCTTCGTGTGGTGTTGAGCGGCGGGGAAGCTGTCGGGAAAGAATTAGCACTTTGGGCCGATGAGCGCTTTGGACTGACGATTAGCGAGGGGTTTGGACAAACTGAGTGCAACGGCATGATTGGGACCAACCCTCGTCTCATGGACGTGCGCCACGGGTCGCTGGGTAAAGCAATGCCTGGCTCAATCTGCGCCATCGTTGATGATGATGGGAATGAGGTGGAGCGTGGCGTTCAGGGCAACATCGCCATTAAGAGGCCGCATCCAGCGATGTTCTCGGGTTACTTAAATAATCCCCAGGCGACAGAAGGTAAATTTATTGGTGACTGGATGATCACTGGCGACCTAGGGGAGCAGGACGCAGATGGATTCTTGTGGTTCCACGGTCGCACGGATGATGTGATTACAAGCTCTGGATACCGTATTGGACCGACAGAGATAGAGGACTGCTTACTCAAAAGCCCTGCTGTGCAGCTGGCCGCCGTAATTGGTGTGCCCGACGAGACCCGAACCGAAATCATCAAAGCCTTTATCGTTGTCTCCGAAAGTGCCGAACCAACTGAGACACTCGCTGAGTCGCTTAAGGAGCTCGTGAGGGAACATCTCGCAAAACACGAGGTCCCGAAGCTGATCGAGTTTGTCGACAGTCTACCTATGACAACCACAGGGAAAATTATGCGCCGAACACTGCGCGATCAGGAAATTGTCGCAGGAAACTGAGCGAGCCCAAAGCGAGCGCAATTAAGTCTGAGAGAGATCAGTACTACGCTGGTCTGATAATCCGATACCCGAGCTGTGCGGGAGGTAAATAAAATGGATAACGGAACACTTATTTGTCAGGGTTTCACCTTCATTGAAGGTCCGCGATGGCACGAGGGAGCACTATGGTTCTCAGACTTTTACGACGAGGCCGTGTTCCGAGTCGTCCCGGGAGAGCTGCCAGAGAAAGTTGTCTCCGTACCACAACAGCCCTCAGGGCTGGGATGGTTGCTCAACGGTGATCTTCTCATTTCATCCATGTTGGATAAGACCATTTACCGATGGTCCGAAGCGCAAGGACTTAATAAGTACGCGGACGTTTCAGCCATTGCGGAGCGGCGAATCAATGACATGCTCGTTGATCCCACAGGTCGAGCATGGGTAGGTAATTTCGGTTTTGTTCACCAAGATGGCGAAGCTATTGCACCAGGCACCTTAGCCCGCGTTGATACCGAGCAGTCTGTGCATGCCGCTGCCGGTGATCTGCTTTTCGCGAACGGCATGGTGCTCCTCAATGGTGGCAACACACTTGTTGTGGCTGAGACCTATCGCGGGTGTCTCACCGCTTTCGATATCCAACCTACCGGAGATCTGGTAGGTCGCAGGCTATGGGCTCAACTGCCCGAGGGTGATGTACCTGATGGTATTTGCGTCGATGCCGAGGAAGCGATTTGGGTCGCTTCGCCCACCACAGGCTCAGTACTGCGAGTACGTGAGGGTGGCGAGGTAACCGACAGCATCCAAACCGGTCGAAAAGCCATCGCCTGTGCGCTGGGTGGTGACGAAGGCCGAACGCTTTTTGTGAGCTCCTCTGAATCGACCGATAGAGACATTTGTCTTGATCGTCGCTCGGCTTCCATTCATGCCTTCGAAGTACCCGTTCCTGTCATCTGATCGGTTCGAACCCATTACCAACTTGCAGCCACTTGAAATGAATGCTGTTCAGTTATTAAATGAACAAAATTCATTTATAAAAGCTGGAGAGTTTCATGAACGCACCTCAGGCCAACCCTTTAAATACTGATGCTGAAGAAAAAATGCTGAAAACACTGCGTTTGCAGCGTGAAAGCTATCTGAGTGAAGGCGAGGTATCCGCAGAGACTCGCATCGATCGGCTAGATCGCACTATAGATGTGCTTGTCGCCAATGCCGAAAAAATCAGTGAAGCCATGAATGCGGATTTCGGATGTCGGCCTAGGCAGGTAAACCTGATGACTGACGTCACTGGATCTCTGGAAAACCTAAAACACGCTAAGAAGCACCTGCGAAAGTGGATGAAGGCTGAAAAACGGCCGTCTATGTTTCCGCTAGGTCTCCTCGGCGGCCGATCCTCCATCCAGTACCAACCAAAAGGTGTGGTGGGAGTCATCGCACCTTGGAACTTCCCATTAGGTATGGTGTTCGAGCCACTGGCCGGGGTCATCGCGGCGGGTAATCGGGCGATGATCAAGCCGTCAGAGTTTACTCCAGCAACCTCCCAACTCATCGATGAAATGGTGAGTAAAACTTTTGATCCGGCAGAAATTGCTGTGGTCACCGGAGGTCCGGAAATCGGACAAGCATTCTCCTCGCTTGCTTTCGACCACATGGTATTCACCGGTGCTACAAGTGTGGCCCGCCATATCATGGCAGCAGCATCAAAAAACCTCGTGCCTGTGACACTCGAACTGGGCGGGAAGTCACCAACAATCATCTCAGAGACTGCTGACCTCAGAGAGGCAATCGAACGCATTATGGTGGGCAAGATGTTGAACGCTGGCCAGGTTTGTATTGCACCTGACTACGTCATGCTGCCTGAGGGCAAAATGGATGAAGCTGTTGCGATTGCAAGAGAAGTAGTTGCCCAGATGTACCCGACGCTGCTCAACAACGAGCAGTACACAGCGATGCTGAATGAACGTCATTTTCAGCGGATGCAAAAAAATATTGACGATGCAAATGATCGCGGCGCGCAGATTGTTGCCATCAATCCAGCCAATGAAGACTTTTCGGTAAATCCAACGCAAAAGATTCCACCAACACTGATATTAAATCCAGACGATGACGCGCTCTGCATGCAGGACGAAATCTTTGGTCCGCTTCTGCCGTTGAAAACCTACACAAAGTTCGAAGACGTTATCAGTTACATCAACGCACGGCCGCGACCGCTTGCTGCCTATTATTTCGGTAAGGACAGTACCGAGGAGCATCGTTTCTTGACGGGCACGACTTCAGGCGGCGCTTGTGTCAACGATGTGATGTTCCATATGCTTCAAAAAGACCTGCCGTTCGGTGGAGTGGGTCCCAGCGGCATGGGTTCTTACCACGGCATCGAGGGCTTCAAAGCGTTCAGCCACGCGAAGAGCGTTTACAAACAGCCCGGCAAAATACCCGTCACTAAGCTGGCCGGGTTCATGCCGCCTTACGGAGATGCCTCCGAGAAAAGCATCAAGCAAAAGGTCAAAGTGTGACGCCTGAGAAAAAACGTGCGCGATCGCTTGAAGAAAAGTCCTTCAGACGACAGCAAATATTAGATGCGGCATCAGCGCTATTCGCAGAAGTTGGTTACGAGGGTTTCTCTGTAGCTCTTCTTGCGAGTAAGGCTGGTATTGTTAAAGGAACGTTATATCTCTATTTCAAAACGCGTGAAGAGGTATTCCTCGCGTTGTATGACCAGAGTCTTAACCGCTGGAGCGAGAAGTTCATTCAGCAATTGCCGGAGTCGCTAGAGGACCGAGCGTTTTGCGAATTACTCTATGAAACCGCATTTGGCGACCCTCTTTATGTTCCACTGCAGGCGCGTCTCGAAAAGGTTATTGAGCACAATGTATCGCTTGATTGCCTTTTGCTGTCGAAAAGAAACTTTCTTCAAGAGGTCGATCGACTTGCCGCAGCTTCAGCTGATGTGCTCCGTCTAAGAAACGAGCAAGCATTGGAAGTCATTAAAACCCTTGGGGTTCTCATTGTAGGCGTAGCGGGTGCCGATCTGGCGCCGTCGCTTGACGGGGAGGAAATACCTGAGGACGTACAACATCTGCTTGCAAGTTTTTCGTCGCGGCCCATTTTCGTAAAAAACGCAGAACGCATTATTCAAGGCGTTAGGTCTGACTAGCCAAATAACTAAGCCTTGTAATGACCAAAAAATAAAACCTAAAAATGGAAAAGGTACCGACAGTATGACAATTAACCGGCAATGGATTTTGAAAGCGCGGCCACACGGCATGATTGGCCCACAGAACTTTGAGTACGTTGAAACAGCTATCCCCAGCGTTTCCGACGGTCAGATACTGGTCAACAATAAGTACTTCTCCTTCGACCCTACGCAGCGTAACTGGATGGTGGACCGCCCCGGATATCTGCCTCCTGTCGCCATCGGGGAAGTCATGCGCGCTGGCTCCGTCGCTGAAGTTGTTGAGTCTAAACACCCCGATTTTGCCGTTGGCGAACTGGTGCAGACCACGGGTTGCTGGCAAGACTATGCCATCGTTGCTCCAGGTCAGGGCCCGATGGGCGTCAACAAGCTACCTCCCGGTGTTTCACCCGAGATGATGCTATCCATACTCGGCATTACTGGCATGACTGCCTACTTCGGACTCCTAGATCATGGGCAGCCGAAAGAAGGTGAAACAGTCTTGGTATCAGGCGCTGCGGGTGCAACTGGATCGGTCGCAGGTCAGATCGCACGACTCAAGGGGTGTCGGACAGTCGGCATTGCCGGCGGTGATGAGAAATGCGCGTGGCTCAGAGATGTCGCTAAATTTGACGGTGTCATTGATTACAAAAGCGAGAATGTCTCGGAGCGAATCGGCGACCTATGCCCAGACAAATGGGATGTCTTTTTCGACAATGTGAGCGGCCCGATTCTCGAGGCAGCACTTAACCACCTGAATCTTTATTCTCGAGTAGTGATGTGTGGGGGGATTGCCAATTACAACAATATCGACCCGGCACCCGGACCCAATAACTTAATGAATCTGGTGACCAATCGAGGGCGCATGCAAGGATTTATCATTCTCGATTACCTGCCTCGGGCGATGGAGGCCATTGAGGCGTTGATCGGCTGGGTAAGCGCTGGCGATATTGTGTACGAGGTTGATATCCAAGAAGGATTTGAAAATATTCCCAGCACGCTGCAACGCCTTTACACAGGCGCCAACTTCGGAAAACAACTACTCAAACTGTAAGCGCCTTGCCAGAGCTACCGAGTGACTGTTCGATCTGCCCCTCGTAATCCTCACAAGGGGCCTCATGGGCTCATTGATATTCCGTAAGATTTCCTTCGAGGCGTGAGAACAGGTCTTCTACCGAGGTGCTGCTCACCTCTCGCCCCTCCGTATTAAATTGCTTCAATGCACCGTCAAGGTCAGGATTTGCAAAATAAACAATGCCGTGGCGCACAGGATTGAACGCGGCCTGACTGGTGACTCGGTGAACAATGGCCGCGACCGATCGATTCGAATGTTGCGTAATAAAGTGGAGTGCCTCACCAAAGTTGATGACAAGGTGTCCGTCGAGCACCGGCACATCGCGGAATTGACCTTCAAGCTCAATTTGTAGTCCAGGGCTCGTCGCGTCGAGAATCGTCACGAATCCGTAGTCAGTGTGAGGCCGCAAGCCTAAGTCGGGTTGGGCAGTATCGTAGTGAACAAAGTTCAAAAATGCCGTGCCCTCGCCTGAAGAGTAACCCCCCGACGCTTCACTCCATAGAGGTTCAGGAATACCCGACTGGCAAAAGACTTCGCCCATAACCGCCCGACCGATGTCGTCAAGCTGGCGTCCAAACTGCGCGATCTCCGTTGGATAGTGTTCATCCCAACGGTGACGGCGCAGGGCAAGCTTTGTCTGCTGGTTGTTCTCTAGCGAGATGAAGCCTTCGAGGTCACCGTATTGCGGGATATCGCGGTAGGGGCTGTCGGCCTTCAATATCTCCTGACCAAAGCAGCGCGCTGCCTTTAGGTCGAGCCAGCTCGGCACCTTCAGATAAAAGATCCCCAGCTCCCAAGCGCGAACCTGGTCTTTAGAAGACTCAAAAACTAATTTGTTCGCTTCATCAATGAAAGCTATTGGAAGATTCATATCAAGGTTCTAATACCTCAGCCTCACAGTAGTGCTTTAGACCGTGCAGGCTGTTTCTCGCCGCAATTTCAGTTTTCGCATATACCGGTTGTGCTCCCGGTGATTGACACCCTAGCTAAACCTAAAACTTGATACGCTTAGACACCACGCGAATCTAACACCCTACCGGTTCAAGCCTCTATTTTGCACCACAACACACATATCGTAACTCACAAATGAGAATGATTTGCATTATCATTTGAAGGGGGATAAATTGACCCCTCAATAGATCGATAGCGGAACGATGACGACAACCTCATTTTTCAACCCATGTTTCTTGGAGAAAGCCGAGCTGCGCGTGCTTTGCAGGACAGAACACAGTGCTGATTCGCTGTGGAAATCATCCATGCGAGTCGGCAATGTGCAGCTCAAGCATAACTGCGAGAACGACGCTTTCAATGAGCTTGGCTGCGCGTTTCAAGTTGCGCAACATCAGCTAATACAGATGAATCAGCCCTCATGGCGTTGGGCAATGCGGCTCGTTGAGAGCACCAACCTGTTAACCGTTGTGCTTCGACGATGGGGCTACCAAGGTCTCATTCGAGATCTTTTAGTTTGCGTCCAACATCAAATAGCAGCCATACCCGCTCTGTCTGACTGCCCCGTCGGTCGCGACACTGAGTGGCTGTGTTCTTGGTGTCAGTCAATGGCTTGTCCGAGGCGTCAAGCGAGCATAGAGCGCCTATACACACAGCATGAGCCAGTCATCCCCGCGGGGCTCATACATTAAAATCACCGGCCAAAATCAAGGGTGAGCAAGAGCCGCTGCCTGCCCTCCGGAATGCTGGGGGAGCGATGCACTAGGCCACATCCCTCATTGCCCTCCCAAGACTCACCCTTGAGCAGCGCAACAGCGCCAGCCTCAAGTATTTCGACATCACTGGGTTGGCATATGCCTTGTGCAGCGCCAAGGCCTGTCGGCGCATTTGGGCCAAGGAAACGCCGATTCACAAGATGATGAGGTAACCATTCAGTGGCAATACCGGTGTACGTGGTGATCAATCGACAGGGAACCTTGTCGACATGAAATTTTGGGCACATGGCGGTATCTAGCACCGCTAGACGAAGGCCCACTTCTCGAAGGTCGAACAAATATGAAAATGCATCAATAAGCCACAGCATGTCGGTATGCAACGCATCATATTGTTGCTTTGGTAATATCGTTTGCAGCGAGGCAGGGGCCTCATCTGCTCGAATAACCATACTTTTTTGGATGCTTGGATCGGAAGCAACCAAGGCGTCGGCCTCAACCCGAACCTCTGGATCAATCGCTCGATTCCATACCGACAGATTCACGTCGGGCTGATAGATCTCCGATAGAACCGACACATCAGAGCCAAACACTGCACGTCGCTCCACCGACTCATGCTCGGCTTTTTTGAACGAGGCTGCTTCTAGCGGCGCAACAGAACTCACGCTGATTCCTGCCACGCAGGAAACGGATCAGGGAGGGTTGCCCAATAATACTTGCCTCGAAGCAACTCATCCTCGGTCAGCAGACAATGGTCGAGCGCTGCGCGGATTCGGGCTTCATCCAGCCCCTGACCGATGAACACGAGTTCTTGTCGCATGTCGCCAAATGGCTCCACCCAATTTTCTTCAATACTCTGGAGATAATCGGGGTCGTCAGGCCATCGCGAGCGCGGAACTGCGGCCCAAAACATGCCCCCAAACCCATAACGCGCAATACCACCCGCTTGACTCCATTGCCCTGCAAACTCAGGTCGAGTCGCCAGCCAGAAATATCCTTTGGATCGTAAGAGCTTCCCATAGCCCTCTGTGCCATGCAGAAAGTTGAAAAATTTCTCAGGGTGAAAGGGGGTGCGTGCGAGATAACTGAAACTGCTAATCCCATACTCCTCCGTTTCAGGTACATGCTCCCCACGCATTTCCTTTAGCCAACCCGGTGCTTGCTGCGCTCTTTCGAAGTCAAAGAGACCGGTATTCAGTACCTTATCAACGTCGATCTGACCTTGCGCAATCGGAATGATTTTGGCGTGAGTATTTAGGGTTCGGAGTATTGCCTCGAGGCGACTAATATCATCGCCGCTAGCCAAATCGGTCTTGCTGATCAAAATGACATCGGCAAATTCCACCTGATCAACTAGCAAATCAGCTACGCTACGCTCATCCTCGTCACCCAAGGATTCGCCTGTGTCTTGAAGATACTTGGCTTCCTCGTAGTCCTTCAGGAAATTCACCGCATCCACGACAGTGACCATCGTATCGAGATCAGCGATATCGGAGAGTGAAACACCTTCCTCGTCCGCAAAAGTGAATGTCTCAGCGACGGGCAAAGGCTCAGAGATGCCCGTCGACTCAATCACCAGATAATCAAATCGTCCTTCTTTTGCGAGATTATTTACCTCCTCAAGTAAGTCCTCTCGGAGCGTGCAGCAAATACAGCCATTGCTCATCTCAACAAGCTTTTCTTCACTGCGATTAAGCGAGACTTCGTTTTGGACGACGGCGGAATCGATATTGATCTCGCTCATATCATTCACGATGACGGCGACACGTTTTCCTTCGCGGTTGTTGAGGATGTGACTCAGCACGGTCGTTTTCCCCGCACCCAAAAAACCAGATAAAACAGTGACCGGTAGTTTTCTATGAACATTCACGGGTTAACCATCCTTTAACTCTGTAACCATGTCCGTACTTTGCCGCCCAATCTAGGCGCACTTGTCGCACGCCTGATCGGCTGTACACAGACGGAAATTACCAATGTGGGTCATGCAAAGAATCACCGCGCCCGAGACGGTCAGCCAAGTCTCACCTGACTCTGAGATCAACTCATGCGGAACAACGAGGGGAAGCGCCAACGTCACCAGGCCTATGCCACCAAAAAGGACGAGCTGACTGCGCTTGTGGTGACCATAACCTACGTATAAGGACACCAGACTGAGAGGTAACGCCACAGAGACCATTATTTGATGAAACATTTCATCGCTGAGCGTGACCACGATTCCAATTGGGTAAATAACGAGCAATAGCGGAAGTAACAAGCAATGTAAGATACAAAGACTGGAAAAGCAGATAGCGGCGCGATCTCCCCAGCCCTGCAGCAGTATCGATTTAATAGTCATCAGAGTCTCTATCCGGCGTTGTTTTGGCACGTCGTACATATGCCAGAAAGTTCGAATTGCTGGCTGGTCAATTTAAAACCTGCTGCACTCGCCATATGATCCAGCGCCTGATTAGCCTCTTCAGTTGCATCCACCTCCTCGACCGATGAACACGCCTCACACAATAAAAAGTGAGTCTTCTGAAAGTGCTTATGATCACAGGCAATGTGTGAGCACGACACGTACTTATTTGAGCTGGCCAGCCTATGTACGAGCGACTGTTGCTCAAGAAAATCTAGAATTCGATAGACCGACATGGCGGGCATCGAGGTGGCCGCTGAACGGTTACAGCTATCCAATACCTCATAGGCCGACAACGGATTCGGTGACTGCATAAGCGCGCTCAGTACCTGCCGTCTCCGGTGAGTCAGTCGAGCGCCATTCTCAGCACACGCAGCCTCTGCGGCTCGCAACAATGCATCGCACTCAAACTGTTTAAGCTGGACCATCAATTTCTCCTCGGTCGTGAATGATACATTATATCATTTATAGCTCAATTGTTCTTTTCGGCTCGAACCAAAGAAATCGCAACATCACCTCTACACGCCGCGCCTCGCGCTCTAACAATCCATTGAATCGATAAGGGCTCCATCGACTCTGCGCACCTGTTGCTTTTTTGTTGGCTTCGTTAAGATCGGCGTTATCTCACACAAGAAAACAATAAGGTGAAAGTAGATGGCTCATGCATACATCGTTGCAGCAAAGAGAACCGCTGGTGGTCGCAAAGGCGGCGCACTCGCAGACTGGCACCCTGGAGACTTAGGGGCTCAAACACTCAATGCCATTGTCGAGGACAGCAAAGTCGACCCAAGCGCGATTGAAGATGTGATTGTGGGTTGTGTCTCGCAAGCAGGCGAGCAGTCCAATCAGATTGGCCGAACTGCGGTCCTTGCCTCCAATCTGCCCCAACGTGTCCCCGCCGTGACCATTGATCGACAGTGTGGGTCTTCACAGCAAAGTATTCAGTTTGCCGCCCAAGCCATCCTATCCGGCACCCAGGATCTGGTAATTGCCGCAGGAATAGAAAGCATGTCGCGTTGCCCCATGGGTATTAATGCGCGTGCGGGTAAGGTATTTGATGTACCCACAGATCCAACCCCCCAGTCAGTCAAAGATCGTTTCGGCATTCGCCATTTCAGCCAGTTCGTTGGCGCCGAGATGATTGCCAAAAAATACGGCCATACGAAGGAAGCGTTGGACGCCTACTCGGTAAGAAGCCACCACCGCGGCCGCGATGCGCGTAACGCCGGTGCTTTCGATAAGGAAATCGTGGCCATCATGGGCCGAACCGCCGATGGCGGGTCAGCGCTGCATCGACATGACGAGGGTATTCGAGATGACGCCAGCATGGAGGCCATGGCACAGCTGAAAATCTTGATGGAAGACGGTTCGCTCACCGCAGCTAATGCGAGTCAGATTTGCGATGGTAGCTCCGCGGTTATGATAGCGTCCGAACAGGCACTCAAAGATCACAATCTCACGCCTCTGGCGCGCATTCATAACCTCACGGTAACGGCGGGCGACCCTGTGATCATGCTTGAGGAACCCCTCTTTGCGACCGACCGTGCACTCAAACGCGCAGGCATGCGAATTGAGGATATGGACCTGTATGAAGTGAATGAGGCTTTCGCCCCGGTCCCAATGGCGTGGCTCGAGCACACCGGAGCTGACCCTGAGAAACTGAATGTGAATGGCGGCGCTATCGCATTGGGCCACCCCTTGGGCGCCACAGGCACCAAGCTCATGACCACACTCGTTCACGCACTTCATGCCCGCGGCAAGAAATGGGGTCTGCAAACGATGTGCGAAGGTGGCGGGATTGCTAACGTCACCATTGTCGAAGCCCTGTAGCCAACTGATATGGCGCCACCGGCGGTGGCGCCTTGATCCCACGTTCACTTGGGAAATCGACCGACCGAGAAACATTTGCGCATCCCCGCTGACTAGGGTTCAATAACCACAAGCCATAAAAATAACTAGGCGAAACAATGGAGATCAAAACTCTCAGCAAAGTGGTAACGGCTTGCGTCGTCGCTAGTGTCCTTAGCGGACTCCTGTTTGCGAATATCTCGTTCTACGAGGCGCTCATGGGCCAGTTTAGCCAGTGGGCTGATACGCAAAGCCTCGTCGCCTGGAATAACTCCCCGCACTACTGATTTTTGCGCTCAACCTGTAATTGACCACCCCAAATTAGTTAACCTAGGTAGAGTACGCCTGAGGGTGCACCTGCTTTTGTCTTCAAAACACGTATTTGTCTGGCGACGTCTGGGAGTTAGCTATGTTCATTGAACCGTTCAAAGTCGAAATCTGGATGAATGAATGGGAAACCCGCTGCACCCACAATCTCGCTGAAACCTGCGTTGCCAGCATCACCATTCAAGAACTGCTCTCGCTCGCAGGCCTCAGCGAAAGCGCTCTATCTGACTTACTGCCAATGAAATTGACCTACGGCGATATCGAGGGCTCCACCCGCCTGAGAGCTGCCATAGCCGCGCTTTACGAGACACAGGCCATTGAAGACATTACAGTGACCCACGGAACGATTGCGGCGAATATGCTAGTCCATAAGGCACTTGTTGGCTCGGGTGACAAGGTCATCTCAGTGGTGCCGACCTATCAGCAGCACTACTCTATCCCGGCCAGTATCGGGGCTCAGGTAGCAACACTTCGGCTACGCGAGGAAGATCACTTCTTACCTGATCTTGATCGTCTACGAGAACTTGCGACCGGTGAGACAAAGCTGATTGCCCTCACTAACCCGAACAATCCAACGGGCGCACTGATCGAGCAGCCCATGCTCGAGAAGATTGTTGAGATAGCGGACGCAGCGGATGCTTACCTGCTATGTGATGAAGTCTATCGAGGGACGGCGCAGGTGGGTGACGGAATGGTGCCCTCCATTGCCGACATGTACCGCAAAGGCATTAGCACTGCGGGCATGTCAAAAGTGTTTTCTCTGGCCGGACTGCGCCTTGGTTGGGTGGCTGCTCCACAAGACGTCACCGAGAAGATCATGATCCATCGTGATTACGACACCATCTCGGTAGGCATGCTCAACGACCATTTCGCTGCCATAGCACTGGAAAATGCAGACAATGTGCTTTCGCGAAGTCGACA
>Ga0255753_1003341_pt1 | contig 16754 bp, 11 predicted proteins | sample 041ome_10_FD_179953 | JGI IMG/M metagenome (GOLD analysis project Ga0255753, IMG submission 179953) | Coastal salt marsh microbial communities from the Groves Creek Marsh, Skidaway Island, Georgia - 041412US metaG (version 2) | ecosystem: Environmental > Aquatic > Marine > Intertidal zone > Salt...
GAGAGAACGAAAAACTGTTCGAGGAAGATTCGAAAAATTTTACGACGACGACCGGGACGATGAAATCGATCGAGTCGAACGTTTCGAAGCTGGAACGAATGACGCCGGTGTTTAGTCGAGAGTTGATGGCGTTCGTGAGTGGGAATAAGAGCGAGTTGTACGAGAAGACGTCGATTAGAAAGACGAACGCGCCGGGGGCCGGGAAGAAGGAGGCTCTCGTCGTCGTCGCGAAGAGGCGAAAAAGAGGGAACGGGGAAGATTTTCGGCAGCCGACGAGTCAGTTTTTATCGATTTTTAGCGTCGGTTCGAAGAGTAGCGGTGGGAGCGAGAGCTCGGTGTTATCGCTGACGGACGAAAGTTGCATTCGGCCGAGCGAGTTGGCGAAGAAACATTTTCCGGCGATCATGAATGCGGTGCGGGAAGTAAACGGGATGAACGTGAGAGTGGTCGCGTTGAGGCCGAGCTATAGGTACGAGGAGAAGAAGAAGATAGAGAAGAAGAAGAAAAAGAAAAAGAATGGCGCGAAAAACAATGATAGCGAAGAGGATGAGGACGGACGCAGAAATGCTGAGAACAATAACACGAGAAGGAACTATTACTTGGAAGAAATCATAGCGAAAAGCAATCGACTGAACCGTCGGCTAAAACCGAAACGGTTCCCGATTTCGGATTGTTTATACACCGTGTACGCGTGTTTAGCGAAAGACTCAGATTGCGACGTTTCCGATGTTGGCGTGGAGGCGGAATTTTTAGGACACCCGGTACAGAAAATGCCGTTAGAAGTAGGTGATATCGTTTGCGTGGACCCTCTGGCGAGAAGTCGAATGTTCAACGCGGGAGAGGCTGTTTTAGAGTACGACGAAGACGACGACGAAGAAGAAGAACAAGACGAGGATAACGAAGAGCACCGTCTGCTCCAAAAGAATATCTTCGCCAAAGCTGGTAAAGGATGCGTCGTCTTGGTCTTTGACATGCTCGATCCGAAATACGAACGAAACGGAACGGCCAAGGGCATCGCCAAGTGCGTGGAAGAAATGACCAGAGTTTTCGGCGACGAAAAGAGCAGCGCGTTTGAAAAACTCGCCGTAAGCATCAAGTGTAATCTATCGTAAAAGCATGGTATATTATTTCATCGTTCTTCTTCTTCTTCTTCTTCGTTTCCAGCTACTCCTAACCAATCATCGTACCCGATCCATCCGTCGTCTCTATAATACATACCCGGTCTGACCGGAACTCGCCCCGGCGTCGTTCGACTATCTACCGCTGCCCACCACTCCGCTTGCGTGCGAATCCTCCTCTCTTTCGCGAACTTTCTCGCTTTCTCTCGCGCTTCTTCGAACGGTAACGGTCTCCCCAACCAGTCGTCCATGTCCACCCACCCTCTGTCTTTATACGCGTTCCACGGATCTCTCGGTATAAACACGCATCCGCGTCGGCGGTCTTTCGCCCAATCGTGCCAATCGTTCGCGTCGTACAATCCCAGCGTCCAAACGAACTGACGCGCGACTTCGTACTCCAAAATCAATCGCGAGCGGTGCTCCAACTTCTTTCCGAGCTTATTTTTCCCCCACTTACGCCCGTCGCCCCACTTTGGGTCTATTTTTTGACACACCACCAGCGCGAACATCTCTCCGAAGGAAGGTTTACGAAAGGTCGTTACGACGAAAGAGGTCGTTATGAGGAGGTCATGGAAAAAAAATTTCTCTACCGTATTATTCTCTTATTATTGACAAAAAACAAAGCGCTCTTTCTTTCTCTCTCTCTTCGCGCAGGAAATGCTAGATACGTGTTTATGTGTGCGCATGAATTAACCAGCTCTGGCGTCGTTCGGGCCCGGGCCTCCGGCTTGTTTGCTCATGATGATTTGGTCTACGCGCAAGACGGTTCTGGCGGCGTCGACGGCGAGCTTGAGCGCCCAGTGTTTGACTTCCAACAAATCGACGATACCGGAGGATTCGAAGAGATCGACCGTTTCCTGGTCGCCGGAAACGTCCACGCCCATTCTACTGTTATTTTTGTTACTACTACTGTGCGCGGCGTATAAAGAAGCGATGACGCTGGTGGCGTCCAAGCCGGCGTTTTCGGCTAAGGTTCTCGGGACGAGTTCTAAAGCTTGCGCGAATTTTTGGATCGCGTATTGGTCCAAACCGGTTTGGGTCTTCGCGTAGTCGCTGAGGCGCTTGGCGAGAGCGATTTCAGTCGCGCCTCCCGCTGGCACCGCGCGGGAGTCTCTCGTTAACGCTTTGTACGCGTTGACGCCGTCGTCCATGGCGCGTTCTAAATCGTCCATCGCGTTCGCCGTGGCGCCTCGCAAGATGATGGTGCTCACGCGAGAGGCGTCGTCTTGTTTTAAAACCAACACTTTCGCGTCGCCAATTTCCACGACATCGATATTGGATGCGTATCCTAATTCATCCGGTTTCGGTTTGCCTAGTTTAATCAACGTCGTCGCGTTGGTCGCTTTACAGATTCTTCGTAATTCAAATTTGGATGGGATTTTGACCGCCATAATTTTCTTGCGTTCTAAAAAGTGCAACGCCAAATCGCCGAACGATTGACCGGTGAACACGACTTTACAGCCACTATCGCTGATTTCGTCGATGTACTTCTCCACTTGCAGCTCTTCTCCTTTAGAATATTCCTCCAACTCTTTACCGCTTTGAATCAAAACCGTGCCTTTCGTCTCCGTGGCTTGCGTGTCCACCGCGCACCCAAACACCGCCACTTTGGCGTTTTCTACGTGTCGGACGGATCCTTCCACGTTTCTCCGTATGACCATTCCGTGGATCGTCTTGACGTCGTTAATGTTCCCGCCGACGATTTTTGCCGTTCTCACGTCTTCGACGTTAAAATTTTTCGCGTTCTTCTTCGGGCACACGTCCACGCACGCCTCGGCGACGATGCTCGCCAACTGCTCCTCGTACCCGCTCTGTTTCGAACTCAACGTACCTTTCAACCGTTTCGCCACCGCCACTTTATCTCTCAAGTCCATAGTTCCCGTCCCTTCAATGGCTAACTCTTCGTTCAACCACTCCAAACACTTCTCCAACGCCTTCTGATACCCGTCTCTGATTTCGCTCGGGTGCAACCCGTCCCGAATCAACTCCTCCGCCAAACCTAACAACTCCCCGGCGAACGACACCACAAAGTTCGTCCCGTCCCCAACTTCCCTCTCCTGAGCCTCCGCGGCCATCACCACCACTCTCGCCGCCGGGTGTGCCACTTCCAACTCCCTCACGATCACCGCCGTATCCGACGTCACGAATAATTTTTCCAAGTGGTTGATGACCATCTTGTTCATCCCGTTCGGGCCTAAACTCGTCCTCGCGATTTTCGAGAGCTCTCGACAGGCTTCGATGTTTTTGATCACCGCTTCGTCCAGGCCGGATAAGTGCTTGTGCCCGTCCTAAATTAAAAGAGAGAGAAGAGAAGAGAGAGAGACCATTTCGTCGTCGTCGTCGTCAGAATTTTATTCACCGAACAACAGAAGAAGAAGAAGAACAAAAAGAGATCATCATCGCGGGGGGCGTTGACTCTCGACATCATCGACGACGGCGGGGAAAAAAACAACAAAACACAACAACAACAACAAAAAGGAGACGAAGCGCTCGAAAAAGAGAGAGAGAGAACGAAAGAGAGAGAGCACCTTGAGCATGGCTTGGAGCCCGTACGGCATTCCGCCCGACATGTTTTTTGTTGCTGCGCTTTGTGTGTTTGTGTTTGTGCGTTTACGTGCAACAATAAATGAATAAGCGCGTGTGTACTGAGTGGCAAACGGCAGAAAAAAATAATTTCGTCCAGTTTTTTTCTCTCTTTTTTTTTTCTTTCTTTTTTTTTAAAAGTGTGCACCCTTTTGCGAACGAAAAACACACTTTTCTCGCTCGTCGTCATTTCACCAGACACGGGGAGAGAAGAGAAGAGAAGAGAGAGAGAAGAGAAGAGAGAAAGAGAGAGACTCGCGCGATGATATCTTCTTCTTCTTCTTCTTTCACCGCAACTGCTGCGGCAACTGCCAGAATGAGCGAGAAGGAGACGAGAGTGTGGAAAAGTGTGGCGGTGCGTTTTTCTTCTTCTCCATCATCTTTCGGTCGTCGTGATGGGGATGCGATCGTGTACCGATTCGGAGACGGTGGATCGTTAGAAAAAGAGGAGGAGAAAAGCGACGAGAGGGAGAAACCGACGACGACGAAAAAGAGAGAAAAAGAAAGGAAAACGAAGAAAAAGTCAGTCTGCATCGTCGGAGGAACCGGACGGATCGGGTCCATACTGACCGGGAAGATTTTGAACGACCCGGAATACGAGAAAGTGCACGTTTTGACTCGAAATCTGTCGAGCGAAAAGGTGAAAATGTTGAAGGCGCTGGCGGAAGAAGGAAAGGACGAGAGACGATTGACGTTCGCGGAGTGCGACGTGGCGAACGATACCGCGGAGCGATTGAAAGAAAACGTGAGAGGGTACGAGGAAGTCATCGCGTGCTTTGGCGCGCAGAGAGTCTCGAAACCTTTCGATTGGATCACAAACGCGGAGAACGTGGACGAGAGACATCCGAAATCGGTGAACTTTTGGGGCGTGAGGAAGTTGGCGCTCGCGGCGAAGGAAGGCGGGTGCGAACGATTCGTTCGAGTCACCGGGATGAGCGTCGGGTATTCCGCGTTTGATTTCATCGCCGTGTTGTTGAATAACGTGTTATCGATGACGATTAAGTTTCAATTGCTCGGTGAGTTGGCGATTCGCGAGGCGTGCGCCGATGAAGAGATGTCGTACACGATTGTTCGACCGGGGAATTTAAGAGATTGGGAAGGGATTGATAATAATAATAATAATAGTAGTAGTAGTAGTAGCGGTAGTGGTAGCACTAGCACTAGTACTAGCAGTAGTGGCAGCGGTAGCAGCACCAATAGCGAGAAAGTCGTCGTTCTGACGCACGGCACCAACCACATCGACGCCTCCAAAGTCAGCCGAGAAGATGTCGCGCAAGTCATCTACCTCGCCTTGCAAAACAGAGAAGCGACAAAGAATGTGACGCTATCGATAGCTGGTGCGAATAAAGCTACCGCGGGCACGCGAAGTGCCTTTCGCTGGGACCCGGCGAGAGGCGCGTACTGGGAAACGCAAGCCATTGACGACGCGAACGTTCAAATCCTTTCCAAATGGAGCGAAGCGGACTTCTCAAAATTTCAACCGGACGAGAAGAACGACTTGAAGGAAAAAGCGCACCAGTTTTGGGCCTGGTCGTTTTTGTTGAGCGCATTCGGAGGCGCTTATTTATTCGTTCGAGCGATCTTTTCCTTGGTTCGATTCTTAGTGTTGAGTTTTAGTGGCGTGGTGGTGTGATAAAATACATACATTTGCGTATTTGTAACTTGTTTTTTTTTACGAACTGCTTCGTATCGCTACAAGTTTAACGTCGAACAACAACGTCCGATTGAAATCTTTGAGCGTTTTGTTGTCTAACACGAAATCGAGCGCTCTCAAACCGCCAAAAGTGGTCGGTTTCGGTCCAACCCCGTTGTACCTTTCGTTCGGATTTCTGCTGTATCCTAACTTTTCCTCCAACTCGCCGGCGATTTCGATGCGTTTTATGCCGCCCTTACCCATATTCAATACCGCTTCATCGAACGCCGGAATCGCCTCTCCGCTGCCGACTCGGAACGTAAAAGGCGTGTCCGTTTCGCGCGTCGACTCGATTTTTTTGGCCTGGTACCCGGCGGTGTACCCGACCCAATCGACGACGACCACGTCGCCTTTCTTCGGCACTTTCGTCGCATCGCCTTCTCTCAAATCTATGTATCGCAATCCGCTCTCTGAAGTGTTGAACTCTTTATCGCCCTCGCGAAGCGACGTGTTCGAATTCGAACAGTTTTCGCAGTCTTTCACTTGACCTTTCAGCTCTGCCGCGAACGACGACGGAGACGGGAAAGCAGCAAACGTCAGCGACGACAGCGTCATCATCAACGCTTCTCGTCGTCTCGGCGTTATCGTCGTCGTCGTCGTCGTAACCGACGCATCATCGTCGGAAACAACGACGCTACTCTTCGCAGCGCTGGCGAGAAGAAGAAGCTGCTCGCTTCTCTTCCGCTGGAGGAAACGATTTCTTCTTCCAAAGCGTCGGGGGTAGGAAGAAGAGGAGGGCGCGAGCGCAGCTCCGGGACAGGCAGAACAGACGAGCGTCGTCGACATGTTTTTCTTTTCGCGTTTTCCGTCGCGTCAGCTTTTTCCTTAGAAGAAAGAAAGGGACTTGTTTAGGGTTTTAGTCTAAACCCTAAACATATTCCAAAGCAGCCGCGGCCTGAGCTCTCATCTCGCGCCATTCATTTCCTTCTCCGCGCGCGCGCGCTCGAGAGAGAGAGAGAGAGAGATGAGAGACGAGCCTTCATCGACGACGACGAGAACGACGACGATGAGTCTCGGATACAGAGGCACTCGATATAATACTAATCAGCAAGAACAAGCGCCGGATTTAGAGCGCCAACCTCTTCTGGTTGACGACGACGATGCGGAAGATTACGGAGAGACGAGAAGAAGAAGTCGAACGACGACGATCAGAGCGGTGGCGATTACCGCGATCGCGTGCGTTGGGACCGTCGCGATGGTGGCTTCGTCTTCTTCCGTTCGTTCTTCTTCTTCTTCTTCGAGAAGCAGCGCCATCACGTTCGGGAAAGAAGAGGAGATGAAGATGCGCAGCAGCGGTTCTTCTTCTTTTCTTGGTTTCGGCGGCAAGTCGAAAACGACGACGGGCGTGAAAACGACGACGACGACCGGCATCAGCAGCAGCAGCAACAGTGAAAGTTCGGAGAAGAAGAGCAAGAAGAAGAAGAATAAGAAAGAAGAAACGGTGGAGTACGAACCGAAACCTCCGATGCTGGACCAGGAGAGTTTGCAACCGAAGAGCGAGCGGTTGAGCGAAACGACGGCGACAATAACGGAGAGCGAGGAGGAAGCGGAGCCGGAGGAGCCGGTATTCGCGCCACCGCTGGTCGAGGCAGAGCCAGAGGAGAACAGCGAAGACGAGTCTTCGTCTTTGGAGGAGATTGAAAAGAGCGTGGAGGAGGATAATAGCAAAGCGGCGGAAAAACTCGCCTCCTCTTCGAAGAAGGAGCGCCGTAAGAATAGCACGAAAAAAGCCAGCGGGAAAGTCATCACGTTGCACACGTCGTGCTCGCCTCTCGAGCGATTGAATTTTGATCCAAAAGAGTGGAACGGCGTCGTTGGTGCTCGCATTGCGGTCGCGCGATTGGATAACCCCAACTTGTCGTTCTCGAAATCCATAGAAATGCGCGCGACGAAGTGCGGTTCGTACGAAATCGAAGAGGAAGGCGTCTTGGAAGACGGCGACAATTTCGGGTTTTATTTGTACCCAATCGCAAACAAAGAAAGCCACGCTCCTCTTCTCGGTTACCCGGTTAAGGATGTTGGTTGTTATGTCGCCGATCAATCTGGGTTTTGTCCGCAACAGATAGCGCCGATGGTAAAAACGATTGGTGGACCGTTTGGATTGAGAGAATGCACAAAGCCCAGTAAAGTGAGCAACAAGGAAACCGGAACCTCGAGCGTATTCTTCTCGAGAGTTTACAGTAAAAGCAGCGAAGATTCGAGCCAATCCTCGAGCGTTTATCAGTGGGGATCGTGTTCTGAAACGTGCGATTACAATAGGAATTCTATATGCGCTTCACAGGAGGAGACTCCAGAAGAAGAAGAAGAAGAAGAACAAGAAGTGGCAGGCGCGGGCGAACAAGAAGAGGAAGAGAAAGATTCAAAAGAAGAACAAGAAGCACCAAAAGAAAGAGGGGAAGAGAAAGAAGAAGAGGAACAAAAGTTATCCAAGAAGGAACTCGCGGCTAAGAAGGAGCGAGAGCAAGCGTTGAAGAACGAGGAAGAGATGGCGCAAAAGCTCTTGGCTGAAGCGATGAAGAAAGAGAAAAACGTGAAAAGCGAGGCGTACGAGAAAAAAATGGAGAGGAAACGCTTGAAGAAAGAGGAAGAGGAACGCAAAGAGTTGGAAGCTAACATCGATAAGGAAGAAGAAGCGGGCGAAAAAGCCATCGATGAAGCTATGGAAGCTCCGGTTGATGGTGGTGAAGAAGAGACGAGAACAACGTACAGTGTGGTGTCGACACCGCCGGAGCCGGAGAAGAAAAAGTCCGTCACGGAAAGTGCAATCAAGTCCATCGCGGATAAAATTGCCGAGAAGTTTGGGTACGAGCCGAAAAAGAAAGAAGAAGAAAAAGAAGATGATGAAGAAGGTAAAGTATCCGATGATGACGATAAGAAGAACGAGGAAAAAGAGCAAGAGGTAACTCCAAAACCGCCTCTAGATGACGAGAAGACTTCAGATGAAAAGAAGAGTTCAGATGAAGAGAAAACTTCAGATGAAGAGAAGAAGAAGGAAGAAGAGTCGACTTCAAAATCTCAGATGGATGGCGAGAAAAAGAATGAAGAAAAGGAGCAGGACGCGACTGAAGAGAAGAAGAAGGAAGAAAAGGAAGAAGAGTCGACATCAAAATCTCAGATGGATGGCGAGAAAAAGAATGAAGAAAAGGAGCAGGACGCGACTCCAAAGTCATCATCTAGTAAGGCTGCTTCGTCCAAGAAAACGAAGAGCTCTTCTTCTTCCTCTTTTTCGAAAGACAAGAACAAGAACAATCTTTATAAAGGCCATGAGATCCAACCGCCGAAACCGAAATCGAGCTCAACGGTGACGTACACGGTAGTTAAGAAACCGGGAGGTATCGCGACTTCTTCCGTGACTGGTAACGTTCCGGAACCACCAAAAGTGCTTCCGGAACCACCAAAAGTGCTTCCTCCGAGACCGGACGGTATATACGAACGCGACCCTTCGGCAAAACCAACGGACATTACCAACGCCATCGCCATGGAATCCAGCGTCGGTTTAAAGTCAGCTTTGGCAGAACATCACAGCGAAGAGTACGAGGTTTCCAAACACGCCGGAGAAACCGACGAAGAGCTCGTGCCTCCAAGACCTCCGACGATTCAAGAAGCTTCCACGTCGTCGTCGGGTACGACCATTTCGGAAAAGCCGCCTTTGCCGCCTCCCCTCAAAAACTCCATCCACGTCAACGGAGGTGCGGTTCCTCCGCGACCGCCATCGGTGCAGTGCGTCAAACGCACTGACGATAAGAAACGTCTCCACGACGACACTTTTGAGTTTGCCATCGAAAAATGCCTCGAGGAAGAACCCTTGCAAGGTTTGTGCGAGCGGTTTGGTAAACTCTCTATGTTTGGCGTCATGCCTGAGTGGGACGTCTCATGCGTCACCGACATGACGGACGCGTTCAAGTATAAAACGACCTTCAACGGCGACTTGAGCAAATGGGATACGAAATCTGTGGTTGATTTTTCTGGCATGTTTTCCGGCGCGTTTAAGTTCGACCAGGACATTTCCAACTGGGACACGTCGCAAGCTACGAGCATGTTCTCCATGTTTTACTTCGCCAATTCCTTTAATAAAGACATCTCCAAGTGGGACACGTCAAACGTGAACGACATGACGGGCATGTTCTATGCTGCGTCCAAGTTCAATAAAGACGTTCGTCCATGGAACGTGAAGAAAGTGAAATCTATGGAATCCATGTTTCGCGAAGCCGATGAGTTCAATAAAGACGCGTTCAAACACACCGACGCTTTATTGACGACCTCGAACATGTTTCGCAACGCCATGAAATTCAACTCGAACGCTAACGATTTGGTGATGGATTCAGTTAAAGACGCCTCGTACATGTTCTACGGCGCGGAAAAATTTGATCAACCTTTGGATAACTGGAACACAGCCAAGGTGGAAAACATGGAACACATGTTCCACTACGCCTCCAGCTTCAACCAAAATTTGAATCGATGGGATACTTCCGCGGTGACGAACATGAATGGTCTCTTCCAATCGGCGAGCACGTTCAACGGCGACATCTCCAAATGGAACGTCTCCAAAGTCGAAAAAATGTTCAGCATGTTCAAAAACTGCAAAAACTTCAACGCGGATCTATCTCACTGGCGTCCCGAGAGAGCCGTAGACATGAGCTACATGTTTTACAACTCAGCTTTCGACGGTGACGTCCGCATGTGGCTCTCAAAACAACCAAAGCTCGACACGACGGAGATGTTCGTCAAAGCCGCGTATTTCAGCAAAAAATGGAAATGCGAAGACGCCGACCACGGACCACCGCACTCGTGCTCCTTGAAGAAAGACTAACGAGGAAATGGTTACTGCGATAATAAGCGATAACGCACGCAAAAAAATGTAATAACACGATAATAAAAGACAATACATACGCACATTGCAAACTTCGTTTCTTCGCTTCTTTACTGTTTACTCTCTACTCTCGCGCAGGAGGAAGAAAGGACAACACAAAAAAAGAAGAAGAAATCCACAAACAACATAAAACGAATCGAATAAATGGGCGCTGCGTTGTCTTTGTTCGGAAAAATCAACGAAGAATCGCCGACGTTCTCTCTTCTGAAGAAGACCGCGGAATATGAGATCAGACGCTACGCGAAAGCTACGGCGGTGGAGACGACGTACGAAGCGGTATGAGACTTTTTTGTTTTGTATCTAAAAAGTTGGATAATTTCATCGTCAACAGGAACACGTGTTGGGAGGTCAAGGGAAGAGTTTCATGTCCTTGGCGAAGTACATTGGCGTGATGTCGACGCCAGAGAACGACGAAAACAAGAAAATTTCCATGACGGTACGTTTTTTACGATATTTTGTTGTTGTTGTTGTTGTTGTTGTTGTTGTTTGACTGAAAGATTGCTCAAAGGCACCCGTTTCGATGGGAAGAAGCGAAGTACAACAGAAGTACAACATGAGATTCTTCTTGCCCGCGAGCGAAATTAAAACGAAAAGCGATGCACCGACACCATCGAGAGAAGGCGTTAGGGTAGTCGACGTGCCCGAACGAACCGTGGCGGTCAGGACGTTTTCTGGGTACTTTCGGAGAGAGAACGTTGATGCAAATACGAAAGCGTTGCTGGAGAGCTTGAAAGGAGACGAGGAGGTGAAGAACGTCGAAGAGAATCGCGTAGAAGTTTTCGGTTGGAACCCGCCGTGGACAATATCGTTTTTGAGGACGAACGAAGTTTTGGTGCCGTGTTGTTTTGTGCCCATGAAGAATTAGTGTGATATATAGAGCGCATGTTTGTCCGCGTTGTGTTTGTACATTAAAAATACAAGAGTCTAGGTGTTTGTTCTTTTAAACTGGGATTAAATCGTCCGTGTTTACAGCCATGCACAATTTGGCTCTCCATCCCGGGAAACTCTTCACCAAATCGTGCTGTATCCAATCCGAAAAGTCGTCGCTTTCCTCTCGTCCTCGAGTTCTTCTCAAATCGTTTCGTATGACGCGGATTACGTGCAATATCGCGTTCAAGCGGCCGTCGACTCTTTCTTTAGATTGCATGTCCAAGGCGTGCGTAATCTTTTCTTTCACTATGGACGGGTTCAAATTGTGCACGTTTGTGGCCGTTTGGTACGGTTTAGTGGTAATCGTATCGGATCTGTATTCGTTTGGCGCCGATCTTCGTTCGACAATCAAGACGGCTTCTTCTTCTTCTTCTTTTTCTCGCTCTGTCCTATTCTTCTTCTTTTGCGTTTCCACTTGGATCAAATACTGATTTCTGATATTTTCCGGTAAATCTTTCCAGACGGAATCGTCTACTTTTGTCGGCAACTCGTATTCTTCGTCTTGTCCTATTCGTCTTCTCGCAGTAGGTTTATTCGTCTCACTCTCGGGTATCGCAATTAACTTCCTCGCCTCGTTTCCCACTACGAAAGGGAGCTCTTCCCTCTTCCCTGGTGCCATCCTTACGGACGGCATCAACATCTCTCTCCACATAGATTTTGTCGACACCGGATTCAACGGTTTCAACTCGTATCTGTTCTCTCTCTCGTCCACTTCGCTCACTTTTATCTTCTTTTTCGTTTTAAACCTTTCGACCAACCGCTCCTCGAAATCCGCCTGCGCTTGGTTTCCGAAAACGAGCGAGCACTCGATCAAACACTCTTTGCTCGTCACCGGTATCACGTCGTAACAGGATCGCTGCTCCTCAACCATTTCGCAGCAGCCGTTCTTTCTCTGGTTTTGCCTCTCGACTTCTTCGTAAACCGCGTTGTAAAGATATTCTTCTTCTTCTCGACGGCGCTTGGAGCGACGACGGTTGGTGTTCACATCTTCTCTCGTCTCTTCTTTTTCTTCTTCGCATTTGACGCAGATAATTTTCGTTTTCACTTCTACTCGTCGCTGTTCTCGCGGCGACGAGACCAGCGAACGCGGCGATGACATATCGCAAGCGCTCATCCTTCTTTTTTCCGGCGTTTGGGACGGCGTCGCGTCGTCGTCGTCGTTGTTCATCGTTTGCGTCGGCACGATCTCCTCTTCGTCCTCTTCGGACGATGTTGATGAAGACGACGACGAGAGATTCCAATCTCTCACGACGATCGCTTTCTTTGCTCTTCTTTCTCTTCTTTTCTCATCCAAACGCGTGTTCTCGCGAACTTCGCGATCAAAGTGACCGCTCGCCGGACCGCGAGTCGCTCGGAACACGCCGTGGCCTCCGAACATCTCTCGTGAGTCTAACTATCGCGGCGGAGAGGGGAGAGGAAAGAAAATTTTGTGCGGGAAAGAGGAGAAAATTTGGCAGAAAAAACCAGCGAGGGGTGCTCACATTTCAGAAGTTTCTTACTATTACAACGCGCGTTCTTTTTCGTCTGTGTTTTGTTTCCACACGCGGCTCGCGAAGTGTCTCTTCGCCCACTCTCTTTGTTTCTCCGGACAATCGGCGACCAGTTTGTCGATTTGGAAGTCTCCTTTTTCGTCGCCTTTGTCTTCCTTGCCTTCTTCTCCGCGGTGTCCGTCTTCAGTCGCCGTCGGCGTCGCGAGCGCGGGTTCTTCTTCCTCACCTCCTTCTTGTTCTTCTTGCGGTACCCGCGGTATTAGTGCGCTGCCGGGCACGGCTTTACACAGTGCTTTAGCAAATTTGAGCGAATGTGGGTAGAAGGTCACCAGTGCTCGATCTTTGTCGATTTGTTCCACGTGTTTTTTAATGCCGGCGTTCGGGATAGAGACGCACCTGTAGTAACTGCGAGGATATTTGCTCTCAGTTACCAACTTTTCGCCGTACTTGCGCCATTTATGTCCATCGGTGGTTTTCCCGTCCTTCGTGAGAACGACGACCTTAAAACCCGCTTCTTCGTCCTTGTCGCTATTCGCTTCCAACGCTTGCTCCAACTCTTTCTTAGCCGCGAGTTCTTTCTTTTCCTTTACTTTTTGTTCCGGTTGTTCAAACGTCACTCTCTTTGTATTATCGTTATTACTGCTACTCCGTTGAATCTTTTTGCGCACGGCCAAGAGGATATTTTTCAACTTTTCATTTTCTTGATGTTTCAAATTAAGATCCAGCTGTAAACGATCTTTTTCTTCGCACATTTGCATCACCTTTTGCTCGTAACGATGTTTTAATTTTTCAACGTATACTCTCGTCTCTCGCACTAGAGCGTTATACTTGTTTATATACCTCTCTCGATGCAATTTTTCTTCGTCCACGTCCGTCTCTATGATTTCTTCTTCCTTCTCTTTCTTTTCCTCTTCCAGAGGATGCAACGCGACCGCGTCCGCTAATATCGACATTCTCCCTTTTTTCGCTTTCTCGCTCGCACTTTCGTCGATTGAGTCCGTTGGAATCTCTCCGTCGTAATCGAGTGCGTAAATGTGCCCTTTCCGAACCAGATCCATCAGTTTCACTCCTCGTTCAACCTCGTTCGTGCTGGAGTACCACAAATCCCCCGTCATCATCTCGTCGAAAGGATCGCAGAAAGTAATCAGACACTCGTGCCACAATCCGTCGTCAAAATACACTTCGCACGGCACGTGATTCACCACAATCTCCACGAGATGTTGCTTTTGCGCCTCTTTCTCCTCTTTTTTGCTGCATGTGATTCGCGATTTCCCCTCGTCGGCTCTTTCCCCGATGACGACTCTCTTTCCTCTTTTTCGTTTCAAACTCCCCGCGAAATACGACGACGCGCCGATGTTTCCCAAACCCGTCTTCCTTCCTAGCGGCGCGTTCATTTTTGTGAATCGCTTGTTGGGGGGAGAATAAAATCGCGCGCGCGGCAAAGCTCTTTCTGGGTATCTTTCTGTATCTGATTTGGAAAAAAAGAAGTCAAACTGTAACGCATTTCTTGCGAAAAAGCGCACAATGAAAAGACGTTTTTTTTCTAAACCCTAAATAAACAATTTTCAAATTTTTTTCGCCAAGAAGAAGAAGAACACCGAAGAAGAAGAAGGAGAAGAAGAAGAAGAAGCGCTCTCTCTCTACCTTTTCGTCCTTTTTTCACTCTCGGTCGTCGATTTCGAGAGAGAGAGAGAGAGAGAAGAATGTCTCGGCACTCCTCCTCCTCCTTCTCTCCGTTTGTTGCCGGCGCGGCGGGGCGCAAAAGTAGCGGCGAGGACATCGCAACAACGAGCAAAATCGTGGGACAAATTGATATTGAAATCGAACGCGCTTCCCCACCGTTATCGATACGATTGACGAACAAAAACTACGACCGATGCGCGGAGATGTGCGTGAACTTTTGCGAGAGTCGCGGGTTACCGATGAAAATTGCGCCGGCGTTGGCGTTGCGGCTGAGAGCGGCGTATAAGAAGGCGTTGATGCAACAGACGATGGATACTTCCGCTTCTGTTGAAGGAGGTGTTGATGCTGGCGTTGGCGTCGAAGAAGAAAAAGAAGAAGAAGAAGAAGAAGAAGAGGAAGAGGTTCGAGCTCGAGAGAAAATGCCGAGCAGCAGCGGCGCGAAAAGTAAAAGTGCGCGCACCGCCGCGACGACGAAAAAGAGCGAGAACAGCTCTGCGCTGCTCGCAGACGACGAGATCGATGGGAAGATGCAAAGCGTCGTCGTGAAACTCCCGTCCGACCCGGCGGATATGGCGAGGCGCATAGCGGAAATTAAGAAGAATACATTTAGCGAGGGCGAGACGAGGACAACGATTGCGAGCGCGTTCAAAATGGTTACGCCTTCAAACGTTGGGTCCTGGAATCCAGTCGCAAGTGGGGAGGTGACCATGCAAAAAGTTGGTGCGGATGTGACGAAAGTCGTGAGGAGAGAAAGAAAAGAGGAAGAAGAAAAAGAAGAGATGAACAGAGATTTAGTAGAAGTCGTCGTCGTCGAAGAGCCAGAAGAAGAAGAAGAAAAAGAAGAAACGCGAAAACGGCAGCAGGACCACGAAAACACTCCAGAAGAAGAAGAAGAAGAAGAAGAAGAAGAAGAAGAAGAAGAAGAAGAAGAGGAAATGTTAGAGTTTGAAATCACGCCGACGAAACAGGATTACGCGGAAAGCTTCGCTCGTCCTTCCGATTGGTTCATCCAAGACATTGAAGATGAAGCGAAGAAAACAAAAAGCACTCATAAAACTTCATCGAAAAAAGAAGCAGCAGACGACTCCGACACCTCGTTATCCGAGAAGATTATCCATGCATCGCCTGGATTTAAGGATTCCCTCAAAATGTTTGAGGCCATGGACGTGTCGCCGAAGAAGAAATCGAGCTTTGTAAAATCGCCGACGATGACCGCTCCGGGCTTCGTCTCACCGATGGAAATGAAACCAAAGCGCTATAGCCCGCGAGATTTAAACGAATAGTCACTAGCACATAGCATTTTTCTTTATATATAGCGATTCTACTATTTTAGATGTACAATGCGTTACAAAAAGTAAAAATTACAAATCCGGCAAACCGAACTGGTTCAGCAACATGAGGTAACTAACCCCTAGCACGCTAATCAAAATCCCTTCCGTGATGCTCGCCTCGCCAACCTTATCGTTCTTACTTTCAAAGAAAACGTGTCTCGCCCCTAAATATGCGATGATGTACCACCCGGGCCACCTCAACCCTCGCCCCCACCACCATACGCTCCCCTTCGCTTCTAAATACTCCTCGTTGAAATACTGCGGCGCTCCGAGTGCTTTATAACAATCGGCGATTAAAAGTTTCGCTTTTTGATTCATCTTGTATTCTCTCGGTATTAACTTTTCGATTTGTTGCAGCGACACGATCGCTTGGTCCCACTTTTCTTCTCTCATCAAACCTTCCCCGGTTTTCAAACACTCCTTCGCGCGCAACACGTCGTACTCGCTGTATTCCGCCGGTAACAAACTCTCGAAAAACACCCTCGAAAATGGCCTGATATCATCGTTCGCTCTCGGGATATCGAAACCGTCTAAAATGCCACCGCCTTTCGGTCTGGTATAAAATTCCGAGAGCCACGGGAATATCGTCGCTTCGCACAGAACCAAACCTGCTTTTCCGGCCAACAGCGCTCGACGCGACGTCGTCCACTCCTCCTCTTCCCCGGACGACGATAAAAACGATACGTCAGCGGAAGGGGCATCTTTAAACTTTATCACCGCTCTGCCGTTGTTATTAGTATTATTGATCTTATTCGCGCGAATTCTCCTCGACGACGACGATGCCGTCGCGGTAGTGGTACTCGTCGCCTTCATCGTCGCTTTCATCAGTTACTATATAGTTCTTCACTTTACAACGCTACGCACGATGATGTTCCTTTTTTGTTTGGTTTTAGATATTCTTTTTTTCCTTTTGACATATTCGGCTAAACCCTACACCCTAAACACAAAAAGAAGCACTTCGAAACAAGCTTCGTTTGGCCACGATCGAATGTCACTTCATTGGCCATAAGCTCTTGCTCCCTCGCGTACAGAATAGAGAGAGAGAGAGTATTTATA
>Ga0255753_1003342_pt1 | contig 16754 bp, 19 predicted proteins | sample 041ome_10_FD_179953 | JGI IMG/M metagenome (GOLD analysis project Ga0255753, IMG submission 179953) | Coastal salt marsh microbial communities from the Groves Creek Marsh, Skidaway Island, Georgia - 041412US metaG (version 2) | ecosystem: Environmental > Aquatic > Marine > Intertidal zone > Salt...
TATAATCTTCTGTTTGTTCTTCATCATGGCAAAATCGTTCCGAATAATCTCCTGATTCTAATGTAATATGCGGATTTTTAGTTTTAACAAGTTGATTAAGATGCGGAACAAATACTTCATCACTAATTATATAAATATAATTTATATATATTGGTCGTCCCCACTCATCCAATTTATTTGAATTTCGAGAACTTGCAATATAATATTCTGGTTCATGAACTGGATTGTTATTTGCAGATTTAATTATATAATCAATTGAATTAATTTCCTTAATACAATTTTTAAATTTTTCTTTATGTTCCATAAAATATTTATCTTGTAAGATTATATCTTCAACGTTTTTTGGTAATGATTTTAATAAAGACATTGTTAATAAAATATTTTTATAAATATTCTTATAAAATATATAAAAATCAATTTTAATTAAAACTTATAATATAATATATTATAAGTATATAAAAATAATGTATCGACCACTTGATGATAAATTAACAATTAAACAATCTAATATTGAAGGTCTTGGATTATTTTCAAAAACACATATTAAGAAAAATACAATACTCGGTATATCACATATTAGAACATATATTGATGGTAAAGAATTATTAATACGAACACCACTTGGTGGATTTTATAATCATTCATTAAATCCAAATTGTATAAAAGTTAAACATAAAAATTTTTTTATATTAAAAACAATTAAAGATTTAACTCCGAATGAAGAATTAACTGTTAAATATACATTGTATACACCATAATTTTTTAAGTCCATAATTAATATTAATTTTTATTTTATAATTGATTACGAAATATTCTTTCTCTCATAAAATGATAATCAATCATTTCATATCTTCCAGATTGTCTAAGATATTTCATATAACAATAACTTCCATTTTTACTATATGAATCCAAAATAATTGTTTCTATTTTTTTATCATTATATGTACGTAAACATATTAATTGTGTAATAGTATTAAAATATTGAAAATTATATTCTATATTTTTTTTTCTTAATTTTAAAGTATTATGTAATTCATTTAATACTTTTTGATATATTTGATGTGTTTCTATTTGATTTTTTTTTTCAATAATAATTTTCTCAATTTCTGTTGGTAAAAAATCAAAAGACATTTATATTAATTATAATTATAAATATTTATAAATTATAATTCATTCAATTTTATTTTTGAAAAACTTCATTATCTTTTTCTAATGCTAAAATTTTAGGTTTTAATTTTTGAATTGTTCTATAACAAGTATTCATTTTCTTTTCATTATGACATTCTGGATAACAATATTCTGGTGTTATAAATTTAATTTTTTTAACATTTTTAGTTAAATACCAATTAAAAGCAGATTCATCATGCCAAACTGGAATTATATTTTTAGAAAAATCTTCATCAATTAATTTTGATAATTCTTTACTTGTTTTTAAATATTCATTTGTAATACCACCTTGAAATCCACCAGCAACATAAACAACACGTTTATTTGATGGAACAAAAAAATTTGATTTTTTATTTGTTTCATGTGGTTTTATTTTATTTATTGTATTATAAAAACCAGGATGAAATACAGCTAATAATTTTTTATCATTTTTTGGTAATATATCATCTTCTACTTTATCAACAATTAACATATCAACATCTAAATAAAATAAATAATCTGGTTTATATGATTTAATTTTATTTGAATTATTTGAAAAAAATTTATATCTAAATAAAGTCATTTTTGGAAAACCAAGATTTTTCAAAGGGATTTTAACAACATCCTTAAATTTATTTAAATTACTTTTATCATCTGTAAAATAAAAAAATATTTTTTCGTGATTTGTCATGAAGTTTTCAAGAATTGATTCTCTTAATTTTTCAAAAAATATTTTATATGGTCCAGTCGCGATTATAAGAAATCCAATTTTCATAATAATATATACTTATATATTATTATAAATATAACCTTAATTAAATTAAAATAGTTTATTCTTTTTTCTCTTCTTTTTCTTTTTCTGCAAGTTCTTTTGCAGTTTTTACTAATTGAGCAACATCAACATTATATTCTGCTGCTAATTTATAACCAACATTTAAGTTTGCTTTTTCGCTTTCTACAACATTTTGTCTTTCTTTTGCACGTTCATTTAATAACATACCAAGAAGATGAAAATTTGATGGATTGACTTGTCCTGATAAAATACCACGATATAAATGAAAATATTTAGTTCGTAATTTATTATATTTTTGAACTTTTTTAAATATATCATCTAATTGTGGAACTGAACTTTTTCCAGTTCTTTTAATAACAAATGGGACTGCTTTAATTAATTCCATAGATACACTTGTGATTTCATCATCATCATCACATTTAAATTGATTGTTAAAAGAACGTGATTGTTGTTTTCTTTGTGCTTCTTTTGCTTGAATTTGTTGTTTTAATTTAAGTTTTAATTCTTCTTTATTTGGTTCTTGTCCAGACATTTTATAATGTATTTATATAAAATAATTTATAAAATAATTTTTAATATATTTTTAAGAATATTATAATTTTAATTATCATTGAATATTTTATTTTTAACTTTAAAATTGATTATTCAATATTATATCAATATTATATTAAAAAGTTAATAATTAAAATAACATAAAATATGGATTTTAATTCAATCATCTTTTTACAATTTTCAAACTTGTTGTCAACTGGACAAATTGAGAAATTATTTGAAAATAAAGTAATTATTTATGGTGGTATATTTTATGGAGTTTATTTATTATTTCAAAAATTTTACAATAAAAAATATCCAAATAAAAGAATATTCGATGAGATTTACAATTATATGGGTTTTAATAAGTTTCCAAAACAAATGATATTTGAATATAAGTCAAATTCGGATGCAAGAGAAACATCAACTGCAAAATTTATGATTGATGCAATCTTACATGATATATCACAAGAGATTTCTTATAATACAAATTCATATGGTGTATATGAAGAACATCATAAAAGTAATAATGTTGTCTTAACTTGTAATTTATTACCAACAGAAGACATTATTATTACCAGAAATAATATACAATTCAAAATATTTTGTTCTAAAACAACAAAAGATTCCGATACAGCGGTTGGAGCAGCGAAGGTTAATATTGCTATAACTAATATATATTTGGCAATTGAATCAACTAACTTAAATGATATTAAAAAATATACACAAGAATGTTATAATAAATATTGCGTATATAAAGAGATGAATCGTGGGGATATTAAAAATAGTGATATTATTTACTTTCCATATATCGATAAACACAATGGTGTAAGATTAAAAAAATACAAACACGAAAATACAAAGAATTTAAAAAATGTATTTATCAATCAAAAAGAAGAATTAATTAATCATATTGAACGTTTTAATGATAAGAATGATAAAACATTACAAAAAATGAGTTTATTATTACATGGACCACCAGGAACTGGAAAAACTTCTATAATTAAGTCTATTGCGAATGAATTAAACCGTTCAATAATTTATGTTAAATTATCTAAAATTAAAACATTAGATGACTTGTTAAAATTATTTTATGAAGAATGTTTCGTTCAATTTTATGATTTAAGATATTCTTACACAAATATTAAAAAAACAGATAAGATTATTGTTTTTGAAGATATTGATGGAGAATGTCCAAGTGTTTTAAGTCGTGATTTTTTAGACCAACAAAAAGAAAAAGAAGAAAAAGAAAAGGATAAAAAAGAAGAAACGCCAGAACAAAAACTAATAACACAATTAAAAGATAATGAATCAATTTGCGAAAAAAAATGTGAATTAACATTAGCAGATATATTACAAGTATTTGATGGTGTAATAGAAAATACAAATATTGTAACAATTGTTACTACAAATTACTTAGAGCGTTTAGATTCTGCATTTATTCGGAATGGTCGAGTTACATTATCTATCAATTTAAATAAAATTAATGATAAGACAATCAAACAAATGATTTCAAAGTATTATCCAAATGCACAAATGGACGAAATTATATTTAAAGATATATTACCTTGTAATCTTGAAAATTTATGTATTGCATCAACGTCATTTGAAAACTTACAAGAGTTAATAAAAAAACACCATGAAGAAGAAGTAGAGAATAAAGATAAAAAACAAGATACATCAATAAATTACGAAAAATTATACAAAGAATTAGAACAAAAATATAAAACATTAGAAGAATTGACTAAACAACAAAATAAACAATCTATATTAACTAAAATAATTTCGGCGACATTCTAAAATAAATATATTTTAAAAAAATATATTTATGTAATGGACTTAAATTATTTAAATATAATCTATTAATATTTATTATAAATATGGATTTCTTTCTAATCATTAAAAAGGGAAAAGAAAAACTTGAATTTTTGTGTAATGTTTGTAAATGTAAAAAACCATCTTGGTTATTTAATAATAATAAAACAAAATGTAAAGATTGTGAAAGAATGGAAATTTTAAAAGAACGATATAATTTAAAAAATTAAATTTAAATATCATTTATTTTTAATTATCATTTACAATTGAGTAATAGATGTTTCTTGTTGGTTTATTAACATCTTCTAATTTTTTCATAATATCACCAATATAATCTTTTGCATTGTCAATTAAATCATCGGTTATTTTTTGAATACGATTTGCTTCATCTGCTGCAACTTCATCATTACTTATTTTTGCATCTTTCATTTCTTTATGTAATACTTTATCATTTTTATCAAAGATTGTATAACTAATATCATATGTGGTTTCCATTTTAATAAAATCTCCAATAATATTTTTATTTTTTTCAAATACATCTGGTTTAATAATAATTGACATTAAGTTATTGTTTTTAATTTCATTCTTTGTATTTTTAATTCTTGTATATAATGATTTAATAAGCATTGAATATTTTTTACGTTTAATAATTAATTCTTTATCATTACTTCCTTCAAGAATTTGTTTTTTAAGTTTTGCATCAATCTCTTTAAGTTTTTGTAATTTTTCTTTTAATCTTTTTTCATTTGTTAATTTTCCAACATTTGCGTTTTTCTCAATATTAAGAATATCAATTAATGATACATAAATCATTTGATAATATTGAACTAATGACATTCTCATATCAATATTTTTAGTTGAATTTAAGTTATTAAATAAGAATTGTGCGAATTGATATATATTTTCAAATTGAATATTGCTACGACGTCCGGATAATCCTTTTAAGATTTCTTCAATTTCTACTTTTGAAATATTTAAATTAATTTCATCATATGAGAATAACATATTTCTTTCATTTTTTTGTCCTGCATTAATTTTAACAACAACATTTTTACCTTGACTACGTTTATGATAACCATCAAGTTCATTTTGAATATTTAAAATAGAAATTTTTAACATTTTAATTGTTTCTAATCGATGTTTTTCAATTTCTTTTAATTCTTCTGCAAATAGAATTTTTTTAATAGTTAAGTTCATTTTAAGTTTTTGTAATCGTTGTTTTGCATAATTCATTTCTGTTTTTGATAATTTATTATTTTTATCACCAACTAATTTTTCTAATTTTGCTAATTCTTTTTTACGGAAAGTCATTGCTAAATTAAATTCTACATTATCAATTGAACCTAACATTTGGATGTTATTTTTAGTTTTGAGTAATCTTGTGATTTCATCTTTATATTTATTTTGTAAATCAGTAATATATTGAATACGTTTTTCAAGAGAAGCATTAAATGTTGATTTAATAACAGATGACATTTTAATATCTTGAACTTCGCCATAACGACCTTTATGAGGTCCTTTTGTAATTCTAACAATTTTATCTTTAAAAGAAGATGTTAATATAAATGCAGAACGTTCTACTATGACTAAATCTTCATTTGCAATATTAACTAAATATTTATCTCCAACTTTTTTATCTACAACACCAATTTTTTTATTTGATAATAACATTACTTGTTTTTTAATTACATCATTTTTTTCTCCTTCTAATAATTTTAATGAATTACTATTCATATATTTTCCAATTTTATCACTTACTACTAATTTATCAATTGTCATTAAGATAACAAGTGTTTTAATAATATCATATTCAACAGATACTAAAAATGATTGGTCTTTTAATGCATCATTCTTTTTAACTTCTTTTGTTAATTTATATTGTAAAGCTGCGAATTTATGATTATATTTATCAATCATGTCTGATACAATTTTAACAATTTGTTTGTTTGGTGTGATATCTAATACTGATGATAATAAATTTAATGTTTCAAATATCATATTCTTTCTTTTTGCAATTACTTGTTCTTTAATTTCATCTTCATTTTTTAATAATCTTACAAGAGCATCTTGTTCAATAACTGAAATACCTTCATTACTTTTAAATTCAACTTCATCACTAATTTCAACATTTGGGATAAAAATTTTTGCAGGAGCTGTATATGATACTGATTTTTGTTCTTTAATATCACCTTTCATTAATGAATATAAATGTGATTCAACTGATAATACTTTTTCCATTTCTTTTTTAGAAATATTCTTTTTAAATGGGTTAAAATTATATTTTGTCTTAACATCATTTGCAACTGTATCTAATAAATATTTTAGATAATATAAATCAGTTTTCTTATTTGGTGTTTGTCCTTGAACACGGAAATTTTGAAATATTTTTTTATTTAAGTTAATGGCAAAGAATAATAGTTCATCTTCATTTAGAACTTTATGTTTTTTATTTTGATTTTCGATTACTTTATATGTTTTTGTTTTAATATGTTTATTAAATAATTGTTCTAATACTTTTGCATTGGTTGTCATTGGAACATATACTTCTTCAATTTGTTTAAGTTTATTTGCCATTAATTGTTCATTGAGTTCATCAAAAAGATTACTTAAACTAGACATTGCGACTGAATCATATTCTACTAATTCAAATAATGTGACATCTTTTTCTACTGTTTTATTATAAAAATTATAATCGTAAAAAAATCTGTGTAATTTATGAGCAATAAATTCTAATAATGCAGTATTTGTTTTTGTATATCCAGAATCTCTGGCAGATTTCTTTAATTCATTAATAATAAATACAATTAAATCTTCAAAACTATTACCTGTATAAACTTTAATTAAATGTTCATTATCAAAATAATAGAATAGATTTTTATAATCATTATTAAATTCTTTATTTAAATACATATTTAATGAATTAATATAATGACCGAATATTTTTGAGATTACGCCATTAAATACATTATTATTAATAGATTTTAAATCTTTTGATACATTAAATTTATCTATAATGGTATTAATACGATTTTCCCAAGTATTAAATAAAGTAAAAATATTAATAATTCTATCATCTTTCATTATTTTGGGGGCAGCAATATAAATAACATCTTTACCTTGTTTTTTATTTTGTCCTAAATATAAATTTACTTGATTTTGTAAATAAACATCATCGTGTTTTTTATTTTTTAACATTTTCTTTAATATTTCTGGACCTTCATTTTCTAATGATTCGATATGAACTAATTCGTTAATATCTTTTGATAATTGTTTATTAACATAATGATTTAATATTTCAAAATTATCAACTGAACCATAAACCATATCATTAATGACATCATAATCATCTAAAATTTTATTATATTCTTCTTCAGAAATATCACCATCTACATAAAATTTTAGAATATAATTTAGAATATCAATTCTATCTTCTTTCTTTTGCATTTTATTTAATACAGAAGCAAAGATTGTTTCTACTGAGTTAGCAATTGAACTTAAATATTTTCCTTTAACTACAATAAGTTCATGTGTTTTTTCTAATCCTTGTCTTATAAAAAATCCTTTTAAATATTCCATATATTTTTTATTTGGTGGTAATTCACTAATTTGAATAATATCTAAAAATAATAGAATATCATTTGCATCACGAACACTTAAACCAAGTGTTTCAAAAGATTCTACATTAATTCTTTTTAAAATACTTGTATTTAAAATTTTCTCTGCACGTAATACGGACATAGTTTCTACAAAATATTTTAAATCAGTTTCCATTAGTGTTTTATAACGTTGAATATACATAAGTAATTCATTTGTAATAATAAAATCATCAATATACATTGTAGAATCTCCATAAACAAAATCATAAAATGATAAAAATACTTCATTAGATAATAATTGAGTAAGAAAGTCTAAATATTCTAGGGTATTAATTTTAAATTGTAATTTGTTTGCATGATTTTCAATAAAATAATTAATAAATTTTCTAACAACTAAATTATCTTTTGATTCTGAATCCATAATAAAATCATATGTTAAATTATCTGTTTTATATAATTCTACGATATGGTCTAAAGTAGTTGAAAGAATTTGTGATTCTAAATATTTAATTTTTGTTTTACTTTCTTTCATTTTGCTTTTATTTTTAATTTGGCTTTGGATTTCATATTCTTTTTTACTATCTACATATTCTTTATTTTCTTTTAATAATTTATTAACATCAACAAAATTAAAATATTTTTCAAGATTAATGTTTTTCTTAATTTTGTTATTTAATAATTCAATGAGTTTATAAGTTCTAAGTGCTTTAACTTTTGATTTTTGTGTAATACTAGGTTCAATATATAAGATAATTTCTGATACTAACATATTTTTAAATTCAGGAATGATTTTTCTATTAAAGTAAGTGGTATATTCTTCCATATCTGAATATTTTTCAGATAATAAATCAACAAAATAGATAATTTCTTTTAATTTGATATCAACGATTTCATTTGGTAATAATTCACCAATTTTATCTTGTAACATATATTTAACTGTGTTAATCATATTTTTAATTTTGATATATATAATAATTATATATAATAAATTTTAAATCTAAAATATTTTAAATTAAATTAAAATAAGTCCATGACAACAATTGATTTTTTAAAAATTATCATTTTTATAAATATAAAAATGCTCCTTGATTCATTATGAATTCTTCTTCATTTTCCATTCTAAATGGTATTTCTTCTTTATTTTCCAAAAGATATTTAATATTCTCTTTAATTTGTTCTTTTGTATTTCTTCTTCTACCCAACATTATACTCATTGAGTAAAACATTTCTTCTGTTAAATATATTAAACTCTTAAAAAAGTTATTTTCCATTGAAAAATCTGTTGGTTTAATATATTTTAATAAATTTTTATTTCTATATTTCAATGATGCATGTAATTTATACATGTCTGTCATTTTAGTAGTCTTATGTAAATCATAAATATCAGAAAAAATTTCAGTTGTTATTTTCTTATTTTTCAAAATATATTCATATGAAGTATCTAAAATTAATTCATATGCTTCATTTGTCATTTCTGAACAACGTTTTACTGTTTCTTTAAATCCATATTTTTTATATACTAATTCAATTATATTATTACCCCACATTTTTCCTAAATGTTTTTTGGTAATAATCTTTGAATTTTTCTCAATATTATCTGCAATAACACCATCAATAGATGTCATTTTTTTGATTGTTTTCAAATCCAAATATTCAATTGTGCAACCGAATAAATCTGAATTTTCTACAAAATTCATTTTGAGATTTGAGATTGTTATAAGATTTAAAACAAGTAAATGTTTTAATAAGTTAAACTCTTTTCTGATTTTATAAAAGTTTTAAGTTATAACTCCATTTAAAATCAATTTTAGTTTTTTTTATAATTAATATAAATTAAAACAAGTCCATTTTAAATACTGATTTTTAATAATATTTATTTTATAAACTCATTGACCGTTTAATCTGTTTTTTTGGTTTTAAAGTTTTTCTATTAATTACACTAATATTATAATTATAAATTTCTCTGTTTGTAAATGTAAAATATCTAGGTTCTTTTTTCTTTTGTTGGTGATTAATAGTTATACTAATTGTTAAAGGATAACATTCAGAACAATTATGTGTTTCATATTCTTCCTCTGTTTCTAATTCTTTGAAACAACTTTCACAACAATGGTCTAAACAATTTTTACAAATTTCTTGTTCTTCATTTCCCTCAATAAAATTATCTTCTTCTTCACAACGTTGACAAGTCATTTTATAATTAAATATAAGTTAAAATTAATTCTTATAAACTGTATAAAAATCAATTTTCAAATTATTAAAATTGATTATAATTTATCTTATAACTTAACTATTTATAGTTTTTATATTTTATTAAAATGAATATAGATATTTATGAAATATTAAATGAAAAAAATTTAGAAACAATTAAATTACTTTTAAAAAATGATTTTAATATCAAACAACGCTATGAAGAAGATGCAACTATATTACATTTAGCGTGTGATGGATATGATAAAAATCATAATTATAATTCAAACTCAACTGAATATAAAATAATAAAATTATTATTAGATAATGGAGCAGATATAAATTCAAAAGACAATAAAGGAAATACACCTTTGCATCTTGTATGTTCATTAAATAATTTAGAAATAATAAAATTATTAGTAGAGAATGGAGCAGATATAAATTCTAAAAATAATATAGGACAAACACCTTTGCACGTTATGTGTTGTTTGGATGGCAATGGAGAAATTCAAATAGTAAAATTTTTATTAGATAATGGAGCAGATATAAATTCTAAAAATAATCAAGGAGTTACACCTTTGCATTTGGCATGTATCGTAGGATTTTATGAAGTAGTAGATATCTTATTAAAAAATGGAGCAGATATTAATATTATTGATAATTTTAAAGAAATACCATATGATGGTGCGTATGAAAATAGATTTCATAATATATGTGATTTATTATATGAACACCAAAAAACATTAAATAAAAAAGAAAAAAAATTTAATATAATACATAATAATCAAATAAGGGATACAATTATGTTATATGAAATATTAATTAATAAAGTAAAAGAAAAGAAATTAGCTGAGGATATTATTCAAATAAAAAATGAAATAGAATATTATGAAATAGAATATGATGAATATGATGAATATGATGAATATGATGAATATGATGAATAATTAATTTTTTAAAAAAATAAGTTTATATAATGGACTTGTTTTAAATATAAATTTAAAATTGATTATAATTTATCTTATAATTTAACTATTTATAGTTTTAAATTTTTTTAATATGTCTGACACTGATTATACAGATAGCGAATATGATTCGGAAAATGATAAATCAACTGAATTTTATTATACTGAATTTTATTATACTGAAGAAACAGATAGTGAATCAGATAGTGAATCATCGGATAATTCATCAGATGAATCATCGGATAATTCAGATTATGATAAAAAAAAATATAATAAATATGATGATTATTATAAAAAAAAAGATGAAGAATATGTAAATAAATTAGTAAAAAATGGAACAATAAATGAAAAAGATGAACTTGGGAAAACACCGTTATATTTTGCTTGTAATAATATAAATATTGAATTATTAAAAATGTTATTAAAAAATAATGCAAATATTCACTGTCATTGCGAAGAATTTAAACGTTGGCCATTACATCTTGCAGCATTACATGGTACAAGTTCTTGGCAAATTCGCGAAGAGGAAGAGGGAGAATATTTAATTGATGTTTTATTAAAAAATGGAGCAGATAAAGATATAAATGAACAAGATTTTAATAAAAAAACACCATTGATTGTTGCTGTAGAAAAAAACCATTATACTGAAGTTTCTCGATTAATAAAAAATGGAGCAAATGTAAATAAAATTGATAAATATGGATATACTGCATTACATTATGCTATACAAAATTATCTTGAAAATTATAATTATAATTATTTTATAAAATTTTGTGCAATGCGTACTATTAAATTATTATTAAAAAGAGAAGATATTATTTTAGAATCATCATATAGTAAATATATAACTAAATTATTATATTATGCAAAGAATGATTTAAATGATTTAAATGAGAATAAAATAAAAACAATAATAGAAAATAAAATTCAGGAAATTAAAATAAAGAAAGAAAAAGATAAAAAAGAAATAACTGAATTATTATCAAATTATATTAATGAAAAAGGAATTATCAAAGATATAATGGAAATAAAAAATCAAATGGAAAATATTAGATAATTTTAAAAAATAAATTTATGTAATGGACTTGTTTTAATTTTAAATAAAAAATAATTATTTATTTAAAAAAATTTAAATAATTTTCTTTTCTTTTTTTTTAAAGTTTGTTTTCTTAATTCTTGATTTTCTTTTAAAATACTTTCAATCGTTTTTTTTAATTCTTCATTTTCTTTTTCTAAATTTTTATTTACTTTATTTATTTTTTCGATTTCTTCTTTTTGACTAGTAATAACAACATTTAAAATACCATTTTTCCTAATTAATCGTGAAACTTCTTTATCACAAACATTTTTCACAATTGGTTTATTTTTATAAATATATTTTTTGTTATTCTCTTGTAATCTTAATTCTTCTTCTTCTTCTTCTTCTTCTATAATTGGTTGTTCATTCATCCTTCGTTCTTGAATATATCCAAGACGTCGTGTTTTAAAAAATTGTTTTCTTCGAAAAGCTGTAGGTGATAACATTTTTAATAAATTATTTATCTATTATAATATAATCAATTTTCATTAACATTTGTATTTAATGCGTTTTGGGTCATACCATAATGTTCTTCCATTAATATCTTTATTAATAATATTTGATTTATCTTTTCGAGTATATGCTTTAAAATTTAAATATTCTTTTTTTGAACTATCATTTTCAAAATGTATTTTTGATAATTTACCATATGATTTATAAATCTTTTTCCAATATTTTTTTGGAACATCATTAAAAATACAAAAAGGGTCAATCTTAGTTTCATATAATATTTCTGCTCGTAAATAATTACCAAGACCAGCAAATATTCCTTGGTCCATTAATTTAATAGCTAAAATTTGTTTTGATTTCTTTTTCTCAATATATTTTGAATAAAATTCTTCAAATGTTATTTTTTGATGAAGTGGGTCATAACCTAATTCATTAATATATTTATCTATATTATTAACAATACGAATTGTTGCAAATTTTCTAACATCATTCATATAAAATGATTTATTATTTGAAAAGTTAAATGATAATGAATTATATTTTTCATCTTTTATTAATGAAATATCTCCAGTTAAACCCATATTCATAATAATATGATATTCACTATTTTCAAAAATTATAAATATTCTTTTTCCAATATTATAAATATCTTTAACTTTTATTGGAAATTTAATTTTATCTAAATTATCTAATGATTTTTTAAAATATTTACTATATGAAGAAAAAATAATTTCTTTTAAAGTTTTTTCTTTAAATGATTGAATTAAATTTGTCATATAAGTGATTTCTGGTAATTCTGGCATTAAAAAGTATATTATATAATATTTAAGTAAATAAAAAAATAATAATTTTATATATAAAGATGACTTCTTATCCAGGAAATAAAAATAATATTCAAATAGAAGGATATCCTGAAACTAATAATAATTATCATTCAAGAGAATATTATTATATTGTATCAGAACCTCAAAATTATAAAATAAAATATAAAAAGGAGAAAAAGAAGAAAACAATATGGAAAAGTTTATGTTGTTTATTTTGTTGTTTATTTTGTTGTTTTCCATATTAATATAAATATATTAATATATAAATATATATTAATATAAAAATGTTTGGTTTTAAAAAAAGAAAACAAAATAAAATTCAAAAAATTCATCCTGAATTAATTAATATTATAAAATGGCAATATAATTTTTATAGAAAAAATAAAAAAAATACAGATTTATTTATTCAATATTAATATTTATTTAAATCTTAAAAAATCTATTATTTTATTGAGAAATTTTATTTTTTTATTATTTTTATCAAAAGATTTTATTTTAATGCAATCATTATATATTGGTAGATATAATTTTTTATTTTTACTATTTTTATATCTTTGAATATCTTCATTAGAAAAAGTAAAAAATCTAGGTTGAGATTTTATCTTTTCTTTTGATTTTATATATTCATCAAATAAATCACTTCTTTTATTTTCTTCATGTTTTACTTGAATATATTCATTTATTAATTCTAATTGTGTTTTTCCTGGTGTTAATATTAAAAAATCTTCATATCCATCTTCATCAGAGAAAAATACTTTATTTAATGATAAAGAAGGTTCTAAATCTTCAAATGAATAAAATTTATTTGCATAACAATAATAACAAAGTTTTCTTTCAAAATCTTTTTTAGTATCTAATTTATATCTACATTTTTGACAATTCATTTTTAATATATAAATAATTAATACCTTTTTAATTATTTATATAAAATAAATTTTGATTTTATTTTAATCTATAAATTAAATTTTGATTATTATGAGTTGTATAATATAATTGATATTTTTTAAGATTATTTTTTAATTTATTATTTTCTTTTTTAATATCTATAATATCACTTTTATATAATTCATTTAGAAGTGTTAAATTCTCAATTTTTTTATCTTTTGATAAGATAGTTAATTCATATCCATTATAATTTTTATTATCAAATTCTTCCCAATAAGAAATATCATCTTTTAACTTTTCATTTTCTAATTTTAAATCATTTAATTTTTGTTCAAGTTCAACAATATCATCTTTTTTAGTTTTTAACTCATCACATACTTTAAGTTTAATTTTTTTTTGTTGATTTAATTTTTTATCTTTATTATAAGATGATATACAACAATAAATACATAAAAAGTTTGAAGCAAGAAATGTTGAAAATAATATATTATTATTCATGTGAATTATAATTTATATAATTATATAATAAAAATCAATTTTTCTAAAAAATTTAATATATTATTATATAATTATGAGAAAACAAAAAGGTGGAAAAATTATTGGTAAAGGTTTTACGGCCACAATCATTTCTCCAGCAATTAAAATAAAAGGGAAATATGGAAATAAAGTATCAAAGATTTTTGATGTATCTAAAAATGGAAAAAGTGACATGGATACTGTTTTTAAAGAATACGAACTTGCAAATATAATCCATGAAAACGACCCAACAAATACATTATTTATTGGGGCAATTGCTATAGAAATAATTGAAAATAATAAGACAGTATTATCAAAACAAAATAAAGAAGATTTAAAAAAAATATTTGGAAGAATACCACCAAGAGGTACCGCAATTAATATGGTTATGGAGAAAGGATATGACTTTAGAAAAATAATAAAACAATTAACAAAAGAAGATGTAATAAAAACATTATTATATTTATTAAATACAATTAGTAATATGTCAGATATAATGAAAATCGGACATGCTGATTTACATATTGGTAATATAATGTTTGCAAAAAGTTCAAAAAATAAAATTCATCCAGTTATAGTTGATTTTACTCCTAAATTTATATTTCTTACTAAAAAAGATTATAAAAATCTTGTAAAAGATAGATGGACAGAAGTATTATATCCAAAATTTCATTTAGATTTTCCAGCATTACATACTGCTCTTTATGGAAAGACTATAACAGAAACAACAAAAAAGAACTTAAAAGAATTTCATAATATGAGTGAAAAAGATTTTAAAAAAATAGTTAAATTTATGAAGAATATTGATTCAGAAAGAGGTTATAAAATATTAATAAATAAAATGATGATGTTATATGTTGCAAAAGCATTCCGTTATAATAAACACATAACATCAGATAAAAAATTATCAAAGATTATTAAAAAGATGTTAGACGTTAATCCAATTACAAGATTAACTTCAATACGAGCAACGGAAATGCTTAAAAAAATCCATCCATATAAGGAGATAGAAGATTTAGAAATTGATATTACGAAAAATAACATTAAATTATAAATATTAAAGTATATTTACATTAATATTTAAATTATACCCTAACCATCATCTGGTTGTTATTATTTTTTAGAAAAAATGCAATACCTCCTCCAACAAGTAAAATAGTTAAAAGTATGATAATTATCCATAATGTCATATTTGAATTATTATTTTGTGGTTTTATTTCTGATGTTGTTTCTGGTTTTGTTTCTGTTTGTTGAATTTGTTGTTCTTCTTTTTCTTTGCTTTGTGCGGTAATATCAACATAAGTAATAACTACACTATATAATCCAGCCATTTCAGATTTAAAATCAATATCATTTTTTGCGTCACTTTTCCATCTGAATAATAAGTTTCCTTCATTATCCGAACTATTACTATAATATATTTTTATTGGATATGATATACCTTCTTCTAATTGGACTGTTTTTGTTTTTGGAGAAGTAGTATGATTTACTCCACTATTATCAATAATCAATTCATTATTAAAATATAAATAAGATGAATCATTTGATGTTAATTCAAAGGTAACATTCTGGGTTCCTGGTAGAGGTGGTATAGTAATAAAACCTGTATATATATAAGATGTTAATGGGGTATATTTTACTGTTTTTAAATCAGTAATAATATTTTTATTTTTTGGAATTTGTTTTTCAAGAGATTCAAAATCAGTATGATTTCCAGAATAAATCTTTTGTTCTAATCCATAATCATATTGCTTAATAAGAAAGTGTTCAACTAAATGATTATATGGTTTAAAATAATATATTAAACCAGCTACCATAACTAATGATAATAACATTAATTTTTTTTGTTTCATTATTTTATTGATAATTTTTTTAAAATTCTTATTCATAATATATATAATAAATATTTATTAAAAAAATATTTATTAAAAAAATATTTATTAATTTATGCCATTGGTGGAGAGG
>Ga0255753_1003352_pt1 | contig 16722 bp, 13 predicted proteins | sample 041ome_10_FD_179953 | JGI IMG/M metagenome (GOLD analysis project Ga0255753, IMG submission 179953) | Coastal salt marsh microbial communities from the Groves Creek Marsh, Skidaway Island, Georgia - 041412US metaG (version 2) | ecosystem: Environmental > Aquatic > Marine > Intertidal zone > Salt...
CAAACCAACGGTTGGCTTTATCGCCGGGCGGACATCTCCGCCGGGACGCACCATGGGTCATGCTGGCGCGGTCATTTCAGGCGGCAAAGGTGGCGCCGATGACAAGATCGCCGCGCTCGAAGCGGCCGGTGTGCGGGTATCGCCATCGCCAGCCAAACTCGGCGATACATTAGTATCTCTGCTAAATGGCTAGACCAATTTCCTCCAAAGCAAAACGGCGGTGACATATCACCGCCGTTTTTTTATGTCATGGATTTACACCCGGATGGCTTTCGCAGCGTTAGCCGACGCTGGCGACCTTATCAAAATTTGCATTTGCATGCAGCCGCGCATCAACGATTGACACAATCTGGTCAAGCTCGGCATTGTGCAGCCCAAGACCCTTGCCAATCAATTGCACCAGCCGGTCAACACGCTCAATATTGGCGACGCCAGAGGCAATGGCCCGTGCCGCCGAGGACGGCTTCAACAGGCTGTTTGCCGCATTCGCATATTTTTCAAAGGGCACCTGATCGGCAGCGTCCGCACCAAGCTGGCGGGCCAACGCATCAACCCACGCATACATCTGTGATGACGCATCAATGTCACCATGCACAGCGTCGCGAATGGCGCGCACCCCGTCATCCTCAACACAGCGGTAATTCCCAGTCAGCAGCATGCTCCATTTTGCCATCGGCACAAACAAGCTGTCATATACACGCAATTTAACCGGCACATCTTTGCCGTCAATTGTGACCGCAGCGATATCGGCTTCCAGCTGCCGCAACAATGCTGTATGCGCCGGGTCAGCAAAAACCGCCGCTTTAAAGTTTGTTGGCAGGCCAACATGCAAAATATTAGTGCCTTCCTCGGGCGGACGGAACGCCTGTGGATCAGGGCTGCATAAAGACATCAGCCCGGGTTCAAAACCCTGCCAGACAGACGCATCATCATAGGCACTGTCCAGCGCCATATTCTCAAGCGATTCGATCCGGCGCAAAAATGGCAAGGGCGGCATGTTCATGATCGACAGACATGGCTTACCGCTCGCCGCAATCCGCGCCATCAGGCCACGCACAGACGGCGCTGAATATTGTGGCTCCTGCATGGCCAGCGCGATCATGTCATAATCTTCCGGGCGCGCCTGTTCAGGTGTCACCGCATTCAAGCTGCCAGGCAGGTCAGCCGAGCGAATGGCACGGTGCGCGTCTTCATCGCGCAGCTTGATCCGCACTTCGGTGCCCTCGCTATTGATCAGCGCCGCCGAGGCAGACCGACAGATTAATGTGACATCATGCCCTGCCATCAGCAGTTTTGTGGACAATAACGACCCATATGATGCACCCAAAATAAGCATCTTCATCTGACAATCTCCTAGCAATATCTGCCCAATATCTGCGACGCATTCTGCCAGTTTGATGGGCACTCCAACGGTTGGAGATCCGCATCTGCGGCATTTTGGTTTGGCGTTGCGTACGCGGAACCGCCAAAACACATCACTAAAATCATCTAAAAGGGTCACGAAAGCGAGGAAAAAAGAGAAAATGTGAAAATTGTAAATTTTTTACATTTTCATTTTACAAAGGCCCGCGACCTCCCTAATATTGTGGCAACAAACCCTTAACGCCTCAGCAAACTGAGCCATAACGGGCATTTAGGAGACCTATTCCGCAGGAGGCATAGTGTGCAGGAAAAAATTCTGGTTGGCCACAAATTACGCCGGTTGCGCCAATCAATGGAGCTGTCGCAGACGGCAATGTCCGAAATTCTGGATATCAGCCCGTCCTATCTGAATCTTCTCGAGCATAACCAGCGCCCGCTGACCGTCGCGCTTTTATTACGCCTCGGCAATAGCTTTGACATTGACCTCAAGGAATTTGCCGAGGATGACAGCGCCGCATTAAACACCTCAATTACCGAAATTTTTACCGACCCGCTATTGGCGGATGAACGTGTCCCGCGGCGCGAAATTCAGGACATGATCACCGCTGCCCCGGGCGCCGCGCGTGCCATCTACACGCTGTTTCAGGCCTATCGAAAAGTACGCGATGAAATTGAGGTGACGACTGGCGATGGCCGGATGATGACCAAGGTCAATGCCCCGGTTGAGCGGGTGCGCGAGTTTTTACAGTCACAAAATAATTATTTTGCAGTGCTTGAAGATGCCGCCGAAACATTATGCGAAAAGGCGGGCATTATGTTTCAGGGCAATAGCGGCGAGAAAACCGCCATGGAAAATCCGCTGGCCAATATTGCCAACCATATCAACAGCACGGCTGGCTTGCGGGTTCGGGTGTTACCGGTCAAGGTGATGCAAAACCAGCTGCGCCGCTACGACCAGCATCGCCGCGAAATTCTGCTCAGCGAAGCGTTACGCCGGCCACAGCGACAGTTTCATTTGCTGGTACAATATGCGCTGCTCAGCCAGCAGCCGATTCTGGATGAGATCTGCGCCACACTGGACAGCGATGATCAGCAGACCGTGTCATTGCTGAAGGTCACATTGGCGGCGTATTTTGCTGGCGCGGTCATGATGCCCTATGACGCATTTCTCGAATCAGCCAAAAATCTGCGTTATGATCTGGATTTGCTTGGTCGTCGTTTCGATACATCGCTAGAGCAGGTTTGCCACCGGCTGACCACTTTGAACGCATCGCATATGCGCGGCATACCGTTCTTTTTTGTGCGGGTCGATGATGCCGGCAACATTTCCAAACGGCTGGCTGCTGCCGGTATGCAATTTGCCACACATGGCGGCACCTGTCCTAAATGGGCAGTGCATAAGGCTTTCCGCACCCCTGAAAAAATTCTGACACAGGCGGTGGAGCTTCCCGGTGGGCAGAAATTTTTCACCCTTGCCAGAACGGTGCCGCCCTTGTGGTCAGCTGTATCAGAAGAAACCACCGAATTTGCTGTGGCGTTGGGATGCGAATTGCATCATGCGCGCGACATTATCTATGCCGATCACATCGATACCGGCAAACCAAAAAATCTGGAACCGATTGGCATTGGCTGTGCCGCTTGTGAACGTATGGACTGCACCCAACGGGCGCATCCGCCGATTGGGCATGAATTGCGCTTTGATGGCCATATGCGGCGGGCGGGCATGTTCGATCTGGATATCAACTGACGCGGCGATGATTGCCGCATAAAAATGACGGCACCATAACGGCGCCGTCATATTTTTTGCGTTTTAATCTTGCGAGCCGGGATGCAACCAGATGGTGCTTATTCAGCTGCCACAGCGCTCGGTTTACTCACCCGACAAGCGGCAAATTTGAATTCCGGGATCTTGCCATAGGGATCAACCTGCGGATTGGTCAGAATGTTCGCCGCCGCCTCAACATAGGCAAATGGCACAAACACCATATCATCCGACACAGCTTTATCAGCACGCGCCATAATCGAAATCGAACCACGACGTGTTTCAATTGTGATCATTTCGCCAGCGACAATGCCCAATTTATGCATTGTCCGCGGGTGCAACGAGGCATTCGCTTGCGGCTCGACAGTGTCTAGCACATGCGCTCGCCGGGTCATTGAACCAGTGTGCCAATGTTCGAGCTGGCGTCCGGTCGTCAGCACCATCGGATATTCAGTATCCGGGGTTTCCGCCGGCGCGATTATGCTGGCCGGGGTAAAGCGGGCGCGGCCCTCATGCCTTGGAAACCCGTCACCAAACACAATTGGCTGGCCCGGGTCGGTCTCGTCAAGCGACGGATAGGCCACAACATTTTCTGTTTCCAGACGTTCCCAGGTGATGTTTTCAAGCGATTTCATCGAGCGTTTCATCTCGGCAAATACTTCGCGTGGACCTTCATATGCCCAGTTAAGCCCAAGCCGCTTGGCAAGCTCAACGGTGATCCACCAATCCTCTTTGGCCTGACCGGGCGGGGCAATCGCCGGCCGCCCCATCTGTACCTGACGGTTGGTGTTGGTCACCGTACCGGTCTTTTCCGCCCAGGCTGAAGCTGGCAAAATCACATCAGCATAATTTGCTGTTTCGGTGAGGAAAATATCCTGTACGACAAGGTGATCCAGCTTTGCCAGCGCGTCACGCGCATGCCCGACATCCGGGTCTGACATCGCCGGGTTTTCACCCAAAATATACATCGCAGAAATATCGCCGTCATGTACCGCATCCATAATTTCGGTAACGGTTAGGCCTTTTTGATCCAGAATATTGTCAGACTGCCAAATTTCATTAAAGGCAGAGCGCACACCTTCATCCGTGACACTCTGATAATCCGGCAAAAACATCGGGATCAATCCGGCATCTGACGCGCCTTGCACGTTATTCTGCCCGCGCAGCGGATGCAGACCGGTGCCAGGGCGTCCGACCTGGCCACACATCAGCGCCAGCGAGATCAGACAACGCGAATTATCGGTGCCATGAATATGCTGTGAGACACCCATGCCCCAGAAAATCATAGCTGATTTCGCGGTGGCAAAATCACGCGCCACAGCCCGCAAGCTGTCCGCATCAATACCGCAGAATTCTGCCATTTTTTCCGGGGTAAAATCTTTCAGGTGCGCCTTCATGGCATCCCAGTTTTCGGTGAAACCATCAATATATTGCTGATCATAAAGCTGTTCTTCAACAATCACATTCATGATGGCGTTCAGCATCGCCACATCAGATCCGGGACGGAATTGCAGCATATGCGTGGCGTGACGCTTCAGCCCATGACCACGCGGATCCATCACGATCAGCTTGCCACCACGTTTCGCAAATTGCTTGAAATAGGTCGCCGCCACCGGATGATTTTCCGTTGGGTTGGCGCCGATTACGATTGCCGCATCGGCATTTTCAATTTCATTAAAGGTGGCGGTAACGGCACCTGACCCTACATTTTCAAGGAGCGCCGCAACTGATGACGCATGGCACAGGCGTGTGCAGTGATCCACATTATTGTGACCAAATCCCTGCCGGATCAGCTTTTGGAACAAATAGGCTTCTTCGTTCGAACATTTCGCCGATCCAAAACCCGCGACCCGGGTTCCGGCAATATCACGGTGCGCTGCCAGCCCATTCGCGGCGACATCCAGTGCCTCTTCCCAGCTGGCTTCACGAAAATGCGACAGCGGGTATGCCGGGTCGACATTCAAGCCCTTTGCCGGCGCATCATCACGGCGGATCAACGGCACCGTCAACCGGTGCGCATGATGCACATAATCAAAGCCAAACCGCCCTTTGACACATAAGCGGTTTTCATTCGCCGGGCCATTCACACCCTCGACATATTTAACCTTGTCATCTTTCACTTTAAACGACAGCTGACAGCCAACCCCGCAATAGGGGCAAACCGACTGCACTTCGCGGTCATAATCGGCGCGGTCGCCGGCCTGTGCATCATCAAGAACGGTGGCTGGCATCAACGCCCCGGTCGGGCACGCCTGCACACATTCACCACAAGCGACACATGTCGATGCGCCCATTGGGTCGTCCATATCAAAGACGATCTGCGCCTCATTACCACGGCCTGCCATGCCAATCACATCATTAACCTGCACTTCACGACAGGCACGAACGCATAAATTACAATGAATACAGGCGTCAAGATTCACCCGCATCGCCACATGACTGTCATCCAATAGCGGCACATGCGACGGGTCTTTTGCCGGGAACCGGCTGCCATCAACATTGTTCAGTTTCGCCATTTCGACAAAATGCGATGACGCGTCATGAGCTGTAGCAGGCTGATCCGCCGCCAGCAATTCAACCACAAGCGCACGCGATTTGGTTGCACGCTCGCTGTTTGAGCGTACCACCATACCCTCTTGAACTGTGCGTATACATGATGCGGCTAGCACGCGCTCGCCCTCAATTTCGACCATGCAGGCGCGACAGTTGCCATCGGAGCGGTAGCCCGGCTCCGGCTTGTGGCATAAATGCGGGATCACCTGACCTTCGGCCTGCGCCGCTTGCCAGATGGTGGTGCCTTCACTGACGGTAACTTCTTTTCCATCAAGCTCAAAGGTAACGGTCTTTTGTGGCGTTGAATCAAGCATTATCAACCTCAACTGATTTCATCAGGAAAATGTTTCATGGTCAAACGGATCGGGTTTGGCGCCGCCTGCCCTAAGCCGCAGATCGATGCATCCTGCATCACATCGCACAGATCAGTCAGCAGCGTCTGGTCCCATACATCCTGCTGCATGAGCTGCACAGCTTTACTGCAGCCGGTACGGCATGGGGTGCATTGTCCGCAGCTCTCATCCTCGAAAAACCGCAGCATATTCAGCGCCGCATCGCGCACCCGGTCCTGATCCGAAAGCACCACAACAGCCGCCGATCCAATAAAGCTGCCATGCGGTTGCAAGGTATCAAAATCAAGCGGCACATCGCTCAGGCTTGCTGGCAAAATACCCGAAGACGGCCCGCCGGGCTGATACGCCTTGAACTGATGCCCGTCAGCCATGCCATCAGCCGCCTCAATGATATCGGTGATGGTTGATCCGGCTGGCAACAGATGCACGCCCGGATTTGCAACACGTCCGGATACCGAAAAGCTGCGCAGCCCGCGCCGCCCATTTTTTTCGACCGAAGATAAAATTTCCGGCCCTTCCCGGCAGACCCGTGCGATCCAGTGCAAGGTTTCGATGTTATGCACCAGCGTTGGCCGGTCAAAAATACCAACCTGCGCAACATATGGCGGCCGGTGGCGTGGCAAGCCACGCTTTCCTTCAATTGACTCGATCATGGCGCTTTCTTCACCGCAGATATAGGCACCCGCGCCACGCCGTAGATCGATATAACCGGGGGTGATCAGACCAGCCGCTTCGAGGCTGGCGATCTCCTGCCGCAAAATTTCCAGAACAACCGGATATTCATCCCGCATATAGATAAAGCATATGTCAGCCTCAACAGCCCATGCGGCAATCAACATGCCTTCGAGAAACAGATGCGGTGTGCGCTCAAGGTAATAACGATCCTTGAATGTGCCCGGTTCGCCCTCATCGCCATTCACCGCGAGATAGCGTGGCCCTTCAGCAGCCCGCACAAACCCCCATTTTTTGCCAGACGGGAATCCGGCACCACCAAGCCCGCGCAAGCCACTTTGAGAGACAAGCTCCTGAACAGCTTCCCAATCGCCATCACGGCGCAGGGATTCGAGCTGCACATAGCCGCCATCGGCACGATAGGCGTCCAGCTTTTGATAATCGGTGATATGTGGATGCGTATCCCCCGCCGCGATCGCTGCATCAACCTTTTCTTTAGTCGCATGGTCAATGTGATTATGCCCGATCTCAAGCACCGGCGCCGTGTCACACCGGCCCATACATGGCGCCCGCAAAACCCGCACCTCGGCCGGGTCAAGCCCGTCCTGCAAGGCTTTGTTCAGCGCATCGGCACCAGCCAGTTCGCAGGCCAACGAGTCGCACACCCGAATGGTCAATGCAGGCGGTGGCGTTTCATCTTCGTGCACCACGTCAAAATGCGCATAAAAGGTCGCCACCTCATACACTTCGGTCTGACTAAGGCGCAGCTCTTCAGCCAGGGCCGCCATATGCGCCAGCGATAAATGCCCGTATCGATCCTGAATAAGATGCAGAAATTCAATGAGCAAATGCCGTTCACGCGGACGATCGCCGAGCAGCAACTGCACTTCAGTGATAGCGGTATCGCTGACCTGTCGGCCCTTAGGTGTTTTCCGTCCTTTACCTGGTGCCGATTTCCAGACACCCGCGTCCACAGTTCCAGTATCCACTCGTAAATCTCCTCAAGATAGTAACTTAGTCTTTCAACCGACGGGCCTCACGTCAAACAAATTATTTGGTATACCAGACAGCAACTATCACCAGAAAGATAGAAACAATTAACTATACAAAAAGTCCTAAAATATTCGAGAAACTAAAAACCGCCACATAGTTTGATTGACGAAATTTGTTCCCATTGATAACTACATCCAATTAAGCACCTGTGAGTTTATTCGCGTGAGGAGTCTTATGACCCTACCCCCTTCCATGGTAGTGATCGAAATGCAGGAGCCAGGTGGCCCCGATGTTCTGCAATCTGCCGCTCGCCCGCTGCCTGTTTTGCATGATCACGAAATTTTAGTAAAAGTCGCTGCAGCTGGCGTAAACGGCCCTGATCTGGTGCAGCGGCGCGGTCATTACCCGCCGCCAAAAGGCGCGTCTGACCTGTTGGGTCTTGAAGTGTCCGGCGAAGTGGTTGCGGTCGGGGCAAAACAAACGCTGTGGGCTGTCGGCGACAAGCTGTGCGGCCTGACGAATGGCGGCGGCTACGCAGAATATGTGGCGATTGATGCGACCCATTGTTTACCCATTCCCGCCGGCATCAGTCTGACCGATGCGGCTGGTTTGCCGGAAACCTATTTTACCGTCTGGAGCAATGTATTTTTTAATCACACACTGCCAGAAAACGGCAATTTTCTGGTGCATGGCGGCGCTGGCGGCATCGGTTCTACCGCCATCCAACTTGGCGCGGCGCTCGGATTATCTGTTTATACCACCGCCGCCGATGCCGACGCCTGCGCCTATTGCGAGTCACTTGGCGCGCATCATGCGATCAATTTCAATACAGATGATTTTGTCTCGATTTTGCGTGAGGCCGGCGGCGCTGACATTATTTTAGATATTATTGGCGGCGATTATATCGCCCGCAATATCAAGGCCGCACGGCATGATGCCCGCATGATCCAGCTGGCATTTAATGCGGGTTCGCGTGTTGAAATTGATCTGATGCCGGTCATGCTGAAACGGCTGAGCTTTACCGGCTCAACCCTGCGATCGCGTCCGGATCGTTTCAAAGCCGATGTCGCGGCTGATCTGAAAAGCCGGGTATGGCCGCTTTTCGACGCACAAAATTCATCGCTGCGCGCCACCACTTTCACCAGCTTTGCGCTGGCTGACGCTGGGCAAGCGCATGCGCTGATGGAGTCGGCCAGCCAGCATGGCAAGATTCTGCTGACGATATGACATTGCCGCGCCCTTTGCGAGACGCAATCCGGTGGAAAACATGCGGGTTATTGAGCAGGTTGGTTGGCCGGTTGGTTGGCCGGTTGGTTGTTGGTATTTGATGGCATTTATTGATTTGCAAACCCTGATCATCGTCGGGCTAGCCTTTGCCATGGGCGGTGTCATAAAGGGTGCCACCGGCGCTGGTGCGCCGCTGATTGCGGTGCCGGTGATGACAAGTTTTTTCGATATTCGCTTCGCCGTGGCGGTATTTGTTCTACCTAATCTCATCACTAATTTATATCAAGGGCTGATCTATCGCCACGCGCTCAAAGACAGATTGTTTTTACTGGTTCTGTGCCTATCAGCCGCCGCCGGTTCATTTGCCGGCAGTCTGATGCTGTATCAAGCCGCAAGCGGCGTTCTGGAAATGATGATGGCTGGGCTGATCGTGTTTTATGTTGCCTTCCGCTTTGCCAAGCCAGGCTGGCAATTATCTGTAAAAACAGCGCATAAACTGTATCCGCCGGTTGGATTTGCGGCTGGCTTTCTGCAAGGCGCCGTCGGTATTTCAGCACCAGCCTCACTGACCTTTCTCAATGCCATCAGATTTGAACGGTCAGAATTTATCGTCATTGTCTCTGCGTTTTTTACCACCATGTCGATTATCCAGCTGCCCACCCTCAGCTATCTTGGTTTGATACAGACCGAACATATCGTTCTGGGCTCGCTGGCGATCATTCCATTAATGGCAGGCATGCCGCTTGGCGCCCGCATGCTGCGTCATGCCTCGGCAGAGCTGTTTGACAAAATTATCTTATTGATCCTGATTGGCATTGCCATAAGGCTGGTATGGGCGTTGTGATACGTCAGCTCAAACACGATAAATCCGAACGATGATTAGCCGGCAAATACAGCCGATTGGTAGGGCTATCGGCTGGTGCATTAAAAAACCCGGCAGCCTGATTGCAGACTGCCGGGTAATATTTTTAGGGGCTGATAAGCGCCCTGACGTTACCCTTGTCAGGCATTCGCTGCCGCCCGTTTTTTACGCATACTTAAAATCAATGGATACAGCATCAACAATATCGCGATGATTATACATCCAAGCGAGATGGGGTGCTCCACCGGGTTAATGAAGGTGGTGGCATCACCGCGGCTGCCAATCAATGACTGTCGCATTGAACGTTCGGCCAACGGCCCCAGAACGATGGCAAGAACAGCAGGCGCAACCGGATAGTTCAACTTGCGCAGAAGATACCCGCCAAGCCCCAGCGCAATCATCAGCCAGACATCAAACATCCGGTCTGTGGTCGAAAACACGCCGACAAAACATAGGATGAAAATGATTGGCGTCAGAATGGTAAACGGCATCGCCAGAACGCGAACAAAAATCGGGATCAGTGCCAAATTCAGCATCACCGTCACCAAATTCGCAACATACATTGACCCAATCAGACCCCATACAAAGTCTGGTTGTTCGGCAAATAAAAGCGGGCCAGGCCGCAATCCCCAAATAATCATGCCGCCAAGCAGAATAGCTGTTGTTGGCGACCCCGGGATGCCCAGAGTGATCATTGGCAGCATTGAGCCAGTCGAGGCCGCATTATTCGCCGCTTCTGGCGCCGCGACCCCAGCGATATTTCCTTTCCCAAAACTATCGGGATCTTTGGAGAAGGTTTTGGCCAGCCCATATGACATCAGCGAGGCTGGCGTCGCGCCAGCAGCTGGCAATGTCCCGACAAAAAAGCCCAATATCGAGCCAAGACTGGTTGTCGCGATATATGATTTAATCTTTGTCAAATTGTCAAAAAAGCGCGCCCAGGTGGTCTTCACATTCTGGACCTGCACCGAGCCTTTCGTGGTCTCAAGCGTCCACAGCATTTCACCGATACCGTAGATACCAATAGCAAGAACCAAAAACCCGATGCCGCGTTGAAATTCGACCAAATCAAAAAAGATCATGCGAGGCTTGCCACTTATAATGTCAAACCCAACGGCCGCCATCACAAGACCAAGCAAAATCGAAAAAATCGTTTTCGGAATATCGTCACCGCCAAGCCCGATGAAGGTGGCAAAGGCCAAAATCATTAGGGCAAATTCTTCTTGAGGCCCGAATTTCAGCGCAAGGTTAGCAAGTGGCGGAGCAAAAAGGGTGAATAAGACGATTGATACAGTGCCGCCAATAAACGAGGCAATCGCCGCCGCCATCAGTGCCTGATCAGCCATCCCTTTTTGCGCCATGGGCCGGCCGTCAAACACCGTCGCAACGGCGGTAGACGCCCCCGGTATCCCCAGCGTAATCGAGGAAACCGCGCCTCCATACATCGCCCCGTAATACAGGGCGGCAAGAAAGATTATGGCAGATGTTGGTGGCACCAGAAAAGTCACTGGCAGCAAAATGGCGACACCATTAACCGATCCCAAGCCAGGCATCGCCCCAATAAAAAGCCCTGCCAGACAGCCGGCAAAAATCATGAAAAGATTCAATGGCTCAAACGCCTGTAACAACCCATTCCCGAGTAAAGTCATAACTTCAGTCATCAGTGTCTCCTGACCGGGGTCTACATCAAATATTCCCAGCGATAATTATCTATCCAGAGAAAAGCATCTTCAAAAATAGGCAAACCTTTTGGCAGGTATTTCGCCAGCTGCCACTCGAACAGAAAATAGATAAAGACGATTGACCCGCCCATCAGTGCGAGTGTCTGCGGCCATTTATGGCGACCAACAAACCGCATGTAAGCACCAAGAAAGAGCGCTACCGACAGATAGGTGCCAATATATTGGACAAGGAATATCATCGCCGTCAGCAGAACAAACGAAATAACCACAAGACCAAAACTTTCCGGGTCCATATAGGGCGATTCATCTCTGCTTTCTGCGGTTGTACCATTGAACCATCGGACCATCGTCCAGACCGAACATAACGCCATGCCAAGGCTTAGCCAGAATGGCCATAACCCAGATCCCGGCCCGCGCTCTTCCATCCAGCCAATAACCAGTCCATCGCTGTGGATGTTCCACATCAAACCCAGTGAAAACACCAACATCCCAATGGCCATTAATAATTCAGCATTTCGGGTTGACATCACACTCTCCCTCCACACCCAAAACATCACAAAGCCATTAAGACATCATGAACAGCCGAGGTGTTCGAAAATTCGGATAAAATCAAAAAAGATGGAGCTCCCCAGCCGGCTCACCGACCGGGGAGTCAGCTATTTTTATTCGCCTGTGATAGCGCTTGCACCGACTTGTGCAATGAGCTTTACGTGGGCATCATACTGATCAGCATGGAATTTACTGAGGTCGGCACCTTTGGTCATCGCGTCACAAGTCAGACCATCGCTGGTGCAGAAATCCTGCCATTCCTTTGAGTCAAAGACCTCCTGGAACAGATCGGTGTAGAACTTAACCGCACCGTCAGACATTCCTGGAGGGCCATTTACTGACCGCTGCATGTAATACTCGATGTTGATACCAAGCTCTTTTGCGGTAGGCACATCAGGGAATGCAGCCATCCGCTCACCAGTGAACTGGATCAGTGGCTTTGAGTTACCGGCTTTGTAAAAAGCCATTTGCTCTGACGGGTTGTTGACTGTTGAGTCAATCTGCTTACCAACCAGGTTTTTGGCAACTGTACCGCCCCCAGGGAATGGGATGTAGGTTACACTGTAACCAAACTCGGCTTCCATCATTGCTGTCAGGACGCTGTCTTCCTGGCCTGAGCCGGTGCCGCCCACTTTCCAATCTTTACCCGCAGCTTTCACCGCACTGACGTATGATTTAATGTCGGTGATGGATGACTGGTCTGAATGCACCCACAACAAGAATGTGTCCATCGCCATCAGCCCGATTGGGGTAAATGCCGTTGGATCGACACCCAGATCTTTTTGAATGATCGGTGTTGTGTAAAAGCTGTTCAGGGTCATCATCACAGTGTGATCATCGCCCGTCTTGTCTTGTAAGTAGCGCAATGCCTCGGCACCTGAACCACCAGGCTTGTTGATTGGAATAAAGGGACGTGGTGACAAGCCCTTTTTATCAATGATGCCTTGCAGCAAACGGGCAATTTGGTCAGCGCCACCACCGGCACCCGCCATAATAATGAATTCAACTGGCTTTTTTGGTTGCCAACCGTGGCCGCCTGCAGCGGCAACTGAAGTTGTCATGCCAAGGGCTAAAGCACCTGCCAACAATGATTTTAAAAATCGCATTATGTTCCTCCACAATTTTTACACTAGCGTTTATCGACTCTTTGAGGGAGGCCTGTTATTAGGCGCACGGCACTGTGCCCACACCCACTGTTCTTAGACCTTAGCAAGAGAAGATGGTCGATATTTTTGTAGTTGTTTTAGCTAATATAAATCCCCCTGTGAGTTATATGGTATACCAGATGCCATACAAAGCAACAACTAACTGAAAATTTATTCAGCCACATTTACCAGCCAAGTCAAGAACTACGTCAAGAACGGTGTTCCACACTTGTCTGGCCACACCAATCCATTACCTAGCGACAGTTACAGCCTGTGACACGTGGGTGAAAAAATTCCCAAAACCACTGTACCGAAGATGCAGACGGCCGCAAATTAAAAATTGAAAATAAATAAATTGTAAATTTTTACAATTTTCAAGTTTGCATGGAAACCCAGATTACGGACAAACACCACCCTGCCCCAACTTGCCAAGCTGCGTTTGTTTATCGGTGGATTTTGCATGCCGGATCTCAGCTCAAAAGGCGCATGTCTGACCAACGGGCGGCTCTTTTTTCTAACCTGCCTGTCTGATCACCCCAAAACCGGACATCCCCTCACCTTATTTCACCTTGCGTCGCATCCGACGATAAACGTCACCATCATTGCGCTTGCCGATAAGCGCGATACGCAACAGATCACCCTCGACAATGCAGATGATCCGATATTCACCAGCATCAACCCGGCGATAATCAGACAATGCGCCTTTTAGCATCATGCTGTCATGCGGTTCCGGGTCATGACACAAGCCATGTATCCGCAAGGCGATCTGGCGTGATTGTTTGGGCGGAAGGCCGCGTAGAAATTTCAGCGCATCATGGCTTAGATCAGGCTTTAGCATCCAGCATATCCCGCAAAGCTTGCTGGCTGGCATCACTGCCCACCCAGTCATTTTTTGCGACAATGGCGTCTGCCTGAGACGCCCACCATTCATCTTCAAGTTTCTCAAGACGCGCATATTCTTCTGACGACAGAATGACCGCTATCGTTTTGCCGTGGCGCTCAATAGCGACAGGCTCTCGGCGGGCATCATCAAGCAGTGCTGCGAACTTGTTCTTGGCGTCGGTAGCGGCAAAGGATTTCATCACATGACTCCGTTTGATGGCTGGTAATTCTATATTATATTATAAAATATAATAGCCAAAATGGCCATAATAGTCAAATTAGAATAGAGCCAGCGCCGCTATTGGAAACTGGCTACACTCACTGGTGCCTGTGCCAGATGATCAGGTAATGCCCCGGCATCATCTTGTGTATTATCCGGCGCGGACGCATCATTAGCCTGTTAACTGGCCTGTCCGCTTTCAGCATCTTGGGAAATCGCAGGTATTTTAAAAGCTGAAACTTTATCTCTAACGTGGTCGTGTTTCTTTTTTGATCGCTTTTAGGTAATCTACAACTTTGGCAAGGTCGAAGGTGATTTTTTTGCCAGTTTTATGAAAACGATCAAGTTTTGTAAGCAATTCTTCCACAGCATCATAAACAACTTGATCAGGTAACCGCACAACATGCGTGCTTATGCCACCAGTGCGATCTTTATTTCTCTTATGCCGGATCATCTTATTCTTAAAATCTTTGATCTTTGACCCAATTGCTTTTTTGGTCATGTCTCGAAGAAATTTGTCCAAATCAGACAACGTGTGAATGTTTGCAGCCAAAACTCGCTGTTCTTCCTCAGAAAAACCTGCCGTAACAGCAGCTTTGATCAGCAGCCATTCATCCTCAGTCACTGTCGAGTTGGCTTTGTCATGTGCAATAAAATCAGTAGGCTTATTGAAGCGGCATTCAATGAATGCCTTTTGAAAATCAAATGGTGCATTAGAGACAATTACGTGCGCCTCTATCATATTGCGCAGCATCGATTCTCGGTCAATTTGATCGTCCACCTTGAAGCCCTCTATCCCTGACGGTTTAAAAGCTTTTGTGAATCCTAAGTGCACCCATGTTCTTTAACAAATTAGCAATTTCTAATAATATACAATATAAACAATAACTTGACTAATTTTTGTCTGTATTGATAGCGTCGCTTTAAGCACTATATTGGACGCGTCAATGTCAAACCCACCGCATCATCGTGCTGTGAACTTTCTCGCAGACATTGACGTGGTACACGCATATCTCGGAAAAAGAAGCTTGTCCATTGCTCGACACGCCCAGCGGGTGTCTTCGCTGGTGCTGGCTTGCGTATTGCAGGTGCGAAAAAATGGCGGAGGGGAAGGGACAGTCTCTTGATGGCGCATTTATTCTAATTAATTCAACAATATCATTTATTTGATTATCGTCATTGGTACAATTATTGGTACAAAATACATAGAGGTTGGTTCCATCAACGTGAATTGACTCCACCATTGATTACCAAAACTGCTCTTCAAAAATACCGTTTAAGGTAAAGTTGCTGTTGTTATTTTTGTAGCCGCTTGACCGAAACTCGCTAATAACTGTTATTTGAAGTCGCCAGTGATCATTGACTTGGCTAATATACTATTTTTGAATTCCTTTTCGAATTTCTCAATTGTATATGCCTTGCCACTCCAGCCGGATGCTTTAACTTTGACTTCTTCTTTCAAAGCAAAGGCAGCAAGTCTGTAGGTGTGTTTGCCATTTGGTGGACACATACCACCATAACCGCTACCACCCGAGTTTTTACCCACTAAACCATTTGGTTTTTTTGCGGCATCGATGCTGTAACTATCACCGTCAGCCTTGATATTAAAAACATTCCAATGCACCCAAGTTTTTCCAGCAACTGATTTAGCGTCAGGGTCATCCATAATGATAGCAATATGAGTAACGTCAGAAGGTAGCCCGCTAATGGACACCGGTGGAGACTGGTTCTTGCCGCCCATTTTTGTACAGGCGTGTACTTTGGCAATTTTACCATCAGCAAAACTTGTCGAGCCGATAGCCATTTCTGCAAGAGCCACTTGGCTAAAGCCAAAAAAAGTTAAAACAGCGGTTACTAGCAAAATAAGATTTTTCATTTTGTCCTCTTTGTTGATGATGAAATGGGCGATTATTTATTTTATCAACTTACCCACACTGCAATTCAGATCGAGTTTCTTAGCCGCACTCAGATGATTAGCCCAACGAGCATCCTCATTCCATGCAATCACTCGTGCTTTATCCGCACTGCTCCATTTTGAGTTTGTCGCAAACTGGTATAAATCATCATTACTGCACTCGTCGACGTTGCCGGTTCTACAATTCTGTCGCTTTGCTTGGATGGCTTTTATTTCGCTTGGATTTTTGTCACACTCGTAACGTGCTGTGGTATTTTTCACTGGGCCGGGATAAATGAGTTTGCCATTGGACAACAATGTCATTTTCCTAGATTTAGCACTTTTATTAAACCCCGTCGAAAAACCAGAAGTTATTTCCGGAGGGTTGGCAAGCATTGATTTGCTACCAGTTTTTTCGATAAATTCTTGATCGGGAATCTCCAGCGTTTCTGGCAACGCCAGATTCAATTCGGTCATGTTTTCATAAAGACTTTTACCCTCTATCTTATACCTTGTGCAATTGACAGTTTCTGCAAGAACAGCGTCCATGGTGAACAAGAGTGAGA
>Ga0255753_1003354_pt1 | contig 16712 bp, 15 predicted proteins | sample 041ome_10_FD_179953 | JGI IMG/M metagenome (GOLD analysis project Ga0255753, IMG submission 179953) | Coastal salt marsh microbial communities from the Groves Creek Marsh, Skidaway Island, Georgia - 041412US metaG (version 2) | ecosystem: Environmental > Aquatic > Marine > Intertidal zone > Salt...
GATCTGCCTTTGGCAGAACAGCTCTTGATGCTGGGCCTAAACCGAGCAAATTACGGGCGTGATACGGTGCGCTTCTAGCCATGCACGGGCAAGCGGTCCGTTGATCACGAATGTTTGTTTGCGATAGAGATCAATCATCCAACCCACCGTTGAAAACGGGATGGCAAAGATGAAAATAAGACTGAAAAACAAAACATATTCAAAACGCGAACGTGGTCTTGATTTGAGTCTGCGATCTGTATTTGAAAGATCTGACATATCACTCCTCTCCTATATTTTTAGCGGATGCATTACCGCCAAGTGCCGAAACAGTTTCAAGGGCCACAAGATCGTGTCCAGACTTAAGTGTTTCGGCCTCGGCTGCATCGCGAAGGCGCTTTGCAGCTGAAATTCGTGTTAAAATTGGATGTTCTGCGACGATGCGATCTAGCTCTTGTTGCGCCTTGGGATCCCATTCAAGATCACGCTTTAAAACAGCCGGCGTGGCGTCAACAGCATCCATCTCGCTTGCCAGCGGCAAGATGTGGAACAATGAATCAAATAAGCCATTGCATAATTCTTGAAGCACATAAGTCGCGCCCGCATATCCCATCATTGGCGTTCCCAGTGCACGTCTAATAACAGCACCTGGGAACGACGCAGGAATGAACGAAGGCTGAGGTCCATGCGCTGCCTTCAATTCAGCAAGATAGATTTTTTCATTAACTGAACCAAACACCACCAATGGCCGATGCTGCTCTAACAACTGGCGCACTTCGTGATTATTGGTTTTTGATCCCGCCACGCGACTGACCGCAAAGGCGCAAGGAAATCCCAGATCATTCTCCAAATAATTTCGGATGCCACGTGCATAGGTGTCGTTTGCAACGATGGCAAAGTTGGCGGTCCCAAAGAAATCTTGGGTCACAGACCGCCAAAGATCCCACACTGGTTTAATGGTCGAATGCTTTTCTTGTTCGATGAAAGGCTCGACATCTAACGATAAAAGCTCTCCCAATTTGCGCAGGAACTTTGTTGTAGACTCAACGCCAATGGGTGCTTGTAAATAGGGTTTACCCAATACTTCACACAGACCACGGCCAAATTCACGATACATACAGATATTGACGTCCGCATTGACCAGATTCCGCATTTCAGCAACATGGGCGCCTAGTGGCATCACCATATTGATCTCGGCGCCAATCCCCTCAATCAAACGTCTAATCTCGGCCAAATCACTGGGCATATTAAAGGTGCCATACATAGGACCCAAAATATTCACCCGTGGCTTTGCACCCTCTTCGCGCTTTTTCTCAGGCGGCATACGGCCCTTGGTCATTCCAAATTCAGTGAAGATCCACGTCATAGCGCGATCAGCAGACTGCCATTGATCTTCATCAATTGTACGCGGCAAAAAGCGTTGGATTGTTGTGCCCTGTGGCGTAACACCACCGCCGATCATTTCAGCAATCGATCCGGTAACAACGACAGAAGGCAAAGCAGGATCCAGGGTTTCCCATGCGCGCTTCATCGCGCCTTCAGTGCCATCGCGTCCCAGCTCTTCCTCACCTAGACCGGTTGTCACGATTGGCAATTCATGTGGAGGCAGCGCGTCGGTGTAGTGCAATACTGACGTAACAGGCAGATTTTCACATCCAACAGGACCGTCAATGACAACTTGCAATCCCTTAACTGCGCAAAACGCATAAACGGAACCCCAATATCCACCCGCACGGTCATGATCTAGAATGTGCATTAGATCATCTCCTGTGCTTTAGCGGCGCGTGCGGCCTTCTCAATTTTCTTTAGGTTCTGCGCACGGAAGTCTGGTCGAAGATTCGGCGTACCCTGCCATATACCCGCGGTGTCGCCTTCTCCGACGTTCTCAAAGAAGGAGCGCATGTTTGCCATCCGTTCACCACCTTCGATGGCAGTGTTGATCACTTGCGCCAGACTGCCGGCACCCGCAGGTCCCATCAGTGGACGCGCAGACACAAGATTGGTGAAATAAAGCGCAGATTGGCCTTTTTCTTTCACCTCTTGCACAAGCGGCGTCGTTCCAATTGCAAGATCTGGTTTGAAGGCTTCAACAGCGGACAAATCATCTTCAAGAGAAGCGCGGAATTTGATCACAGCGCCCTTTGACTGAAGCCATTCTGCATCCGCCTGGGACATTGGCGTTTTTGGGCAGGCTGTTCCAACGTAGGGAACCTCTGCCCCACTTTCGATGAGCAAGCGTGCGACCAACAATTCGCTGCCTTCGTACCCCGAAACAGTAATACGGCCATTGATTTGGTTTTGTGAAAGCGCCCCTTTGATCGCGGGGAGGAATGCATTTTGCGCCGCTGCAATTTTATCGGTACCTACGTTAAAGGCATCTCCAATCGCCGCCAACCAATCAGCCGTTCCATCGTATCCAACAGGTGCGCTACCGATTGATGGACGACCAGCGGCATCAAATTCACGGATCGTTGATGTATAAAACGGATGAATCGCCGCAACCGCACCACAGGCCAATGCTGCATACATTTCACGCCATTCTCGCGCCGGCAAAACAGGACCGGCACCTAATCCCATTGGTGCTAACATCGCACCAATCATCATTGGATCAGCGGGGAACATTTCACCCAGCATCGCAACAGTTGGACGATCTTGCTTACCGCCCTTTGGTGCCTGAACTGGGCCTGCCTCAACCTCTTGCCGGGCGAAGTTTAGCATTGCACCTGCCAGAATATCTTTGGCCTCAGCATGGGTCGGAACACCGAAACCAGGCACGTCAATTCCAATGATGCGCACACCGTTAATTTCATTTGGTAGCAACCTTAAAGGCACGCCGCTTGCTGTTGGAACACATAGGTTGGTTACGACAATTGCGTCGTATTGATCAGGGTCCGCTAGATCATGAACAGAATCGCGAATATCTTCGAAGAGTTTGCCCGTAACCAAAGACTCAGAGTCAAAGGGAACATACCCGACGGAACGGCGCGCGCCGTAGAAGTGACTTACAAAACTTAGACCATAGACACAGCACGCCGATCCCGACAAAACAGTCGCCACGCGGCGCATCCTTAAGCCCACTCTCAATGAACCGAAGGCGGGGCACATCGATTGTGGTTTATCATGTGGGCCAACAGGATAATCAGCAGCATATTTCTCAAGGATTTCGGCATTTTCAGAGTTTGCCAAGTTGGCGTTCTTCAACTCTTCAGAAACACATGCACCTGCAGTTCCCGGTTGCTGATTTACAGACGGGGAAACCACCTCTTCCGCGGGGTGGCCCTGGATCACATCGACCTGATTGGTGGCGTCGTATGTGATTTCTTTGCTCATTTAGACCTCGTCATAGATCACTTCTAGAGACTTCAGCGGCTTGGCATGTTTGCCGCGCATGTCAGTATCTGTTGCAGGAACCAAAACCACGTCACCGCCTGTATCTTTACTATCGAACAAGTTCAGCAAACTATCTTGATCCAGTGGTTTTGGGCGAATGGGAGGTGCGCCAGCGACCTCTTCTGCAAGTGCGCCAAACAAGTCACCCCATGGACCAGCAGCAGTGCCAACAATCTGGTAATTTGCGGATTTTTTGCGCAAATCATCATCTTGAGGGATTGAGGCCAAAACCGGAATTTCAGCTGCTTTTGCAAAGGCTGCTGCCTCGCCCGTTCCGTCATCTTTGTTGATGACCAAACCAGCCACACCAACGTTACCGCCAAGTTTACGGAAATATTCAACCGCGGAACAAACGTTGTTTGCCACATAAAGCGATTGTAAATCGTTTGAACCAACCAAAATAACTTTTTGCGCCATGTCGCGGGCAATGGGCAAACCAAAGCCGCCACATACAACATCGCCTAGGAAATCGAGCAAAACATAATCGAAGTCCCAGTCATGAAAACCAAGTTTTTCCAGTAACTCAAATCCGTGAATAATACCTCGACCACCACAGCCACGACCAACTTCAGGACCGCCAAGCTCCATGGCAAAAACACCACCGCGCTTGAAGCAGACATCGCCAATCTTAACTTCTTCACCTGCAAGTTTTTTGCGTGTAGAGGTTTCAATAATTGTCGGACAGGCCTTGCCCCCAAACAACAACGATGTGGTATCTGATTTAGGGTCACAGCCGATCAACAAAACGCGCTTACCCATCTCGGCCATCATGTGAGATAAATTGGCAAGCGTGAAAGATTTCCCAATGCCGCCCTTTCCATAAATCGCAATGATTTGGGTTTTCTTTGTAGGTTCGCCACTGGCTTGCTCTGTCTGAATATCAGCCAAATCCATGTTGGCTTCATCACGCAGTCTTGCGGAATAATCCTTGAGGTTTGGAACTTCGTCTTTCAATTTACTGCCTCCCAATCAAGGACCATTTTGTAACAAGTGGGGTCTTCAAATGCTTGAACGTAAGCTTGCTTAGCATTCACCGCATTAGCTCTGTGTGTCACCAACCCATCCAATGACAGGGTGCCTTCATCAATCAGGGCGTTGATCGCCATCATGTCCTCAGCGTTCCATTCCGCCGCAATGCGGAATTTCATTTCACGCATAAACGCATGGGGGAAAGCAAAATTAATGCGCTCTGAATAAAATCCAGCCAACACAATTTCAGCATTGCGACCACAGCATTGGATCCATTGATCCAATAAATCGGTGCAACCCGATGCATCGTAAATCGATTGATAATCTCTTTTGGTATCTTGATCAGGGTGGATTACTTGATACCCTTGCGCGCCTGCCATCCGATTTTCATCAACTTCCCATACAGTTGGAGACTTTCCACCCGCAATAACGGTTAATCGGGCCAACAAACGTCCCAGAACACCGTGTCCAATGATCAATTCAGGCAAGCGAGCATCAAATCCCGCCAAAGCGTGTCTGGCAGTTGCCGCCAGCGCAAACAACGTTCCGCTGTCACCCAACGATGGATTAATTTTGCGGACTCGATCTGCAGGTGTGACCAAGTAACTGGCACTGCCACCAAATAACCCTTTGGCTTCTCGAAATCCGGTAGAACCAGGAACAAAGACAAAATCACCGACCTTGTGTCCTGTCCCTGCGGTCACATCAACCACTTCTCCGACAGCTTCATAGCCGGGTACCAAAGGATATGCTAATCCAGGGAATGGAGGCATCGCACCAGACCAAAGCAATTTTTCTGTACCCGTCGAGATACCAGAATGCTGCACACGTACCACAACATCTCCAGCCTCAGGATCTTTCAATCCTATATCGGCCAAAGATAGCTTTTTAGCTCCTTCGATTAGAACTGCTGACGCGCGCATAGTGTTTCCTCGTTCCCGTTGAACATTTTTCGGGTGACTCTAAGTGTTATAATAACTTGACATAATAAACTGTCAATTTTTTTAGACATATGCCTATGTCATTTTTTCGAACATTCGATCACCTGCGTCACATACGGACGCTTGGATCGATGAATTTTGATGTTCGAAAACCCAATTTCTTTCATTATTTCTGCTATTTTTATGGCAGATCGGGTTTTTCCCGTGTTCATTGCCATAGTGTAAACTGCAAAGTATGTATCCCCCCAGCGATTTGGAGAATTCTGACCCAGCATGGGTTCTGAAACAATCAATCTGCCATTCTTGGGTAGCGCATTGTAAATTTTAGTTAACAGTTTGATAATCGAGTCGTCAGAATGATCATAGAGAACGCGGATCAGCGAAATCACATCGAACCCACTTGGTAAGTCATCCTCAAAAAAAGACCCAGGGATAAAGCCATGCGTTCCAGAAGCACTATTTGATCCAGGCAAATCAAAGACACTCGCGTTAATCGAATTCTGACGCCTCAACACTTCTGAAACGAATGCACCGCTACCACCACCGACGTCCAACCAAGTGCCACTCTTGGGTAAGGTGATCGCATCTAACGTATCATGTGCAACCATACGCTGCGACTTTGTCATAAGATCAGAATATCGCGAAACATCTGCAGCATCTAAGCCATTTTTTGCCCCGAAAACATAGGGCCAAAAATGCGCAAGCTGCCGTTCTGACTGCCCATTGAAAAATGTAACAGGATCCTGCAGATCAGAATACAACACAGAATGATGATCAATCAGCTCGGAAATCCCCGGCAATGTAAGGATCAGGATCCCACGACGCGCAATTGAAACCTGATCATTGCGCACACTTACAAGGCCAAGCGCCTGCCCAGCACCACACAAAACACGTGCCGCCTCAACATCAATCCCGATTAAAGATGCCAATTGCGAAATGGATTTGGGTCTTTCGCGCAACTTATCCAGAGCACCCGTTCGCACAAACGCGAGTAAGATTTGAGTATCAACAAATCCACTCATCAATTGAAAAATCGCTTCGCCTTCTTTTCGCGATATGCGCGACAAAAGCGGAAGACGCGCAGAAATATCCTGTACCCATTCACTTGCGTAAAACTGGCTTTTCTTATGATACCACCAATCTCGAAATCGCGTGGGACGCCGTGGATATATTTCCTGCTTTGTCATTGATCAGGAATGCGTTGCCTGGCGATCAACGGACATGAGGCGGCTTGATTGTAACTGTACCATTTTTGCAAGCTCTGCCTCACCGGGACAGGACGGAATTGAAGCAATAGCTCCGCCAAGGATATCGTGCAGCAATCTCTTAGCCCCATCCACTCCGTATTCAGAAACCGCACTTGGCCGGTCGTTTTTGGCGTCTTGACCCGCAGGCTTACCCATATCTTGATCAGCACAAACAACATCCATCAAATCATCCGCAATTTGAAAGGCCTGACCAATACGTGCACCCAGTTCTTGCCAGGGATCTGGATCATGTCCTGCGGCTATCGCCCCCATTTGCGTTGCTGCAATAAATAATGCTCCCGTCTTTGACAGGTGATAGGATTTCAGATCAATCGTAGCTTCGTCTTCCCAAGCCTGACCGGCACAAATCCCATTTGGAAAACCCGTATAATTCGCCAAATGCGCAACCAAGTTACAAGCACGATGCGCATCCACATTAGCCTGCGATGTAAGTGTTTTAAAAGCACCAACTATCAGACTATCACCCGCAAGGACTGCAGTTGTTTCTGAAAATTGTCGATGCACTGTCGGCTTACCTCGACGCGTTGACGCATCGTCAAAACAGGGCAAATCATCGTGGACCAGACTTGCACAATGTATGAACTCCAGCGCTGCTGCTGCTGCATCTGTCATCGTCGGCTGATCATCGCCACACGCCAGAGCAACGGATGTCAAAATTACAGGACGGATACGCGCGCCACCTGGGAAAACAGAATAATCGATTGCTTTATGAAGTCCTGTCGGCGCTGGCCCTTGAACCCCGGCGCTGCATATATGCCTTTGAATTGCTGCTTCAATTCTATCATTCAGCATGCAAGCACCTCCTAAGTGACTAATATATTTAACACATGTGTAAATTATTCTGGACATATTTATGGGAACGAGTCAACAATCCTGTCATGGCGCATGTGCAAAACTTATCAAAACATAGTCAGAAAATTGTTGTCGTGGGTGCAGGAATAGGTGGTCTTGCTGCCGCGCTCAGGCTTTCAGCACTTGGTCATAAAGTACAAGTTATTGAAGCTGCGCCAACTCCAGGGGGCAAAATCAGAACACTTTCAGGTACGAATAGCCCTATCGACCTCGGGCCAACCGTTCTTACCTTACTATCTGTTTTTGAACGCCTTTTTAGAGATGTTGGAGAAAATTTACACGAGCATATTTCCGTAACACAACAACATATCTTGGCCCGACATTGGTGGCGGGACGGAACTTGCGTAGATCTGGATGCAAATTTTGAAACATCGCTTGAAAACATCAGAAATGTGTTTGGAAAAAAATCCGCCGCTGAATTCATGTCATATTATTCTGACACCTTGACATTATTCGACTGCTTTGACGAACCTGTTATGCAAAATGCAAATCCCAATCTACCTGCGATGATGCTCGCAGTCATGAAGCGACCAAGTGTAATTGGGAAAATGCGACCAGTGTCTACTCTTGCACATGGTTTAGCAAAACAGTTCTCAGACCCGCGATTGCAACAATTATTTGGAAGATATGCAACATATGTCGGAGGTATGCCACAAACTGCGCCAGCGCTCCTCTCCCTCATTTGGCAGGCTGAGGCCAAAGGCGTGTGGACGATCAACGGCGGAATGCACAAACTGGCACGTGTCATCGAAGCTCTCTGCATCGAACGCGGGGTTGAATTTACTTACAACTGTCGCGTCAAATCGATCACAAAACATAAAAGAACCGCGACACAGGTGATCCTGGACACCAGTGAGGTAATCGACGTGGATTCAGTTGTATTTAACGGCGACCCCCGCGCAATCGCATTGGGTCATCTGGGGTATGAGGTGCAAAAAAGTGTTCCCAATATCGCAAAAGAAGAGCGCAGCCTATCTGCCTATGTTTGGGGATTTGATGCGAAGTGCACTGGACCCAATCTGGTGCATCACAATGTTTTCTTTGCCGACACCCCAAATTCCGAATTTCGGGATATTGCAAAGGGTAAAATGCCGAGCGACCCAACAATTTATGTATGCGCACAAGATCGCGGAAAATCCTTGGCATCGCTCGAAATTGAAAACTTTGAATTGATCTTGAACGCGCCCCCCCTAAACCAGCGGCAACCAAAAGAAGAGGATTTTGAACGATGCAACGAAATCACATTCAAGAGACTGGAACAATTTGGCCTTTCTTTTCAAGGAAAACGCGCTCGGCAACACCTAACGATGCCACAGGACTTCGAGGCTCTTTTTCCAGCGTCGGAAGGGTCACTTTACGGGCAGAGCCCAAGGGGCATGATCGCAACCCTGAAGCGCCCGAAATGCAAAACCAAATTGAACAATCTCTTTCTGGTCGGCGGCGGGGTGCATCCGGGAGCGGGTATTCCGATGGCAACTCTCTGCGCCGAGCTCGCGGTCGCGGAGATGACGAAGCGCCAAACTTTAACATAGATGTTCCGCCCAATGGATACGCATGGTGGTATGTTGATGGCGTGGATCCAGTATCTGGGCGCGCAATCTCAATCATTGCGTTCATCGGATCTGTTTTTTCACCTTGGTATAAGTGGTCAGGACGCAGGGAACCACAAAACAACGTCTGCATAAACGTGGCCACCTATGGTCCGGGTGGTCGCTTTACGATGACAGATCGCGGGCGTGGTGCACTGCGCCAAAGCGAACATTCGTTTACTGTGGGGCCATCATCGCTAGTGTGGGATCCGATTGAACAAACCCTAACGATAAACGTGAATGAAATCAGCAGCCCACCAATGATTTCGCGTGTGCGAGGTAAAATCACCTTGCGACCGAAGTCGATCACAAATGTGGAATTACCCCTGACCCCGTCGGGAACGCATATTTGGCGCCCATTTGCCCCGACTGCAGATATTGACGTGGACCTGGAGGCCAAAGGTTGGCAATGGAGTGGACATGGGTATTTCGATGCAAATTTCGGTACTCGCTCCCTTGAACAAGATTTCAATTATTGGACATGGGGTCGGTATCCAATAACCACTGGGACACAGTGTTTTTACGATTTAGAGCTGCGCAATGGTGAAACCGCCATGCATGCCATTGATTTTAACCTAGCGGGTAAGGCAACCGAAATTTCAACTGCGCCACCTATTAAAAGATTTCGCAATAGCCTGTGGGCCGTGCGCCGCGAAACCAGATGTGATGATAACGCCCAACCAAAACAGGTTCAAAACCTATTGGATGCGCCATTTTATAATCGCTCAGTTGTTGAAACACATCTGAACGGCGAAAAAAGTACGGGCGTTTTTGAGGCATTGGACCTTCATCGATTCCGCAACAAAATTATAACTGCGATGCTCGCTGTTCGCGTGCCACGTCGGCCAAGTTGGACATTCAAAGATTAGTCAATTCAGGATTCAAGCGGCATACAGCGCGATTCAACATCGCCGCTACACTGACCCACAAAAGGTATGGCACAAATGCAACCCCGGCAATCCATGAATATTGCCAGAAGGCAATAACACAAACGGCAACTGCAGCCCAAAGTCCAAAAATGCAATAAAGTGCCAGTTTGATTTTTTTCAATCCAAAGAATACCGGCGTCCACAGTGCGTTCAATGCAATCTGCAAAGACCAAAGCGCTAGGGCTGTTCCAGCTCCATCAATCTGAGATAGTCGCGCCCCTGCATAGGCCATTAAAACGTAAAGCGTCATCCATGCGACAGGAAACATCCAGTTTGGGGGCGTCCAGCGCGGCTTTTTCAAGTTCGCATACCAATCACCAGGCGGAAATAATCCACCTGTTGATCCAGCCACAAAACAAGCCGCCAAATATATCGCGAAATCAATCCACATTCTGTAGCCCCTTAAACTACTCAGCGAAATTACGCGCCAATGTTTGATTTATCGTGTTCATGCAACTGCTCCATCACTGAAACAAATCGCTCACTCCATCCCAACGTTACGCGCTTCTTTATGCCTGCAGCACGTACCAAGAATTCTGTCTGCGGTAAAGGTGGCGCATAAACAGTTGCTGGCGTTGGCATAAACGTGCTTGCCATGGAATATGCCGCTGACAATCCAAGTAAACGCAATTTCGCGGCCTTTGTCGTTCGCGCGCGGACGGAAATATTGTCAAATCCATTTGCACGAACACTATTTCCAATAGCAGAGTATATATGCCGTGCGGCAAACATCGCGGGTCGAACCTTTGGCGGCAAACAGGCAATGCCCGCCTCTGAACGATGATATAATGCATCGGCACGTGCCAAAAGTTGACGCGTCATAAGTGCAATTTCTGGCCTAAATATAGGATTTGATAGAAAATCACCTGACGAGAGACCAGCTTTATCAAACCATTCAAGTGGGAGGTATAAACGCCCCTCTCGCGCATCTTCACCAACATCGCGTGAAATATTCGTCAGCTGCATCGCGACACCCAAATCACAAGCCCGCGCCAAAACGCTTGGATCACGAGAACGCATAATAACGCACATCATAACACCGACAGCTGACGCAACACGCGCAGAATATGCAACCAGATCGTCAAATGTTTCGTATTTTTTGCCCATAGCATCCCAAACCAAACCCTCGATCAATGCCTCAGGCAAAGCGCGCGGCATGTCGAATTCTTCAACCATGCGGGCAAATGCACGGTCCATAGGTCGATTACGCGGCGCTCCCGAATACACCTGATCCAAACGATGCACCAAATCTTTGACGGATGCAGATTTATCCGTTTTCAGATCAACTTCATCATCAGCCAACCGACAAAATGCATAGAGTGCCAGACATGGATCGCGCACAGCCTTTGGCAATAACAGAGAGGCTGCGTGAAACGAAAGGGATCCGTGCCGAATTGCATCTTCGCAATATTTCATATCGCTTTCGTATGTGGCGCTCATGTTGAAACTTTCTCGACCGCGTCAGGGACCAGTTGGTTTAATACCTCTGACGAGGTAACAACACTTGGGATGCCTGCACCTGGATGTGTTCCGGCGCCAACCAAGTACAGGTTTTCAAAATCTTCACTAATATTGTGCGGCCGAAACCAAGCTGATTGGAATATTCTAGGTTCTAACGAAAATCCCGCGCCATAGGGACTCAAATACCGTGATTCAAAATCATCAGGCGTTAAGACATGTTCTGCGGCAATTTTTTTGGAAAACCCGGGCATAACCTGCTCGAGGACTTTGCGCATTTTTTCCATATAAACGGAAGTTTCTTGCCGCCAATCCACTGCATCTGTTCTCTTTAAATTTGGGACGGGTGAAAGCGCATAAAAACAATCGTCTCCATTGGGAGCGACAGACGGATCGGAAACCGATGGGCGATGCAAGTAAATCGACATATCATCAGCCAAGAAACGTCGATCAAAGATATCTTTCAGCAATCCACGATAGCGTGGGCCATTTAGTATCGTGTGATGGCCAACATCTGACCATTCATCAGACGTGCCGTTAGTGCCAAAATACCAAACGAACAACCCCATCGACCATTTTGAGTTTTGCAGACGGTTTTTATTCCAACGCTTTTTCGAATGTTGGCGCAGCATGTGCTCATAGGTCTGACCCGGGTCCGCATTCGAAACAACTATATCCGCACTGATCTCGCGTCCCGACTCCAGGCGCACGCCCGTCACACGGTTTCCCTTTGTCTGAATTTGATCAACCGTTGTTTCGGGTATGATTTGACCTCCCTGATCAACGACGACGCGCCCCATTGCATCCGCCAATTCCTGGACGCCACCTTGCACATAATGAACGCCAAATTCCTTTTCCAAATGGCTAACCAGAATATACATCGAGGTCACACGCCTCGGATCACCCCCGATAAACAATGGGTGGAATGAAAGCGCCATGCGAAAGCGTGCATCTTTTACGCGTTTCGCAGCATGTTGATAAACAGATTGATCAGCACGCAATGCGACAAAGCCGGGCAATTCCTTGACCAAGTCCCACAGTTTATTCAATGGCCGCCGACCCAGCCCCTCAAACCCGAATGTATAACGTTTTTCGCAGTCTTTTAGAAATCTTTGATAGCCCGCGAAATCAGAGGGGAAAATACGTTGAACCTCTGCATCCATATCTTCTTGTTTATCTCTGATTTGAAATTTCGACCCATCTTGCCAGCGAATTTCATAATAGGGGTCAACTGGTGTGATATTCACTTCATCATCGAAATCACGCCCACAATCTGCCCATAGTCGTCGAAAAACATCAGGCACCGTGAGGATTGTTGGGCCAAGATCAAAACGATATCCGTTTTTCGAAATTGACGACCCGCGCCCGCCTAATCTGTCAAGGCGATCAATGAGTGTTACGCGATACCCTTTGGCACCCAAACGCATAGCCGCGGACAACCCACCTAAACCTGCCCCAATCACTATGGCTCTTGGGGCGTTATCGGGAATAACTGGAATCAGTAATTTTGGCTCGGGTGCTGTCATATTATTTAAACACTATATGTGTCTAATTTATTTTACAACTGTCCCGTTTTGTGTTTCACTGAAAACACCTGATGATCTGGTGCCAAGAATACAATGGTAACACTAAGCCTCTTTCGATTTGAAAAGCCCCACCATAAGTTGTGGGCCTTTGTGATGATGGGCCTTGCGAGACCCTTCTTAAACCTGATGCCAAACTTAATTTTCTGGAAATTATTGGGATCTGGGACCGGTGAGGGATTTACTCCAAAACCAAATTGGGGCGTTTACGCTATTTTATGTGTCTGGCAAGAACCGACGAATGTCGAAAGAACGCTTAAAGAGTCTCGCGTTTTCCGCCGTTATCACGAAATGGCGGCCGAAAGTGTCACGATACATTTAGAGCCTTATGCAACGCGAGGAGAGTGGTCGGGTCAAACGCCTTTTAATACCAAAAGCAAACGGGACACTGGGCCTGTGGCTGTGCTGACGCGGGCGACATTGCACTGGAATAATATGGTACAATTTTGGAAACAATCCCCAGCGATCAGCCGCAAGATCGGAATGAATGAAGACGTTTTATTCAAAATAGGTCTCGGCGAAGTACCTCTGCGGCAGCAGCTCACCTTTTCAATTTGGCCAGACGTAAAACAAATGAGCGAATTTGCCCATCAATCTGATCCCCATCGCAGCGCAATTCAAAAAGTGCGCCAAGGGGATTGGTTCAAAGAAGAGCTTTACGCGCGCTTTAACATCACTGCGATTGACGGTCATTGGTCGGCATTTGGCACAATCCGTAAGAAAGAAGACACAAATGAATAGTGCATTTCCTTTTTCAGCAATTGTTGGCCAAGACGACATGAAACTGGCACTGACCCTAACCGCAATCGATCCGAAAATTGGCGGTGTATTGGCGTTTGGTGATCGTGGAACGGGTAAGTCCACAGCGATCCGCGCACTTGCCGATTTGCTACCAAATGTTGAGGTTGTGCAAGGATGTCCTGTAAACTCTGAACAGATGGAGCAGGTGCCCGATTGGGTCAAAACGGCCAAACCAGAGATCATTTCTATTAATACACCAGTCGTTGATCTTCCATTAGGCGTAAGTGCGGACCGAGTGACTGGCGCACTAGATATTGAGCGCGCCCTGGTCGATGGAGTTAAAGAGTTCCAACCCGGCCTATTGGCTAAGGCAAATCGCGGCTATCTATACATTGATGAAGTTAATCTTTTGGAAGATCACATCGTCGATCTTTTGCTGGATGTTGCTCAGTCTGGGATAAACACTGTTGAGAAAGAGGGGCTGTCAATCACTCACGCATCTCGTTTCATATTGATTGGGTCGGGAAACCCCGAAGAGGGTGAGCTACGCCCTCAACTATTGGATCGCTTTGGGCTTTCGGTAGAGGTTCGAACACCGCAAACGATCATGGATCGAGTAGACGTTATCAAACGACGTGACGAATTTGACCGTGATCCTGAAGCATACTGTGCCAAATGGGCAGCGGAAAATGCCAAAGTTCGTAACATTATCTTGGAAGGTCGCGAACGATTGAACGGCGTCACCATGAATCATGAGATGCTAGAAATTTGTGCTGAAATTTGTGTTGCGATGGGCAGCGATGGGTTACGCGGTGAATTAACTCTGCTTAAAACAGCCCGTGCCTTTGCAGCACTGCAAGGCGATTTTATCGTTCACAATGAGCATATCAAACGTATCGCTCCGATGGCACTTAGCCATCGACTGCGCCGCGATCCATTGGATGATACTGGATCTAGTGTTCGCGTAGAGCGAACATTAGATGCTGTTTTGGGGTGAGATGTCTGATCAGAAGATATATCTCGCCAATTTGGCAATGCAACTTTGTCAGATGGACCCAAAAACATTCGGCGGCATTGTGTTTAAAACAGGCGCGGGCGCACACATGGACACGGTGCGTACCGCCCTAAGAAACACAAAGTTGGGATCAACAGTCATACACCCCAATATGGGCGTTTCTGATCTGATCGGCGGTATTGACCCGATTGAAAGCCTTACTGCTGGAAAGCTTGTCCATAAATCAGGGGTGCTTGCGCGCTCTGGTTGGAATGTTGTGGTTATGGCTGAGCGTCTTACTCAGCAAACTGCAGTTTTGATTTCTCAGCATATGGATACAAATCACACAGATCCATTTTGTATCTTTGACGAAAGTGAACCCAACGAAGAAAATCATCTAAGCGCGCTGAGCGAACGCATGGCGTTTTTCTTTGATCTAAATAATCTACGCCAAAATCAGTTTTTGGTCGATATTGCTCCCATTAAATTAGCTAAAAAAGCGATCCCAAAACTTTCACCAGAGCAACAAAAAATGGTTGTTTCCGTCGCGTTGCAATTTGGCATATTTTCCCTGCGGCCCGTTGCAATGGTCCAGCGCGCAGCGCAGTATTTATGCCTAATGGACGAACGGGACAGAGTTTCGCAGGACGATATAGATACGGCAGCGCAACTCATTTATGCGCATCGTGTAACTAGCCTGCCATCACAGAAAGAGACCGCGGGTGAGACAAATGAGCCAACCAATCAGAATGAACCCACGGACTCAAAGGAACAAAATGACACTTTAGAATTGCCAGAAGACTTGGTGATTGAGGCGGTCAAAGCCATTTTGCCAAAAGATCTCCTTGATCAGATCACAGCAAAGAAACGTGCCAAGGCTAAATCAAATGGTGACGGCTTTGGCCTTGCTCAAAAATCGGCACTTCGTGGGCGACCGCTCCCCGCACTCATCGGGCGCCCAAACGATCATGTACGGATCGATATTTTATCAAGCTTACGCACCGCTGCGCCTTGGCAAAAACTTCGTAAATCACAGTCGTCCAATGACGCGCGCATCATCATTTTCCCAAGTGACCTGCATATTCAAAGATTTGAAAATCGATCCGAACGTGTGGTCATATTTTCCGTTGATGCATCGGGTTCTGCCGCAATGACTCGTTTGGGAGAAGCGAAGGGTGCCGTTGAATTAATGTTAGCCCAAGCCTATTCAAAACGAGATTATGTTGCTTTGATCGGATTCCGCGATGGGCGGGCCGATATCTTACTTCCCCCGACAAGATCACTCGTCCAAGCCAAGAAAAATCTAGCAGCACTTGCCGCAGGCGGTGGAACTCCGTTGGCAATGGGAATGAACAGCGCACTAAACCTCGCAGCACTTGTGCGCAGAAGTGGTAAATCACCTAGCATGGCATTTCTGACAGATGGGAAAGGAAACATTGATTTAGAAGGGCAACCCGGACGTCAAAAGGCGATGAGCGACGCTGCGCAAATTGCAGAGATGGGGCGAGCATTGAATGTGCCTGCAATCTTTATTGATTGCGGACGTCGCGGAAACCCAGAATTGGCGAAAATCGCAAACAAAATGGGCGGTGAATACTTGTGCCTTCCACGGGCGAATGCACAGGCAATTTCGGATTTAGCACAATCACATTTGGAATAGCCATGAACGACAACATTCCAACTTGGTGGTCAAACAGATCCGCTTCACGGTTTCTTACCATACAAGATTATAAGTGGCATTTTCAATTGATCGGTGCGGGAAAACCAACTGTTATACTGATCCACGGGACGGGCGCATCAACACATAGCTGGGCACCATTGATTCATGAATTAAGTGACCTTTGTCAAATCTTGGCAATTGATCTGCCCGGTCATGGATTTTCAAGCGTGCCACGCTTTGGTCGTAGCACTTTAGATGCGATTACTGATGGGCTTAGCCATTTGTTAACGAAGTTGGATATTTTGCCGTCACATATCGTTGGGCATTCAGCAGGTGCCGCAATTGCCGTCCAGCTTGCG
>Ga0255753_1003374_pt1 | contig 16656 bp, 9 predicted proteins | sample 041ome_10_FD_179953 | JGI IMG/M metagenome (GOLD analysis project Ga0255753, IMG submission 179953) | Coastal salt marsh microbial communities from the Groves Creek Marsh, Skidaway Island, Georgia - 041412US metaG (version 2) | ecosystem: Environmental > Aquatic > Marine > Intertidal zone > Salt...
AGAGTTAACTTTTAAAGAAAAAGAAAATAAATATTTTGTAAACATAACTGGTGATGCTAAAGAGCTAGCGACTATTGATACAAAAAACTTTTCCGCACAAGGCTTAGGTAGATCAGTCAGAAAAACATCAATATCATTTGCAACAGGTGATGTAGTTGCTGGACAAAACGGTGAAATAATAATATTAGGTGCTGGTAATACGGCTATTGGACCTGACTACATCATAACGGGTGGAAATATTATATACACACCTAACCCTGATGGTACAATAACTGTAGATGGAACTAATGTTAGTGGCGGTAGTGGTACAGGTAATACTACAGGGGGTACAACAGTTTTAACTGGTGGCGGTGGAGTTACAATTAATGATATTGCACCAGATACAACAGGAGATTTTAGTGATACTGGAGGGGGCGGTACTACTGTAAATGATGAAGACCCTTATGTTGATCAAGTAGGTGATGTGGGAAATACCACAACTACATTAGACTTAGATTTAAATGGAACTGGTTTTTATACTAAACCTATTAAAATAACGCAAAAACCTGGTGAGCAAATATCACAAGCTGTGTTTACAATATATCCTGAAGACGGTTATCAAATAACAGCATCTGATTTTGTTTCAAATGATAATATAACATTTGTGCAGGATGGAGATAATGTAAAAGCTACCGTTACAATTAATCAAAATCAAAGCACAGATGATAATACTTTGCTTTATAATGTAACTGGAACTGCTGACAAAAAACCTATAGAGATTAAAGGTACTCCGCAATTAAGTCTTACCAATGCAACCATAGATAACACAGATGTTGATAGTTATCAAGTTAGTGGTAACTATGGTGAAGAAAAAATTATTTCTGAAAGAATTATAACTGCTGATGATGGTTATTATTTAACAGCTGATTCTATTACTGTAGACAATCCTAATATAATTTTAGAAAAAATTAAATTATCTGATAAGTCCTATAAAGTAATAGAAACTGTATTTGTGCCTAAAAACACAACAAGTGATAATAATTACACTATTACAGTTACACCGCTAGAAGTTGTATTGCCAGATCCTAAGATTATATCTAAAACAATAAACACAAGTGTAATTCCTAATATTGCAGAAACCAGAGAACTTATAGTTAATGGAGAGCAAAATGCTGAGTTTGAAGTTGTATTATCTGATACATCTGGTTTAATATCAAAAGAAAGTTATACTATTGATGTAACTGGTAAAAAAACAATACCTTTAATATTTGATAGTTCTGATGCTGCAGAGACTTATACTTTAAAAATAAATAATATAACAGGTACAGATATAGACACTAGTTTTGGTAGTCAAACAATAACATTGACTCGAAACCAAAAAGGTAGAAAAACAGCAACGTTTTTAGTTAAATACTCTAATACTATAAACAATACTTTTTCTATTGAAGATTACATAGGACAGGGTACAAATAGACAATTTACATTTGATTTAACTCTTCCCGCTGGTACTTATACTATAGGAAAACAACCGGCATCAACAGATGTTGTTCTTGGGGACAACGATAATGGTGCTTTTGTGTTATTAAATAATATAGAGTTCGATGCTGTAAATACAAACGTACTTACTGTTTCTGGTACTTTATTTGTTAGTGATTTTCAAGAAGATGAAACTTACACTTTGGATATATCGTCGTTTGTTGGAAAAGATGTTACAACAACATTTGCATCTTCTGTAAACGCTAGTGATGGGAATCCTGCTGGTAACTTCACAATAGCAGCTACATCATATACTGTTGATGGTGGATCAGGTTTAAGCTCAACTCCTGCTGAAACAGAATACTTTTTTACACTAACACCATCTGCTACATATGAGTTTGATAGCACTATTGATGCTGATGATTTTGAACTATTAGATGTTAGCAACAATGATGTAACAGCTGACTATGCTGCTAATGGAGAATTATTGTTGCGTAAAGTTGGTGATACAATAGAGGTTGGCTTTAAATCAAAAACTTTTATACAGCCTTCAGCAACATCTACATTTACTTTAAGACCAAAAGTTGGTGTTACATTAACTCAAGCTGAAGTTACAACTAATGTAACTAAGTACACTTTGAAAGTAAATATTAATTATACGGTAGACGGTGTTTTAAATAATATAAATACAGCTACTAGAAGCAGAACTAATTTTGATTCTACAACAGCTACGTTATTTCCTATATATCAATCTTTAACTCAATTAGCTAATTTAGGCATTATTGATACAACACAATTTACAGATAGTAATTTATTCTTTATAGATAACGTTAATAATACTGAAGTTACATTAGCCCCAGCGGGATCTTATACAAACGATAGTGGTAATGCAGTAACAACTACTGGTGAATTTGAATTTAATTCATCTAATAATTCTTTAATAACAAACTTGCTTGTTGATTTAAATAGTGATGCAACTATTTCATTTAATGAAGTAAATATAAATGTAAATTTAAATTCTAATAAAACAATAGATGCTAACGGTAATGTTGTTACAAAATATTATTTAGTTGAGGTTAAATTAGCTGGATGTGCAGAGCAAGTTAATGGCCCTAATGAAAATGATAGATCTTGGTCACCAATAAATGAGTCTTCTAATGTGTATCCAAAATATTATGCTACAAATTCTTTACTTGATGAAGATGTAAGAATATTTGTTAGAAATAATTCAAATGAAACAATACCTGGTAACTTATTTTCGTTTACAGCAACTAATCTTATACAAAAAAATAATGAAAAATTATTTACAGTAAGCACTAAAAACATAACTTCAGGTACACAAGCGGGGTGGTTGTTTGACAAGGGCGTTTGTTCTTTAGATGGTTCACACTTAAAATTATTCACAAATACTAAAAAGCACGAGCTGTATAATGATATAATAAAATACAGCTATCCTATCAGCAGTACTATATTTAAAAATAAAAAGCAAACTTTAACAGGTAGCATTAAGATAGATAATAAAGCAAATTATGATGCTATAGTACAGGACATATCCTCAAAAGGTTTCAATATAAAGCCAGTACAAGGGGCATCAATAGACGCTAATGCTTTAACTTTTACTTATGATGCTTATTTTGATAACAACGGTAATTCAAGTTTTGATTTCCAATTATTAAGAGGTAACGGAGAATATAAGATAGATTTTGCTTTTGATGATGTTACGGCAGACAGTACATTCAATAAATTATCTGGCATATCATATGAAATGAGAAGAAGATCTATTGATGATCAAGATAATAATGATCATATATCTCAAGCAACTTTAAATACATATAACGTAATAGAGGATTATAATACTACATCTTCATTAAGTAGATATGATGATGGATCTGGAGATTATGATGGCACAGCTAATAGAATAACAACTAATGCACCATCTGGTGGTGGAGCTTATGGTTATACTGGAGATCCTGTTAATATAAAAATTATACCTCAACAATATTTAGATAATAATAACGTTTTAGAATTTTTAAACGGTACTACTTGGTCTAATATAATGACTGATAATTTTAATTGGGTTTTATCTAATAAAGCTCCTGCGGATGTTCGAAATGGTTATAATTATATTAGACAAACATGGAGTACTTCTAATGGTCCACTAACTGGCAATATAAATTATACAAAAACAGGTTATACTGTAATATTACCAAACCCCGGAGCTGCGGGTGATTTAGCAGCATTTTTAGGTTTGTGGGTTGCTGTTAATGAAGGTACAATAACAAGTTTAAAAATACCAATAGATTTAATAACGCCAAATTCTAAAGTTGTAAAAGATCCTACTATTATTCCAGAAGAAAGAGTATCTTTAGATATTGCTGGAACTTTAATAAACACTACAACAGATGGAGACGGGACTGCGGCTGTAGAAGAAACTGGATGGTGGAGAAATCCTTCAGCTGCTCTTCCAGAAGATTGGACTAATAGATGGAAAAACTATTATATAGGTGGTGGTAATAATATATATATTTCAGAAACACAAGGACCTAATGGTTTAATAGCATTACCTAACTATTCTGGTATACAATTTTCTTTTGGAATTACAATACCAACTTATGTTGATGGTATATACACTAGAGCTTATGCAAAATTACCTTTTAAAATCACAGGTTTTGCCAATATACCCAATGGAAACTACTCTGATTCGTACATGAAAGCTTATTATGTTAACCTTCCAAGAGGTAATAACTGGGATTATACTTGGCATGAAAGGTATGGATTGTCATATATGTATTCATTTTTAAACAATCAATCTAGTCATGGAACATTCAATGGCGCTAGGTATCTTAAATTTAAAACATATCATTAGTAATGGCTAACTTAACTATAAACTTTAATCAAAAACTAAATACATCGCTACAGACAGGTGATATTGTTTATTACAAGAAAAATAATCAATTAGTTGAATTAGGTAGTTGTACTGCAATTTCATCTGATAAATATAGTTTTACTGTTGATGTAGATTCAACAACGCCAAGGCCTGCAATAGGTGATTACTTTATGTTTGCTAAAAATAATGTAATAAATAGTAATGGTGTACTTGGCTATAACGCTAATGTTAGAATGACAAATAATTCAACAAATTTTACTGAATTATACGCAGTAAATTCTGAAATAAATATAAGTAGTAATTAAAAATAAAATATTATGCCTTTACCATTAATAGCAGCAGCTGCTCCTGGAATTATAAAAGCAGCGGGTTCTCTTATAGGAAGTAAAGCTAGAAAAGAAGAACAAGAATCTGCTAAAGCAGAATTAGCTCAACGAAGACAAGCTTACGAAACATTTGAGTTTAAGGACCCTTCAGCTCAAATGACAAACCCTTTTGAAGACTTAACTGTTAATCAACAACAAGCACAGTTTCAAGCTCAACAACAGCAACAAGGTTTAGCTAGTACACTATCTGGCATGCAAGCTGCGGCCGGGGGGTCTGGTATTGCAGCATTGGCGCAGGCAATGGCTGGGCAACAATCTCAAAATCTTCAAGCTGCATCTGCAAGCATTGGGCAACAAGAATCTGCTAATCAAATGGCTGCAGCTCAGGGTGCTCAAAATTTACAAGCTCAACGTGCAGCGGGTCAACAATATGTACAAGAACAGGAGTTTGGAAGAACAGAAACATTGTTAGGTATGTCTCAACAAAGAAAAGCGGCCGCAGACGCAGCAAGGGCAGCGGCAACACAAGATTTAGTTGGTGGTATTGCTGAGGCTGCAGGCGGTGCATTAGGAGCAATGGGCCCTGGTAAGATAAAGTCTGTTATGCCTAGTGGAGGTTTAAAAACAACTGGATTACAAAAATTAACAACGACTGGACCAACCGCAATGAGCGGAGATGATATTAACGCAGCGTTGAGAGCAAAATTAGGACAATAATATGGCAAATTTAGCATTAATAAGAGGCGCGGGGATTTCTGCAGACAGATATGTTAGCATAAGCAATGCTGTAGACAGAGGGGTACGTACTTTTGAAACAGCTCAACAAAAAAGAGAAGCCGAAGCAGAAAAACTTAGACTAGAAAAAGAAAGAGAAGAATTAATAAAGGCTAAAGACTATAAAAGCTTAGGAGCTTTACAGACTGATGGTGTGCCTGAAGCTTGGCGAGGCTGGTATACACAGCAAGCTTTATCTGTTAAAGATGAAAATAGGCAATTAGTTAGTCAAAAAGGATCAATGAACCAATTTGATTATATGGATTCTTTATCTAATCAAAATAAAAAAATTGCACAAATGCAAGGCTCTATTAATGCTATAAAAGAATATTCACAAGCTTACAAAGAAATATCTGAAGGTGGTGATTTTTCAGATTCTTTAACAGCTGATGAAAAAGGTCTGATACAAGATATTGTGCAATTAAATGGTGAGCCAGTATTTAAAGATGGTCAAATGTATTTTAAAAGCAATACAACTGGTCAAGAGGTTTCATTTGATGATTTACCCGAGTTAACTACTAAGGATTATGAAACTCATAATAAAATAGAAAAAGATATTATAGGTATTGCAGAACAAGCAGCCTCTAAAGGAATGTTTATTGGAGGTGAAGATACTGAACAAAGTGCATATCTTGAACAAAAGATTGATAACTATTTTAGAAATCTTGAAATGCAACCAAAACAAGCTCTTTCACTAGCAACAGACTTTTTAAAAATGGGTGGGCCATTTGGGGAGTTAGCACCTATGTTTAAAACACTTACGGGCAAAAACGCTATTGACGCAAATAATGATGGAGAAATTGATGAAAATGAATATATACAATCATTTAAAGATATTGCTTTACCAGAAGACTTTGTTAATAGAGTTAAACAACAATATAAAACTATAGCTTTAAACACATCGTCTAATCTTAAAACCGAGTACGATAGGGTTAATAAAATTAAGGCTGAGCAAGCTAAAGGGAAAGGAGATTTAAATAAATGGGAGTTTGATGAATTAATGCGTCAAAGAGAATTAAAAGCGACTTCAGTATTTTTAAAACCTATAAAAAAATTTTTAGGGCCTAATGCAATAAATGAAAGTCAAGCAAAATCTTTTATTGACTATGCAAATACAAATTTACCCGGTCTTGAAATTTATCAAAATACACAAACAGATGATGATGGAGAACTTTTAAATCCAAATGCATATGTTATAGAAGTTGATGGTAAACAAAAACCATTTATTATAGGGGAAACAACTGGTGCGGCAATAGATAAATTTATTAAAGATTTATATGGTTATAGTACTACTGATCGTTTAACTATGTTCGGTGAAGAAGCAGAAGAAAAAGAAGAAGAATTTGATGAAACTGAATTTGAAATTTTAGATGATATTGATGTGCAAGGTACATTAAATGAAATAAACACTGCCAATACTTTAAGTGAATTAAATAAAGCTGATTCTGCTCAAAGAGCTAGACTTAGAATACAAAAAGAACAAGCTGGAATAAAATAAATAGAATTTAATATGCCTATATATACATTACCAAACGGAAAAAAATATAATATACCGGAAGATAAAGTAAATACTTTTTTAAACAAATTTCCAGAAGCAAAAATTGATTCTTTGGGAAAGATAACTCCTCCGCAGGAAGATCAAATGGGTGCGCTTGCGGAGGTAAATGTAGCACCCACAAATATGGATTTGTCTTTGGAAATACCTTCTTTGGGTTCACAAGAAAAAGACACAGCAATTGAAAGAGCTTTTGGAAAAAATTCTTTAACTGATTTTTTTGGTGATATTTATAGGGCTGCTAATAAAGGATTAGAACAATCTAGCTTAGTAGACCCTAGTATAAATTTATACAGAGAAGGGGCTGAAGCAGATGATGAAACTATTTTAAATTTTATAAAAGCCAACGAAGAAACTAATAAGAATATCATGCAATCCGACGAGATGCGTGAGTTTAATAAAATATACGAAGAAGAAGGAGGTGGCTGGTGGGGCTTTATAAAAGGCGCTGCTTTAAATCCGACCGTATTGACTCAAGAATTAGTTAGCTCTATTGCAATGCAAATTGGAGCATTAAAATCTGATGAAGTTGCAATAGCCGCAACAGCAGGATTAGGGGCAGGGGCTTTAGCTGGTGCTCCTTTTGCTTTAGTAGGCGCAGTTCCGGGGGGAATTGCTGGTGCAATGGGTGGAGCAATGGCAGCATTAGAAACTGGTTTAACATTTTCAGAATTATTAAATAAAGAATTAGGAGATAATTTAACAGTTGAAAATGTAAGAGCATTTTTACAAAATGAAGAAAAATTATCTGACCTTAAAAATAAAGCTTTAGGCAGAGGGCTAACTATTGGTGCAATTGAATTGGCTACAATGGGTATTGCTAAAGGTGTTGGTAGCAAAATAGCTAAAGCTGGATTTAAAAGAGCAGGTGTAGCCGCTGCTGGGGCTATTGGAGGTATTGAAATAGCCGGAGGAGCAACTGGAGAAATAGCTGGAAGATTTGTTGCTGGACAAGAAATGGACGCAGCTGAAATTGGGTTTGAAGCATTTGCAGGGCTTGGATCTGCTCCGATTAGCATTTTAGGACAGTCCAAAAACATTAGCAAAAGTATAACTAGATTAAAAATAGATAAAGAGCTTAAAAATACAAATTATAATAATGCTTCAGATTTATTTATTAATGAAGAAAAAACATCTGACGCAGCGATTAATTTAGCTAAAATTAAAAATGCTGAAACAATAGTTTCCGAGGAAATAAATAATAGAGCTAAAAAAGGCGAAATTACAAAAGAGCAAGCAGAAAAAGCTAAAGAAAATCTTGCTAGTACTACTTTTTTTAATAATATACTTGAAGACGTTAATGTTCCAGAAGCTAATAAGGCTGAAGTAATTGATTTATTAAAAGAGCAAAATGCTTTAAGAAATAAAATTAAAAAAGTTAACAATCCTAGCCTAACAAAACGCGATTCAAAAAGATTAGAAGAATTAGATAATAGAATTGATCAAATTATAACAGAAAAAAAATTAGAACAATCCATTCAATTTGCTGAAAAAGGCGCTAAAAAGTTAGGACTAAAAGTACAGTCGCTTAATAAAAAAGAAATTGCTAAAAAATATAAAGGCAGTAAAAAGCTTAATGATTACTTAGAATCTGATGGCTTTATAGAAAATGGGGTAATTACTATTAACACAGACACAGCAAAAGAAACACGCGCTGTAACAGTAGGTAGTCACGAACTTTTGCATGGGATTTTAAATAAAGAGCTAAAAGGAAAAGACAGAAAAAAAATAGTAGCTGAATTTAAAAATATAATTAGCAAAGATCAATTAGCTATAATTGAAGAAAGGCTGTTTGCTAAAAATGATAAAGGCGAGAGACTTTACAGTGATGAGTATTTAGAAAATGAAGGTATAGACGAATATTTTACTGCATTTTCAGATGCTATATTATTAGGCGATATAAAATATAACGAAAATATATTTACAAAGCTTGGGGATTTTATAAGGCCTATATTAAGAAAATTTGGATTTAGTAAAATAAAATTTGATTCTGGTAGAGATGTATATAACTTTCTTAAAGAGTATAATAAATCTGTAAAAAAAGGTGAGCTTTCAAAAGAATTATCAGGTATTCAAGCAGCTATTGAAAGTGATGTAGCACAATTTTCAAAATCAAAAGCTTCCGATAGAGTACAACAAATATATGAAGCACAAGGCGCCGCAAACGCGTTAGATATTATAGATGAGTTCAAGCCCATTGTAGACAGAATTGTAAATAAGTATCGCAATGTACCAGGCTTTGAATATCAACTACTAAAAGATGAAATAGAAACAGGCAAGCGTGGTATTCTTGACATGATAATGTCATATACCCCTGAAAAAGCTAAAGGGGCACCATTAGCCGGTTATATAAATAGTTTACTACCTAAAAGAGCAATTGAAGCAGCCCAAAGAGTTTTAGGTACTGAATTTACTGTTGATGTTACAGAAGCAAAAGGTGTTACAGACACAGTCACAGAAGACGTTTTAGAAGCCGCAGAAGAGACTAATGTTGCTGATGAAATAAAAAGCTTACGTAAAGAAATAGGATTACCAGAAGAGCTTGTAACTAAAGTTAAAAAAGCTGTAATAAAAACATTTGGTACTAAACTACCAAGCCCTGAAGATCCTAAATTTAAACTTGAATTACAAAAAGCATTTAGAACAGAGCTTAAAAAGCCTATAGCTAAATTTGTAGGTAGACAAGAAGATTATGAATTGTTTTTACGGGACAATTTTAAGGCTATATATGATAAATTACCTCAGTCTTTAATTAATAGAAGATTTAAAGATTTTGCAGAACCAGTTTTAGATGAAAATGGTAAGCAATTGCGCGAGCGTACCGCAGAGGGAAATAAAGTATTTACTAAAAAGAAAATAAGCAAAGCTGAATTTATAAAATACTTTTTAGGTTCAGATGTTGGAAGATCAACACAAGGCACTAGAAAAACAGCTATTGTTGAAGCAGTTGCAGAAGAAATTGCATTTGATGCTACAATGGAAGTTTTGCAAGATCCTGATGTTTTAAGTAAATACGAGGAAATTGCAGGTATTACTGAAATTACTTTACCTGAAAACTTTAAAGCATTAATTGCAAAACAAATAGATAGATCAGAAGGATTACAGTTTTCAAAATCATTGGCTAATGAAGCTAAACTTGAGTACAATTTAGAAAGACCAGATCTGGTTAAACTATTAGAAACTACGGACAGTAATAAATTACGTAAAAATTATCCATTAATAATGGATAGTATAATGCATGAATATGATGACAACACTGTTCAGTTTAGCCTTACAACTAAAGCTGAAGGCAAATGGATACAAGAGCCATTAAATCCATTAGATGAAAGTTCAAAATTATATAAATTTAAAGTAGGAGAAGTAGATTATGAAATAAAAACATTTAAAGACCCGGCTGCTTTTGATTATAGTGTATTTGAGCAAACAGAAGGTATTGGGCTACGTGAGGTTATTGACAATGATCCAAAGTCATGGGCTATGACTTTTGCAGATGCATTAGATGGCTCTACAGATATAACAGGGGTTGCAGTGGGAGGGCTTACTAACCAATTTAAAGTATTTGGGACTGTAGCTAATGCAACTATAGATTTAATTAAAAGCCAAAAATTAAATTCTATAACATTTACTGCTAAAGAAAAAAGCAGAAAAAGGTTATATAGATCTTTAAATGAAAAATTTGCTAAGGATTTAGGATGGGATACATATGATTATGAAATACGCACCCCAGATGGCGAAGAAACTGTATTTATAGCTTATAATCCAAAATTTACTGAAAATAGAAATATAGATTCCAATCCAGCTTCAGTACAATTTAGCAATACACCATCTGCTAATGATATTCTTAATAATACGGAAAAATGGAAAAAATATCAAAAAGAGGAGTTAAATAACGCTAAAATTTTTCAAGAAAAAGTAGGTAATATAAAAGCTAGATCTGGAAGTTTTTGGCCTTCTTGGATATTAAATACGAGTATTATACCTGGTTTTGATGAATTAAAGAAAAAAGATTCAAAAAAATCTAAAAATGTAGAAAAGCGTATTAATGATTTTAGAAAAAAAATAATAAATACTAAAATAAAAAATAAAACAAGTATACGCGAAAAATACAATGTATTTTTTTATAGGCCTAATAAAGCTTATGGAACTAATTATACTGAATTTATAAAACTTTTAAAAAGTGGTCAAATTTTTAAATTGCAACAGGCTTACCTAAATATTTATGATGATATGTGGGGTGCTTATTTTGATTTACTTAAAGAAAACCCTAATATATACGATTTTCTTGAAAGAACATTGCAAACTTCTAATAATGAAGTGGGGCACTGGCATAGACTAGGTGCTGAATTTATTGGAATTGACCCTGAAGCTATAGAAGACTTTGTTTTAGATAAAAATGGCAAAAAAATTAAAATTTATCGTACGGATAAAGACGGTAACATTAAACAATATTTTAAAAAGCAAACATACGAATTTGAGCATGCTGTTCAGAATCATATTGTATGGAAAAAGCTTTTAAATTTAGCTAAAGATCTTTCTAAAAAAGAAAATGGCAAACAGCTTTTTATGGAAGAAGTTCAAAAAGCAAAAGAAAATTATAAATTATTTGCTTTATCCGTTTCTGATGCAAGAAAAGTTGATAAGGCTGGGTATGGACAAAAAATGCCTAAAGATTGGAAAACATTTTTAGATAGATATTTTAATACTAAAGTAGCGGCAATAGATAATGGTATTGACCCTGGAAAAATTGTTTTTATAGAATACAAAAATGGCAAAGCTGAAATAAACGGTAATATTAAAGATGCGTTTAATATTAAAGATAATGAAGGCAAAACACAGTTTTCAAGATCATTAAATAAAGAATTTAATAAACTATTAGAACAATCAAGTGGTATCAGAGCTACAAAACAGTTTTCACCTATTGAAGCTAGAATTTTAGGTAAAGGTAAAGGCCGTAATAAATTCTTTATTCCTTATTCAGCTGATGATTTTGTTGGATTGTTATACGCAACTTTAGCTGGTGGCAAAACCGGTGATCAACAAATGGAATGGTATCGTGAAAATCTGCTTAGACCATTTTCTCGCGGTATACAACAATACGAAGCAGCAAAACAGAATGCTCTTCGTGAGTGGCAGATTCTTAAAAAAGAAGCAAAGAAAAATGTACCTGGCGGATTAACAAAAAAGAACGCAACAGGTTTAACAAATCAAGACGCTGTTCGTATTTATATTTGGAATCAACAAGGTATGGAAATTCCTGATACAAAAGGAAGCCAAGCTCTTATTAATGAAAATATAAAAATTGTAAGAAAGAATAAAGAGCTTAAAGCATTTGCCGAAAGACTAATGGCTTTACAGCCAGAAGGTTATCCAGAACCATCTAAAAATTGGGATTCAGGTGATATTACTACAGACATTGTATCATATATAAATGGTGTTAAAAGAAGTGAATTTTTAACTGAATGGAAAAACAATGTTGATATTATATTTTCTGATAAAAATAAAGAAAAGCTAAGAGCTTTATATGGTGATAGATATGTTGAGGCTTTAAATGATATGCTTGACCGTATGCGTACTGGCACAAATAGAAAATTTGGTATAAGCAGAATTGAACAACAATTTATGGATTGGACTAATAATTCTGTAGGTGCTATTATGTTCTTTAATGCAAGATCTGCTGTACTACAAACATTATCTGCCGTTAACTTTATAAACTTTACAGACAATAATCCGCTCAATGCAGCATTAGCATTAGCTAATCAACCACAATATTGGAAAGATTTTGCTACGTTATTTAATTCAGACTTTCTTAAGCAAAGAAGGTCCGGTTTACAAACTGATGTAAATGCAGATGAAATTGCAAGAGCAGCTAAAGGCGCTGAAAATACAGCAAGAGCAGCATTGAGTGCAATACTTAAATTTGGATTTACACCAACACAAATTGCTGATAGTTTTGCAATTGCGTCTGGTGGTGCTACATTCTATAGAAATAGAATAAATAAATATTTAAAAGAAGGGTTATCACAGCAAGAAGCTGAACAAAAAGCATTTACTGATTTTCAAGAAATTGCAGAAGAAACACAACAGTCTGCAAGACCTGATAGAATATCATCACAGCAAGCAAGCTCATTAGGACGTCTTATATTAGCTTTTGGTAACACACCTATGCAGTATGCTCGTTTAACTAAAAAAGCTACATTAGATTTAATTAATGGACGCGGTGATTGGAAGACGAATATAAGTAAAATTATGTATTATAGCGTAATACAGAATATTATATTCTCTGCATTACAACAAGGATTGTTTGCTTTATTATTTGACGATGAAGATGATGATAAAGAAAAATCAAGATTGTTTAGAATAGGCAATAGTAGTTTAGACACATTATTACGTGGGGTTGGGGTTTACGGCGCTGCGGCTGCTACTGTTAAAAACATGATTCTTGAAATAATAGACCAGCAAAAAAGCGGTAGACCTGATTACACTGAAGTTGTAATTTCAGCTACTGCAATATCACCTCCAATTAATTCTAAATTAAGAAAATTAAATTCAGCTGGTAAAACATTTACATATAAGCAATCTAAAGAAAAAGTATTCACTGAAGGCTTTAGTTTAGAAAATCCTGCATTTTTAGCTGGTGGCCAAATAATTTCTGCAGCAACAAATTTACCTGCTGATAGAGTTGTTTTAAAAGCTGATCATATTAAAACAGCTATGCAATCCGAAACAGAATTATGGCAGGCAATAGCATTATCGCTTGGCTGGAGCGAATGGGATTTAAATATGATTGAAAAACAAACTAAAAAATCTAAAAAGTTTGATCCTAGAAATACAAATAGAAATATTAATAGGGGATTAAAAAGAAAAAAAGTAAAAAGATGAAATATAACCCAATAACAGCAAAAACATCTACACCTTTAACATTGAAGGATGCATGTTATCGTAAAGCAAAAGCAAAGTATAGAGTATTCCCATCAGCTTATGCATCAGGTTATATTGCAAAATGCCGTAAAAAGGGTGGTAAATTAGGATAATGGCTGTACGTAAAACTAAAAAAGGGGCATCACTTAAACGCTGGTTTAAAGAAGAATGGACCGATGTTAAAACCGGGAAGCCTTGTGGTAGAAGCAAAGGAGAAAATAGAGGTACACCATATTGCAGACCAAAGAAAAGAATATCTAGTAAAACGCCTAAGACAGCAAGCGAAATGTCAGCTGCCGAAAAAAGAAGTAAAATAAGAGAAAAAACTAATTTAGGACAACCGGCTGGTAAGCCAAAAAGAGTAAGTCCTGTAACAATGAAAAGTTCTTGTAAATATTAAAAATGGAAGATTTGAAAATATACGGCATAAGTATCTCGGCGTTAACCGGAGTATCTATAGGTGAAATCAATCCAATATTATCTACTTTAGTTTTAACAGCAACACTTGTATATACTGTAATACAAATAATAGAAAAACTAAAAAATAAAAATAATGGAAAATCCGTTTAAAAATAAAGAATTACGTGGTTATATAGGCGCAGCAACAGTATTTATCTTAGTTATGGGATTACTATTGTTTTTAGCTTTTTATGAAATACCAGAAACAAATAACGATATATTTAAAGTAATTGTAGGTATGCTTGTTGGATCTTTATCTGTAGTTATATATACATTTATAGGTAAGAATCCTGAAGAACTTGAATCCCTTAAAGGTAAAAATGAATCTTTAGAAAATCAAATGCTACAAATTGTAGACGAAAAAGATAAACTTGAAAAAATGCTAAGAGATTATCAATCTGAAGTTATTGATAAACTTGCATTATCAGGTGATAACTTTGAATATAAAACTAAAAAGTAATGGCTAAGGTTGATCTTAATGGTGACGGGAAAGCGGACATTAGTGTTAGCTTGCCACAGATTATTACCGTATTAGCAATGTTTGCTTCTATAGTTGGGTCATATTATACTCTTAATGCAAGAGTAGAAGCGGTTGAATTGTCTGCTAAAAAATTAAAAGAAAACGAACAGAAGTATACTTGGCCTAATCAAAGAAAAACAGAAGAAGAAGTAAAAGCCCTTGAAGCTGAAATGAGGGCATTTATGAAAGATATAGAATATCTTAGAAGAGATATTGATAGTAAGAAAAGATAGATTGGTACAACTTACAATACAAAACAAGCAATAAGTTGCTTTTTAGTACAACTTATGATACATAATAAGCAATAAGTTGCTTAAATAAAAAAGGGGATTGCAAAAAGCTTTCCCCTTAATTTTTTATTTTCATCTTTGACAAAAAACAAAAATAAGATTTTTTTTATTTTCGTTTATCCATCACAACTTAAGCAGTCAGGATCCATTGCGCTAGCGGCAATATCACCTCTTAATACTGACTCAGTCCTCATATAATATAAAGTCTTTATACCGCGTTTCCATGCTTCTAAATGAACTTTATTAATCCATTTAGGTTCTACAACAGAAGGGAACGCTAAGTTTAATGATACCGATTGATCTATATAATCTTGACGTATACCTGCCTGATTAACTAATTCTAGTTGATTTATTTCTTTAAATGTTTTAAATACATTCTTCACAGGTTCACCTTCTTCTTGATTTAATCGTCCTCCGTGATCGTAAAACCATCCATCGAGTTTTTTAATTCCCTGAATGGATCCGCCATCTTTAAGAATTTTATCCCAAGTTTCTTTGGTATCAATACCAACTTTTCTAAGTACCTTTTTAAGCTCATTGTTTTTTCTTATAAATGTTCCTTTTGCACTTTGTTCTGTAAATACATTAGCAGCCCAAGGTTCAATACCTGGCGATACATTACCGCTAAGCTTACTATTTGAAACTGTTGGCGCTACAGATCTTAAATGTGTATTACGCATTCCTGTACCTACACACCATAATGGTTCACCATATACCTCAGCTAATTTACGAGAAGCTCTTTCAGACTCAATTTTAATTTTACTAAAAATTTCACGTGTTTTAAATTGTGCTAATAATCCTTCAAATGCAATACCATTTTGCTGTAATAATGTATGCCATCCTAATACACCTAATCCTAAAGCTCTACCCTTTTCAGCAGATCTTACAGAATTATCAAAGCCTTTCATACCTTTGGCTTTCTGAATAAACTCTTCAAGCACTCCATCTAAAAACCAAATAGAATCATATACAAGATCTGTATTTTTCCATTCATCATACTTAGCTAAGTTTAAAGATGATAAACAACATACAAAACTGTGTGACTCATCCGTATGCAATGTAATCTCACTACATATATTTGTCATATGGACTTTGAGCCCATTTGATTTATACGCAGTTGGATTTGCCTTGTTTGTATTTCCCTTAAAGAGGATATAAGGCTCTCCAGTTGCTTTACGCTTTTGTAATAGTTTTGCCCACTTTTGTCTAGCTTCTCTATCTCCATTCTCAAGTCTTCGCATAAACTTGTCACCGACCACAGCGCACTGGTGTAAGTTAAGGGATTGTCTGTTAACATCTCCTTTTGGTTCTCGGATCTCCAACCATTCTTCAAAGTCGGGGTGATCAATATTGATATTAACTGACGCAGCTCCTCTGCGGACAGCTCCTTGATTAGTGGCAAGTATAGTTGAATCGTAGATTTTGCAAAACGGGACCACTCCATCAGATGTTCCATTACCTGTAATTTTAGC
>Ga0255753_1003379_pt1 | contig 16644 bp, 15 predicted proteins | sample 041ome_10_FD_179953 | JGI IMG/M metagenome (GOLD analysis project Ga0255753, IMG submission 179953) | Coastal salt marsh microbial communities from the Groves Creek Marsh, Skidaway Island, Georgia - 041412US metaG (version 2) | ecosystem: Environmental > Aquatic > Marine > Intertidal zone > Salt...
CTTCGACGAGACGCACTGGTCATTCGAGTTGTGATTTCCGTCGTCATCCGCGACGATGAGCGTGTCGCTGTCGTCATACAGCCACAGATATGGGTCAGCCATAACAGTCTCGCAGTTTGCGTTACTATTCCCGTAGATGATGACAAGAGTCGTCTCTTCTAAGGTGAAATACCAGTCAGATTCTTCGGTGACGGTGTAATTAGTGGCGCTCGTAACTCCCCCGTACAACAGAGAAAATACCCATATAAATAAAGGTAAAAAGGATATCTTACGCATACGGCCTCCGTATGCGTATACTACCTCAATTCTCTAGGCGTAGAGCAGTAATAATTGCCGTAATTCCAAGGTCCTACGCCACATTCTGCCCACATCACAGCACACGACTCAGCGTTGTACGCAAAGTCATCTGCAAAGGCGAAGCGGTCGTAGTCCTCTAGCAACTTGCCTTCATCAAACCAGCCAGACAGGTTGTTCTGCTGACACAGACCCCAAGAGTCATCACGGGTACGGGTGTTACCGTTATGTGCTGACGAATCACAGAGTGACTCACGGCTGATGATACGTAGCAGGTCCTTCACCGAGTCATCGCTGGCACCACGATCCCACATGGCTCTGGCAATGATGTTGGCCTTGGCCTGAGAACAACCACTTCCTTCTCCATATACTTCTGGAATAGAGCCAGTCCATACCGGAAGCGGTACGGCAGTGGTAGTGGTAGTGGTAGTGGATAAGTAGTAAGGGGTTGGCTCAGGTCCCCCCTCGTAATGTGGCTCTACGGTTGTCGTGGTCGTAGTGGGCGCTTGCGAGGTGGTGGGTGCTGCCGCTTCCACACGGGGGCTTTCGGTTGCTGGGGTTGGTCCTGTGCTTGCTGCATCTACTACAGCAGATACTACTATAGAAGTAGCGGCTAATAGGGCCAGAAACGTGAGACGACGCATTGGGGGGCCTCCTTACTGGTGTCTCTTAGGTAGTTCTAGTATACCACAATGTTACGATTGTGTGTCAGAAACCTCTGGAACCTCTGGAACATCTACATCCGGTAATACTGCGCCTGTATCTACGATCTCAGAAGTAGGTGCTTCGTCGGTGTAAGTAGTGTCCACAGTAGGAGGGGGTGACGTGACAAACGTACTGATAATACACTTGTCGCTAGACCTAGGTACTAGGCCGCCGTGTAAGTGAACGAAGGTTGCAGGAAACGTCACGATACGGCCAACTCTTGCTTCGCAAGTGAAGTCGAAGTAATCAAAGTAAGTACCCCCACCTTCTTCCACGGTGTTCAGGTACATAACGGAAGCAAGAACTCGCTCAGCCCCTCCGGGTCCCGTGAATGGGGCACCATCGATGTGAGACTTATAAAAGCCCTCATTCTGCGTATACCTCTGGTACTGATAACCCGTGTCCTCGCGTATGTGCCACTCGTTCGTTAAAGGGGCATACTGTGAGATGTATTCAGCGAGAGCGACTTTGTACAACTGGTAGATAGCGCCGTCTGCTTGATTCAGGAACTCATACTCTTCTTGGTTTTGGATGTACTCGTTTGCACCCGTAATGTGTGCATCCATAGAGTGCTTGGTGTTAGGTAGAACACCGCCAAACGTCTTCCCCGGATGGTTGAAATGGGGGCGATCTTCAAAGAACTTGATGATGCTCTTGCACAACTTTTGGGGAAGTACGTTGTCGTGAATGCAGATACCGGACCCCTTGCCGAGGGGCCATTCCATTTTAGCCTTCTTAGGCATCAGCCGTCCTCCGATACCGCCTCAGCAGGCTTATCAACCTGCTCCTGCAACTTGGCAATCTGGATTGCCTGTACGCAGATCGTGAACTCCTTGGGGAACTGGCGCTGGAATTCTTGGATGACTTCTTCTGGTGAAATGTTCATGTTGTATACCTTATCTGGTTGTAGGGGGTCCGGTCAAGACCCCTCTAGTGTAGCGAGTCTGGCGGAAACCTCGTCTAACCTGTCGGCTAATTCCTTGATTGCGGAGATCATAATGGCTTGAACGTCAGTCCCTAGTAACGAAATAGCACTCATGTCTGTGAATTCTTGTCCATCTGAATTGCGGACAAGTACTCTCCCATCTATGGCACCTACCCACTCGGGTCGTACCGCTTCAACCTCCTGAGCGATCAAGCCAATTTTAGTATCACCAGAATCATCAATTTCATCGCAGTCCCAGACGTAAGTCACAGGATTCAATTGTCTTACAAGTGACAGACCCCCGCTGTACTGTTCAATGTTCTTTTTCAGACGTTCATCTGATATGTTATAACTATAAACGGATCCGTCTACTTGCACATTGCCACCAACGTGTAGTTGATAATTGGGGTAGGTCTTGTTGATGCCTACATAGCCGTTGTTACCGTTAATAACCATACGGTTTGAGCCGTTGACGTAGAACTCTATGTCATCATTGCGATCGGTTTCTATACGAATGGGGCCATCATCACTAAAGAGTGACAAGATAGCATTGGAAGTATTATTGTACCCCACCAACCCTCTGTCAATACCACCACTCTGAAACCACAGTTTGCTGTTGATGGAGTAACTGTTTCCCCCTGTGTCGTTGATGTGGACAACTGCTTCTGTAGAGTTGGCAACCTCAAGAAGTGCTGAAGGTGTCGTTGTACCGATACCGACATTGCCATCTTTGTTAATAATCATTTGGGTAGCGGGTATTGACGACGACGAGGCACTGGTTGTCTTGAATGTGATGCCACCATCGTTGTCGTTTGCACCACCAGCCGACCCAAGTCCGATAGCCGCAAGAATTGATTGGTCACCACGATCTACCGCTGTAATGTAAACTTCTTGATCGCCTGCGTTGAAGTTTGCTTCCAACCGAAGTGCTTCGGTATTGTTAGTTGTCGATATTTCCAGAGGGGCTGAAGGCGTATCTGTACCGATACCGACACGGGAGTTTGGAATATCAACCGTGAGAATATTTGTCCCGCTACTGTTTTCAAATGACCAAGCATTAGGAGTGGTGCGGTAGTACAACGCTGATTCCAGCGACCCGCTATCCCATACTTCCAGACCGTGAGGGCCACCCTCCGACTGTCGCCCGAACACAATTTGCCTGCCAGCGCCAACGATGTCGATATCACCATTCACGCCGAGAGGTGTCTGTGGTGTCGTTGTACCGATACCGACATTGCCCGTCGTGGTGAGTGTTGTTAAGTCCAGAGAACTAGTGTTCTCAAATACTCCTGTAGTTGCGTTGTACGCAAGAACATCATTGTCAGCAAGGTTGGTGTAAACGATGCCTTCGTCGTTAAGAATGTTTGCTGCAAGTGTGGGGCGCACGAACAACTCACCGTTCTGGGCGTGTGAGTTGACTACTGCGGCTACAAGAATGATGTTGTTGGGGGCACTCGGCGTAGTACTAGTCAGACCGCCAGTAACAGTGGGCGAGGCATACACCACGTCACCAGCAGACCAGCCGGGAGTAGCAGTGTCAATGCCGCGTACGGCACCGAAGTGAACGACATAACCGTCGTCCCCATCAGGAATATCGTGTGCAGTGATACCCATAATGTACTCAGATGGGTATGTACCGTCAGCGAGGAAGGGGGCCATCTTGAGGTGACCAGACGCACCTAGAGCACCGTCAAAGCGAACAACTGTTCCCTTGTCGATCTGCGCCCCCGTCTGGTTCTTAGCATAGTAGTACACCTGCTGACCGACGTGAAGTACGGCGTTAGAACCATGCAGGCCAATATCTACTGTTCCCCAGTCCTCGTTCCACGCCAGCAAGCCCTCAGACTCAACGACAACCCCTGCATCTATGTCAAACTGCAATGAGTCTACGAATGAAGTGTCATCGCGATATGTGGGGGTTACGACAGCCGTCAACCACAGAAAGTCCAGACGGTCTCTAGAAACTGCTACGAACACAGAAGACCCAACGTCAGGTACATTCCAAAACCCGTTTTCGTAGGTCAAACCTAGGCTGGGTACGTCTACGACACCGTCTGCACCCAACAGCGCTGGTATGCGCACCTTAGACAGACCCGTAGCAGGGTCGGAGTACTGTACTACGCCACGGTGTACTTCAAAATCAGGAGTAGACATTTACGTACCTCTTAGACGGCTTCCACATGCCTAGATTGTATCTAGGAGTGGGGGGCGTTTGGAACGACTCTAAGTTGTAGAAGTCTAACTGTGAGTTAGTGTTCCTGACTATCTCCAGTTCAGACACAAACGCATCTGAATGGAGTTTGTGCTTAACTGACTTGACATACCAGAAACCATCAAACTCACCATTGTAGTTATCGATAGAAACTACTCCACCGGGGACGCAGCCTGCTACACCGAGCACCTCTACCGTAGCGAGGTAGTCGTAGTCCTGCTTATTGGATGACTCCATGATCCTGATGGCGTGCTCGTAACTATTAGCGAACTCAGATATACGGTTCTCGTAGTAAGGAACACCGTTATCAGGACGAGTAATTTCCTTGGTTGTCACATCATAAGTCTGTAAGGTATCCGACAGTACTGCTACAACGGTATCCATGTATTGCCCATCCGCGTGCCTACGGGCGAATGACCCATCAAAAGAAAGGACCTGACCGGGGGTTGGGGAGATATCTCCACGGTTGGCCGCGACAGTAGTCAGACGGTGGTAAGACGACTGCCTACCAACAGACTTGTATGGATCGTAAACATGCACGTGAGTACCGTGTGCGTTAATAGACAAGCCCAATAGATTGCTGTACCTTACCAAGAACTGCCAGTCAGATTCGTTCGTCTGCGTCAATGTTCCACTGGCTGGCTCGTAGTTAGGTACGTCAGCACTAAATCCGTAGTGGGAAGACATTTCCTCTACTACCTCTGACAGCCTATATCCAGTCCAGTTTTTACTCTTTTTACCACGCATCATGTACGACGCCCCTAAACAGACTACGTCTGCTTCCTGAAACGGACTGTCGTTGATGAAGCCTTGACCAGTAACACTCTTGGGGCGCACGTCGGTCACGTACCCACAAAACACCTGCTTGTAGGAAGCCCCTGTGCCCATACTCAGGTAGACACCCTTGTCTAGGTAATCAGTAATAGCCTGAGAGGGAAGTCCCACCATACGCAAGACGAGCATGTCATGTTGGTTCTCTGACAGGTGCAGTTCCAAATACCCTAGCGACTCGTAGTTTACGGGAACGTCCCCGATGGATATATCCAGATCAGGGGATACTCCATACAGTTTCTTTAATATCACAATGGAATCCTAAGCACTGTTCCGGGGGGCAGGTCTACTGGGAATTTTACTTGGGGATTCATGTCAGCAATCTCCCAATACCTACGTTGGCTACCTAATCTACGGGAAGCAATGTTCTCTAAAGTGTCGCCTGCCTTTACTGTGTACAAAGAAAACCTTTTCTTAGCAAGGTTCAGGGGAGCCCTAGTGGCTGTGCGCCTGTCGGTATTAACACTGTATCTTGAGTTAGCATCGTAATAAGCCATCAGTCAATCTCCTAACCATCTAATAGCATTCCGGCCAAACCCGGGTCATTGAGGATAAGGTCTTCTGGAAGGTCTGCCAATGTAGTAGCAGAGGTACTAGTATCGCCAACGTCACCCTCCCACTGAGGGGGGACTTCGTCCATAACGAAAGCGGGCCAATAGATAGGAACTTTTAGACCAGTGTGTATGTCTGCTCCCAGACCTGCTGACCTCGAAGGGGCGTCTATGTGGCCAAATTTAAAATCTGGGTCTGAATTAACACCAATTGTACCTGTAATTGAATAACCGTTTACCTTGACAGTCACTGTGCCACCAAACTTAATGGCGAAGTAGTAGTCGTCACGATTATAGTCATAAAAATCAGAGTCGTTACCTAGGTACCCAAATGTTGATCCGTTCGTGTTCCAAGGACGACCGGGTGCGGCGCACAAAAACCCACTAAGTGCTATCCACTCTTCCTTTGTGGTGGCCGAGAGGTTTACAGCGTCCTCTTTTGAGTACCTTCCATACAGTGGCTTGGCACTAGTCCTAGAGTAATAAATAGGGGCTATATATATGTCAGTCCCTCTTCTTATAGCAGTTTTAGGCGTGTTAGCGATGTTAAAAACCTCCTCACGCTCACTACTTGTGGCACCTTTAAGGCCGGTAAGTTCAAGAGGCTCGAAAACCGCAGTGCCCTCCAACTCTACTAACTCTTCTGAGTAGCGGTAGAATGTTTGATGCACGTCTACTTCTACAGACACTTGGTATCCCTGATCGAAAAACTCAGTTATGGGGTCCACTCCATCATTATCTTTTCGCCAAACCACAGCGTCAGTTAACTGCGCTATAGTTGTCACATAACCAGAATCGGTGCTAGCAGGTTCTATTAGATCCTGTATATAGTAACTATTTGTATCGTATTCCCTGCTGTTAATAACTTCGAAATCTTTCACAGACTTGATACTTATTGATGATAGAACCTTGGAAGCGGCTGTATGAACGGCCTCTTTCTGCTCCTGCTCTGCGACCCATAGTTCTCTAGCAGCATCTTTGGCTTCTTCTAGAGCGTTAGTAAAGAACGTTTTCTTCTTAGCAAAACCAATGTACTTGGCTTCCATCTGCACATCGACGGTACAACGCATTGGAACCATGGCACGGTTGAACTTAGTGAAGATAACTCCAACGCTTCTTGCTAGCCCCTCAACAATATATAGAGACGAAAATACCGCTCTAACAGGTAGGGGGATCAGGAATCCTGAGTTGCCGACGTTGAACTCCAATAGAGTAGGAATGTTTGATTTAGCACCAGTAGCAATAACGGATGCCTCTGCCTCACCAGCCAAAACGTCTACGTCGCTAGCCGCCTCCAAGGCAGTACGGTTCTCCAACAGGTTAGTTACATACTGCTTTTGAGACTCCGAGATTCCTACTCCGATAACTGAGAACAACAACCCAAGGTCGTGTAGTACACCAATTTGCTCTGGGGGCAAGGTCTCCCACACGTTGGTGGTCTCTAAGTCTGCAATGGGGTCGTAAGATCCATTTGGTGAGTTGAGTTCGTATGACCTATCGAAAATGAGTTGAAAGTTAAACGAAACATCAGCAGCCAATGGTTGAGCCCACTGAGCCGGGTCCTGCTGTAGTACGTTAAGCATTCCTGTGTTTGCAGCAACGTATTGGTTCAACGTACTTGGATTAAACTGGAATCGGCACCTATTGATAGGTACTTCGTACCCCTGACTCTCGTCGATGAGTGACCTAATGTACCCCCTCTGTAGGAGGTGGTCCTTGCGCGCACCATCACGGTTGATGGTCCTGACGGTCCTGTCAGGAAACGAGAATCTCTTGTTGACGTTTCCGTCATCGGACAAACGAGCGACGCCCGAATCTTGGACAATGCTGTCTTCCCCAGCAGTAGTTAAGTTATAGTATTGGTCGCTTCTGTAATCAGCCATCAGGAAGTCCTAAAGTTTAGATTGTTAAGTTCTTCTTGCAGCAAGCGTGTTACTGCCTGAGCAATTTGCTTGTGGTCCTGATTGGAAGAACTTCCGTAGAAGTTTATCTCGGGGGACACAACTATGCTCGGGGACGAGTTAATCGTAGTAACGCTTGACCGCCCACCCCTAGTGGGAGCGTGAGAAATCATAGGGTCACCCTGTTCGCTATTAATAGTAGCAACAGCCTCAGCAGCAGCCTCGTAGTTGGTGCCTGCCAAATGGTCACCCTCAGCATCCCAACCCTTTCCGGGGGTATAACCCCAACTACTCCAACTGGTGCCTTGGGATGATAGATAGTATGCTGCTGCCGCGTTAATGTTAGGATCTAACAAATCTTCTCTACTACTTGCACCCACAGCAGCCAAGAACGACGGTGTCATATTACCTGAGTTGATCTGCCATAGACCAAAGTCTCCGGTCATAGCGGCGGGGTCGTTGTCGGTCCTGCGTGCTCCCGGCCTGTAACTTGACTCACGCCCTGCGATGGCAACCGCCGTGGTAAGAGCATCGCCTCTAAAGCCTGCCTTTTTGGCGATTCGTGCAACCTCTTCGATTGTTAGGGCAGGCCCATGACCACCTGTACTACCGCCGCCTCCAGAAGCCATCTTCCTGAAGGATGAGGACGGTGAACGGCCACCGCCTGCCGTAGAACCGGTTGAGCCTCCAGACATTAAGGCACTTACACCTTGGGATGCCTGCTGGGAGATGATGTCGCCCTCAGACAGTCCCATAGTGTTCATGAAGTTTGGGCCAATAGGTGTGTCAGAGGAACCTACGTACTCCCCGTTGACGAATCTAGCCCTACCAAAGTCACCGTCTACGTCGTCGTAAGTACCATCACCATTCGAACCTCCTCCGTCTCCTCCGCCAGAGTATTGGCTACGGAAACGAGGAACCTCTGTTGGCTGTACGTGCCAAGGCTCGTCGTCACGCCATCCTTTAGCCTTCCAGTTATTAAGTCCGTACTTCTCAGAGTTAGCCACAATCCACGCGTAACTCCTGTTGTCACCTTCTTCAAAGATGTCAGCGGCCAGACCTAATCCGTGCATAGAGTGTCCGGGAGGGGCGGTAAAGGAGTAACCCGTCTTTGATTTCCAGAACTTACCATTCCATTGAGTTTGAGAACTGGCTTCGTCAGTCTCCTCCATCTGAGCGTAGAACAAACGCTCCTGATGGGCCTCATCACGGAAACCACTGCTGAGGCCGATGTTGTGGTTATCGCGCATCATCCTAAGGAGTTTCTCTTTAAGACGAGAATCCAGTTTGGCAAATCGTGGCTGCTGCTTGAGTTCTGAAAGAGGAATCTTTGCGGAACCGCGCTCCCCACCCGGAACCATGATTTGGCTGTCTGATTGACCGCTAGAAGGGGGAGCGGAACCACCTGCTGCTGGAGGCGTAGGTTGTCCACCAGCGGTGTTCTGGTCGTCACCGTCACCGATGGCAGAACCTGCGGCGAACAGCCCAGCGGCTAACGGGAGACCACCCGGAACCATCGCGGATATACCGGCACCAACTTTAAGTAGGCTACCGCCGAGACGCATCAACGACTGAGAAGAGGTGCGAGCACCGATTACTCCGCTTAGAGTGTCCTCCAACTTACCGAGAACCTCAATCAACTTTTGATCGATCTTTTCGCGAGTCGCCATGTTGTCGATCTGGCGTTGCATGAAGTTTTCTTCTCGCTGCACCTGTACTCTACTGGTCTCTTCTTGCTGGGTAGCCAAGTTGTCCTCAATACCCATACGCTGACGGTGAGACTTATTAGAGGGGTCGTACATGCCCTGACCGCCAGCCTTCTCATAGGCGACTTGTTGCTTGGCGTATTGCAGGTATTGGTTTTGCATCTCTTCGCCAAGACCAGCCTGAGACATCCTCATTCTCGTAACCGAGCCGGGGGCGAACGCACCCTTTAGGATGTCCTCATTAGCGAGACCCATACGTTGTACAACTTGTTGCTGTACCTTGAATGGGTCTTGCATACCACCACCCATTTGGTAGGCATTAACGCCTAACGTGTACAGCATTCGGTTGGCTACTTCTGGACCCATCAACTGGCGCTGCTGTTGGAGCAAATCACCCGTCGACTTGCTGAACCCAGTGGAAGTGCGCATTGCCTCTAGGCCAGCACCCATACCCATAACGTCGAAGCCAGTCTCAGCACCAAACTGCATCATTGCATTTTGAGCACCAGCACCCAGACGGTAGTTAGTAGAAGGCATACGAGTCTGCATTACCTGCATCTGAGACATGCCTGTCATTTGCTGCATGAGCACATTTAGGCGATCAGCGGATGTGGCGTAAGCAGTACCACGGGCAATGCGTGAGTCCATTGCCTGATTAGCCATACCCATTACTTGACCGGCAACCGACGCAGCACCGGCAAAACCCATACCCTTTAGAGCGGAAGCAGCGCCAGCACGACCAGCACCACCGGCACCACCGGCACCACCAGTAGCACTGGTTGGGGCTGGGACACTACCGGGGGCCAACTTTACGGCACTAGGGTCAGTAAGATTGATGGTGTTCTTATTGTAACCTTGAGCACCGCCACCCTTAGTAGAAGCAATGGCGTCAGCGGCTTTACTGGCGGACTTGGCTAGGAGGTCAAACTCTTCACGGATACCTTTGGCAGAAGCCTTGATCTCGTCAAGACCCTTCTTGAGTTTACCAAGTTCCGTGGTATCGATGTTAAGGCGAGCGCGAACGTCAGCAAGAGAGCGACTGTGCTGCCCCCCAATGAGTTGCTGCCGACCCGCTGCGGCCTCAGCACCATCCATAAATTGCCTCCATTACTAAGAACGCCACTTCGCCATACGATACCAAAAGTCTCGCTGGCGAACTGCCATTGTTTTTATGTCTTCAAGACTAAACCCTTTGTAAACAGAGGCGATGAGTTCGTATTCCCAATATAAAACTGTCAAATTAGCCAAGTAAAAGGGAGACCCAGTCAAGAAGAACAGGCATGTCCTGTTCGCAACTTGCACACTGAGTGTCCACCTCCCCCATCTTGGGTCCGATTTCGATGTCCGTTAGGGCATCTACCAGTTTGCGGCGGTCAGCAATGTTTAGCGTGCGTGCCCACCGGACTGGGTCGTCAGGTTCTTCTCCGTCTTTCCACATTGTACACCTAGCGAGCATCATAGTGTTGATTTCTGCATCGCTCTTGGTGGACTTCTGTACTTCCAACGTGTCTTCACCATTGGGCAGTCTCAGACGGATATCTCCCTTAGACGTATTAATAACGATGCCCTTTTTAACATCGAAGTCAGGTTTTGTGACCGGGAAGTCCTCATCAAGATCCAATGTAACGTCGTTACTTACCTGACAGTGTGGGCAGATTACCCGAACCTGACGAGTATCTCCATAAGTGGCTTTCATGATGCCCAGATAAAGAAGATCCCTATCACCAAGAATCAACTTGTCGATAATCTTGTTACCACGTTCACCAGCAATCTCGTAATTGCCAATCTTGGTGACCGCTCTTACTAACAAAGCCGTCATGTACTCAGAGTAGGTAAGTCCCTTCTTCTTTTCCAAAGAAGCAAGGTACTCTTCATCCTCACCGTTTAATTCTCTGATCTCAGCATCTGTATGCCAAACAGTCTTTCCCTCAGTCTCCTGCATGAGGCCACGCATCAACGTAACAATGTTGAGCGGGGCGTCAGGCATAGTAGGAATGGAGTCCTCCATAGCCTCGTTGATGAGGTCGGCTTCTTCTTTTTTACTCACTTTATGCTCCTAAATTGTTTTTGGGTTATGTATCAGGCTGGGAAATCTTCCTCGTTAACTGAACCGTCGGGGGTGTCACTCCATAGGACGTCAAAGCCCTCATGGTTAATGACCAACTGCTGAATCATAATTGATGAGTCACCAGCGTTAAGATCACCAAGCGCGAAAGAGGCGGGCCAACAGTTGTGCAACTTATATGCCATCTTGACGTCACCTGCGGGTGTTGAAGGCGCGTTTCCTGAGTCGGAACTACCGGGAAGAGCGTAACTACCTGAGGATACTGGGTGGTCAAAGATGCGCACAACGATGTCACAACGATAATCATTATTACCGGAAGTTGATCCACCGTTAGCGCCGATGTCACCCTGACCCCATGAGTGCAGGAACTGCTGCCAGACATACAGACCATTCTGGTGAGAGAATACGCCCTTACTAAAAGTAACTGGACCGTAGTCTGACTGACCAACCATCTTATGAGGGTGGGTGTTCATCCCACCCTCACGATAGGCGATCATTTCATTCTGAACGGTAAGGCCAGATACAGACGAGAACCCGAGGTTCACCAACTCAGTACCAGCAATGGTGTTGAGCGCTGAGTCTGCGGGAGGATTAATCTCAACTTGGAACTTAAAGTTCCTAATTGGATCAGTGACTGCTGAACGTGCCATTTAAATGTCTCCTTAGTAGGTCAGAGGCTCTCGGCAGCGTTGCTACCGCCAGTCCACTGGCTGAGGTTGATAACGATGTACTCTGCGGGGTACTGGAGGGCAACGCCGACTTCAATGTTGACGATGCCCTGATCGATACTGACCGCTGTGTTGTTGGTGCTGTTGCACACAACGTAGTAGGACTCTCCGGGAGTGGTTCCACGTAGGCCACCCTCGCGGTAGAACTCTGCGAGGAAGCCCGCCACAACGGTGTTCAGTCGACGCCATAGGGCTTCATTGTTAGGCTCAAACACTGCAAACTCAGTAAGTTCCTTAAGAGAGTTCTTCAGGTAGTTAAGAGTACGTCGGACAGGGATGAACTTGTCTGGGGCAGAGCGGGCAAGAGTACGTGCTCCATTGACGATCACGCCTGCGCCTGCAACTGGCTTCAGCACATTGAGGTGAGGGCTACCGTCGTATAGAGTTCCGATTTCCGAGTCGGAGAAGACCCCAACCGTACCCAAAGCGCCACGAATGTCAGCATTAAAGCCAGCAGGCGCTTTAGCAACGCTGCGCTGGTTCTCAGTACGTACGTACAAACCTGCAATAGCGCCACCCGGATAGGTATTGCGAATAGCGCCAACACCACTCTTAGCGGGGTCTACCATCTTCAACATGGGACCGTAGTAAGCGGCGTAACTTGAGGTCGAACTCCAAGGAGTTGCCTGAAGTTCATTGACAGTGTCAGCACCCTCTGCGGAGTCGATAATGACAAACGAATCACCACGGTTAATAGCCTTAGTAATCAGGTCAGTAACGACGTCGGTACGACCGGGGGCGTTCAGGATGAGGTTGCCACGAATCGTGTCAATAGCATCAACGTCTCGCTGGTAGTCCGAAGTCTGAACTGTGCCGTCGGTACCGGAGGAAAGCGTGACGCCACCGGTTACAAATGTCTCACTGGAAGTAGGTGACGGCGCTGACGGGTTAACGTTTGAAACACGTACGTACTTACTGTAGTTGTTTACGTAGTTTACGATGTAGCGCGAATCGTTGGGGTCGATTGACAGCGAAACCCACTTCTCAACTTCAACCCCTTCATAGGTTACCGAGAGGTTAAAAGTGGAGTGAACCGTACTTGTAGGGGATACGCGCTGATCAAGCGTGACGCTCACAGTAACGTCATTACCCCACACACCCTTGCTAATAGCGTCCACATCGAACGCAACGTAGGTGCGGCTAGCAGCGGTAACTGTCGCAGTACCAGTAGTATCTGCGGTCGAAGCAACGTCGGCTGCCGTAAGAGCGTAGGAGAAAGAGTCCGCCGTGGGAACGGCAGTCACCACAACATCGGTAGCGTTCAATGCATTGGTGGTGAGGCCAGAAACGGTGACCGTGTCGCCTACGATAATTCCGTGCGCGGCGTCGGTGACTACCGTTGCGACGTTGTCGGTAAGAGAAACACTGGCGCTAGTAGCCGTGAGGTCAGCACTGAGGAAGCCACGTGGGTAGAATGCCACACCTGCACTATCTGTACCAGCAGCGACTCCCGCCTCAGCAGTAACCCGCACGACGTAGCAGGAACGACCACCATTAGCAAAGTAGTGGTAAACAGCGTAACCGAGGTCATACTCGTTCTTGAGATCACCGTAAGTGGACTTGTAGGAGGCCCAGTCAGTGATCAAAGTAGCAACCTGCGGACCGCGCTCGGCAGTGCCGTAGAATACCGCAGCAGTACCGGAGGTCGTTGCTGGGGCAAGAGAACTAAGCGCGCTCTCGCTGACATATACACCGGGGCCGTTGTTAAAAGTAACCATTAGAATTCCTCCGAGAATGAGGGGGTTGGGACGTAATTAGGCTGTTCGTGTTCATTTAGTGTACCACTTACAGAAGTAACCTTCGTCAACTTGGCGAGGTCAGATTGTGGGATCTCAGAATTAATCTGAATTGTGTAAACTTTTCTAAAGACTCGCTTCTTGTAGCCGGTCTCTTGGTCCAAGACATCCGACGTACGCCAGTCTAGTAGATCGCATCGGCGTGTTGTGCCATCTTCGGGTATATCTATAAATCCCCTTCGCATAGGGAATACATACCTCAAAAGACCGGCGGTCAACTGCCTATCGTGTCGTTGACTGCGACAATAGGTACTTACCTGATAGGTAAGGTCTACAGCAACAAATTGATCAGTACTGAGGTAGTCAGCCTCACCTACCAACTCCTGCATGTCTGAAGCGTTGTACTCAGAAGGGAAGTAAGTAAGAGAGTCACCGGAGTACTCAGAAACTGTTGAGTAGTAATGGTTTACCTCTGACAACTGCCTAGACCTAGCAAAAGCGATGTCTACAAGGTCCAGCGTGATAAAGGGATATAGTTTCTCTGCTTCTGCGTCTGGGTACCTAAAGAATACCTGTACCGCACGCTGGTTATCCCTGTCGTCGCTAACGTACAAAGACTGTAGTCTTTTCTTAAGAGCAGCGTCTTCAGCAAGCGTAAATCCCGGATTAGGCACTTGGGACCGCCTTACTCAAACTCTGACTCATGTACGCACCCAAGGAAGTACTACTGTTAATAGCAGTGCTTCTCAATACTGGTTTAGGGGGCGTTTGAGGAGAACCATACTCTAGTTCCATAGCAGCACCCTCTGCTGCTGGGTGTACTCCAAAAACAAAGGAATCACCGTCAAAGTATGCAGAAAGGTACGGTTTCAACGCTGACCAATCCTCGTGAACACTAGCGTTAGAGGTAAGCGCGCTACTCGCTTGCATAGCAGCCGTATCGGCAGTATCCATTACTGTCAAGGCAAAGTTCTCTACGAAATCTTCCAAAAGATTCAAGATACCCAACTCGCCACCTATGAAACTAGAACTGGATAGCGTAGGGTTATAGTCGATCATAACGACCTCTCTCCAGTTCTGCGTTGTAGTGGCTAAGTAACACAGCAGACGCGCGTCTGCTGATGGAACCATACTACACTTAAGAAGGGAACGATGTAGGCCAAGACAGTCTGGTTTCAAAAATACCGTCAGGTCCAGTATCGTATGGCATCTCTTGGTCTGGGAATACTTCGTAACCGTTCACCAATACTATGACTTCACTATCGACACGCCCACGAGCCTTATAGTCAGATACTTTATAGTACCTATGATCATATAAAAAGATGTCGTTAAGGTGCTGGTTGTACTCTCTAGGATTATTTATGCCTGCTCTTTTGAGATCCTCAAACAACACAGTAGCCTGAATATTCTGCACTGGCTGTCGTCCCTCTGGGATTGCTCGGTAACTGTCCTCAATCTCAGTGATGTAAATAGTGGGAACTTTTACACCCTTCTTGTACATCCTGCCAGTAGAACCGGGGCCGCCCTCGTCGTAAATGTCGTCGTAAAGGCTTCCACCACCATCGCTTTGTAGTGGGTCAAACTCGTACCAAACAACGCTTTCACCTGCGTATTGATTACGATGGCGAATGTGCTTGTTGATTAGACCTAGTTCTCTGCTGACATCCATCAGTAGTATCCAGTAGTCAAGTAACCGGGCGGGGGCTCGCCGTCAAGGTACACCTCTTCGCGAAGGTCGTCACTTTCCTCTTCAATGTTGATGACGCCCTCATCGATCTCTGGGTACACACGCTCAATAGGACCGTAGTCACCAACTTCACGAGGCTTGTAGATTGGTACAAGGCGGTTAGTAGTACGGCTGACGCGCCTAAGAGTGACAACTTCAAGACGCTCAAGACCAATGTTAAGAGCCTTGGCTCTTGTGTTGTATTCCTCGGTCCAGTACTGCAACAGACTAGACACCATACGGTACCTCTGGGAAGCCATGATGTGTACCGACTCAGATGTAATGACGTCAATATCACGGCTGTACTCCGACATGAGTCCCCACAGGGCCTGAACCAGTGTGTGGATGCCAATAACGTCTACGACAGCGGGGGCCATATTCTCCAATGGAGTACGCAAGTTATGCGTGTTCAGATTGATGGCCATATCCGCGTAGAAAGACAGGTCAGATGGGGTCAACCATTCGTAATAATACCCCTCTACCATCAGAGTATCTGTGGCCTGAAGGTCATCTGAAATCCTGAGAATGCCGTTGCGTGCGTCTACTGTGTAGGTTACTGTCTCTTGGGAGCCCATCTGTGGCTGATTGCGTACCCACAACGTAGTCGTGTCGATGTTGGGCCGTCCTAGGTCAACTACGCGACCCACATTACTAAACGTGTCTTGAAAGAACTTTGGAAAGTCACGAAGATAGTTTCTAGCAATATCAATAACGTCGTTCTTATCAGACATTAGGCGTCCCTATACATGTAGAGAGTTACAACGAGGGGGCCAGTATCGGTAGTAGTGGCCCCACTTACGTTGAACGTCAACACCTCATCGTCATCCAGATCAGTTACGCCAATGGTTGGCGCTGTTGCAGTTGTAGAAGAAGATTCCCCAAAGTCTATGACCAAGTCACTAGTGATAGTTCCAGCCGATGATCCGGTAATGGTAATGGTCGTAGCACTCGTCATGTTGCCAGAGTTACGGGCGGCTCTGACATCGCGAAGAGTCGCACCCCAAGGCATACGGTAGTAGGCAACATCGCCGTTAGCCAAGTTGGCACCATTCTCTGCGAGTTCAATAGTAACAACTTCCTCAAGAGCCTCGTCTAGGAGGGACGTTCCACCAACTGCAACTGCTGAAGAACCATAGGAAGCACGGATGATCCAACGAGCATGAGCAGCAGCAGGTCTATTGTCGAAAGAAGCAGTTCCACCTGCTGTCTGAGAACTAGTGTTAGATGCGTAGTTAGTCGCCATGCCACTAGTGCCGCTGGCGTC
>Ga0255753_1003389_pt1 | contig 16612 bp, 15 predicted proteins | sample 041ome_10_FD_179953 | JGI IMG/M metagenome (GOLD analysis project Ga0255753, IMG submission 179953) | Coastal salt marsh microbial communities from the Groves Creek Marsh, Skidaway Island, Georgia - 041412US metaG (version 2) | ecosystem: Environmental > Aquatic > Marine > Intertidal zone > Salt...
AATATTGGGCTTGAAATTTTCATCATTTTCAAATATAGCAAAATTTATAACAGACAGGATTATTGCATATATTGCATTGCTAAATAGTGAAGTTCGTCATTCAATTTTTAGATCATCATAAATAATTAGATTATTTTTCAATGAAGAAAGTTTTTATCATACTTCTATGTTTACCTAGTCTTGTCTTTGCGGAGCCAGTACTATCGCAAAGTCCACCAAAAAAAACCGAGAAAAATGCTTGGGGAGACTCATGGGGAGAGGTGCTTCTTACAATGTTATTAAATACTAATATTATTAATGGGGGAGGGTATTCAATGCTGCGGAATTATGGAAATTCGTACTCTAATCTGATTAGGATTCGTATTGAGGACCCCACAAAAACGGGGTACTTTTTATTTGGGGGGAATTTTATAAACGGATTAATAGATGATGATCAATTTGAAATACAGCGATTTAGACAGTATTCGCCATCGCTCGATTTGGGAGTAAGAACAATTGGGTTTGGCGGGTATTTATTTTCAGAGAGGGATGATGATGTATCCTTTAATGCCGAAATGGGTTGGTCATTCATTGATTCTGAAATTAAATTAAATAGGGATATCCATGATAACGATTACGAAGGCTATTGGTTGTCAATTGGATTAAGTGAAAAAATTTCTACTCAATTGAGAATATATGCCGCCATGACCATAATGACGCCGTTGAGTTCGGATGTGATTCAATCTCCCAACATTGAGAAGCAAAGAAACCTTATTACAACATTAGAACTGGGTTGGCAATTAATGTTATTCAATATATGAGATACTTACTAATATGGGTTGCCTGTTTGACAAGTTGCACTCAACTGGAGGATAATATTACACTAGGGAATGTGGATTTTTTAATTATTGATGAATGTCAAAATTCTGATAATGTGCCTGATGAAGTTATCTCCCCAACTACGATAAAATTGATCAGCCCAATTATTGAGGATGGAGGTGAGGTGAATTGGTTTAAAAATGGTGCAACACTATCAGATCAAACCAATTTAACAGTATCTATACCTGAACTTTCATCTCCTGAGATTCATGAATACAAGCTCAGCTACAAAAGTAACGATGGGTCAATTGTAGAAAAGGTTCGCACTTTAAAGATTCTTCCGCCATTGAACAAAGTAGAAATTTATTCTTTGACTCTTTCCATTAAAGGTCTATCAAGATTTATATATGATAATCAACTGGAAGACTCAACAGGACGTGCAGATATAGTGCCAATGATATTTGATTCAAACGATAACCTATTGGGGGTTTCCAAAAGTTATGTACAAAATCTTGGTGATTGTAGAGATATATCGTTTGATTTAAAACAACCTATTGTAAACTGGAATATAAAAAATCCCATAATTGTTAAGATTTTTGATTATGACCCTGAAGATGAAAGTTTTGAAGAAATCACGGAAGATGGATTTAATCAAACAGTTGAGTTTGATAAGGAAAAGTACTGGAATGGAGATTGCGAGAAACGTTATCCACCGGCAGTTGTAAAAAATTGGATAAGTCCAGAGAGTTATGGTTGTAATCAGGGGTTAGGTGTTGCTATTAAAGTGTTATGGAGAAAATAATTAAAATTTCCTTTCTGATGCTCCTTTTTCTAATAAAAACTGTAGCAGGGCAGAGCGTATTGGGTGTGAACTTTTTGGTTAATAATAGAATCAAAAAAATATACAGTACGCATAACTACGATAGATTAGGGATTACAATTATCGGTGGTAAAGCCATATATCCGAAGAGTAAATTTTATGAATCCCCAACTGACTTTTTTCAAACACCATACGAAAATCATCTGTTTTCAAAATTTGATTACACGGGGATTTCTTTGACTCTCGACGATATTGATATTCCCAAGAAAAGAAAAGATCGTAAGGGATTGAGTAAATCAAAATTTTTAAAGTTAACGGTTGAAAATAGATTGCAAAATGCAAATTCAGGGCGCGAGATAATCAAAAAAATAAATCAGCCCTGGCGTACGAATAGGTCATCTCCTTATGCTCCTGCTGAAGTTATGCGTAGATTCAATCTCAACGTTACAAATAATGATTTAAATAGAGTTAAGCCGTTACGACATAATATTACTAGTTCAAACTTTATTGACTCATTATACAATGTCTATAAAGATAATTACATAGTAGTGCATACGTTTAAGAAAATACAAAAAATGTCTGAGGTGTATGCAAGACGAAGGTACGCGGTCAACGCCGTGTTTACTGGGCTAACATTTGGATTGGTTAGGCTTGCTGAAATGGAGCCTGAGCGAGTAGATTTTTCTGACGGTTGGAAGGTGAAAGGAGAATCATTTTTGTTCAGAGTTAGAGTTAAAAATAAGCAAATTGATAATATTTTAAAGAATTACAGAAATCAAGATGACATATCTATTATTGATAGACAAAATATTCCAGTTGAGTTTGTTGAGTCAGTAAAATTTAGAATGAAAAAAATTGTTTTAAATACTGGGAATTATCCAAACAATCTAGAGGAAGTAAAAGATGTAATGTCCGACGATTTACACAGACTTACAATAGGAAAATTTGAAAATAAAGTGGTGGCGTTTCAATTAAAAAGAATGGTTGAAGCGGGTAGGCCATTACGAATTGAGGTGGGTCGAAAAGAGGGTATACGGTTAAATCAAAGATTTTTAGTATTTCAAGAAGAACGCGATAATAACGGGAATAGGTTCAATCGCCCAGTTGGCGCTGTGAGAATATCTAAAATTGCGGATAATAGTGAATCTCTAACAGCATTATCAAAGAGAAATGAATTATCAACGGTAATTCAATATCAAGGGAAGCCATTGACCGGTGGGGAGTTTGTAAAAGAGTGGAATGACCATGGAGTTTCATTTGGTTATCGCTATTCAACTTTTACTGCTTTCATGCCTGGATTTCATTCTGTGGATATGACTGTAGATTTATCCAAAATAACTGGTCTTAGAAACTTAAATATCCAAGTGGGATCAAATTCAAATCTCGTTAAACTAAATCTAAACCATATGATAGGTATAGGTTTACTTAGCCTTCCAAATAAGCAAGGGTCTTTTTATTATTTGCCTCCTAATAATACAGATGCAAATTACAATTTTTCGCGAGTACAAATAATGGCACAGGAAAAATCCCCATTTATTGGCCTATCTCGGTTAAATATAGGCTATAACTATAGTTTTTTGCATAACTTCTACGTAAGGCCTAGCATTGGAATACGTGGATTTACTTTTAGTTTTGAAGACAATGCAACCTTAGGATATGGTAACTCTTCAAATTATTATTCTTTGAAAAAAATAGAGATGAATGGTTTCGTTACCTCTATGGATCTTGGCTTTTATATCTCTCCTAGTATTTCTATCTTTGGTTCATATAGCCATACTGCCTATAATATCAGATATTTTGGGACATACAAACCATCCGTTGGTGAATCGCAAATATCACTGAATACGGGGTTGTCGTTTGGTATAAACATAGAATTATGAGAATAAATAATATTTTTAGTTTTTCCCTGATTTGTTTTCTGTTATTAACAGAAGGCTGTAAAGTAAAAATGATTAACTGGCAATATCAGGTTGAGTGTAATGGGTTAGGAGCTCAAGGAGTTCAATCACTCCGTATAAAAACAAAATCTCACAAAAAATCTGAGCTAATGGAATCTGCGAAAAAAAACGCTGTTCATTCAATGATTTTTAGAGGCGCTCCCGTAGGAGAAATTGGTTGTCCTAAAATACCGATGATTCCCATTTCCTCTGAGAATGAAACAAGAAATAGAGAGTTTTTTAAGAACTTTTTTAGAAACGGCGGTGAGTATCAAACATTTATTGCTTCATCCCCTGTGCTTATTACGCCTATCGTTCTGTTGCGAATGGGCGAGTGGGAAGCGGAATACACGATTGGAATTAGATACAACGCATTAAAGGAATATTTGAAACAAAACGGCATAATAAACACATTTTAAAATGAGATTTAACATTAAGATAATCGCACTTATTACCACTTTTCTATTAGGAATTCATGGTATTCACTCACAGCAGGAATCAAGAATTTCCCAGAGGAATCCCAAAGTCATGGTAATTCCATCTGATCAATGGATGTTTTACAATAATTTTACTAAAGATGATGGCCTGGATTATGATCGGGCTTATAGAGAGTCAAAGCAATTGAGTTTTTTAACCGTTCAATTAAATAGTTCGTTGACCGCACAGGGTATTGAAATAACTAGATTAGATGAGAAAATTAAATTAGTTAATAACGCTGAAATAACCAATAAAGTAGTGAAAGACAAGGATGGGTCGAGGCTTACATCTTCTATGTTACAGACTGTAATTGACCAAACAAGGCCCGATCTATTAGTACTGGTGAATTGGCCAAACAAGCTGAAAACAACGGCAACTGGGAAATCTTACATGGAGATAACCGTAGAGGTGGTAGATGCGAATACTGGGATTGCATTCTCTAGTGTGGTATTACGAAGTCCGGAGGGTTTTTTAGACGTTAATCAAAGCATTGAAGCTGCAATTGAAGGAGGGGTGATGGATGTCGAGGTTAAGTTGCGTGCAGCGTTCAATAAAATGATCAAACGAGGAAGGCCTGTAGAATTAGAGTTTCAAACAAACGGAGATTTGAATTTTTACACAGAATTCGGGGACGATTATGATGAATTAGGGGATATTGTGAGAGACTGGATAGTTGATAATGCAGTTTCAGGTCAAGCCAATCATCAATCTATGATAGAAACCCGCTATTTGTGCTCCCCAAGGATCGGGCTGGAATACCAAGGTTCAAGAGAATTTCTTCGTGCGTTTAGAAAGTTTATGCGAAAGAAATATGGTGTAAAGTCGACTATTGTTGATAAGGGTAACTTTAATAGTTTAGTAATTTTAAGTAAACCATGAAAAAAATACTAATTTTAATACCTCTGTTTTTTTGGATTAATTTAAATGCACAAACGGAAAAAGAATTCATTCCCATCGCGGTTTTAACAGAAACCGAGAACCTAGGAAATAATGAAAGTGTTTCGAACATCCTACAAAATAAAATATTAGAAGAATTAACGAAATCAGGCTTGTCCTCGACAAATTATAGTCGATTTATCATTGCGCCAAAGATTACCGTACTGGATAAGCGGATGACGAAAGGAACAAGTACGGCTTATTTATTGGAAATGAGCTTGATTATATACTCAGCCGATGTAGAGACTGAGACAATTTTTTCTTCCGTATCATACAATTTCTTGGGTGCAGACAGGTCTGTAGAGGGTGCCTATTTAAACGGAATTAAAACGGTTAAGTTTTCGGACGAAAAATTTCAGGAATTTATCTCGAGTACGCGTAACAGGATTTCTGAATATTATGCAGCGAATTGTGAAAGAATTTTGGCAAAGAGCAAGGCGCTTTCCGCAAATGATATACCACAATCACTAACAGAGTTGAATCTGATACCTATGTCTTCCGAGGATTGTTATATGGAGGCTCAGGAGCTCATGAGAGAATATCGATTGACATTTGTTGAAAACAATTGTCAGAGTCAGATTCAAAAAGCCCGGAATATTTGGAGCGCGGGACTAAATAAATATGCTGCAGAGAGGGCGGTTGCAATTATCGGAAATATTCACCATACCTCCTCTTGTAAAAGCGAGGTTAATCAGTTGATGAAAGAGATCAGCGCTAAACTACAATCGGATGTTGAGTATTTACGAGAATTGCGATCGCAACAATTGCAATGGGAGAAAGAACAAGAAAGAATGCGTTTGGCCTCAGAAGAAGCAAAAAGAAAAGAAATGGTTGGGCTACTCAAGGCATATTACCGGTCCAGGCCTAAGAAGATATATAACACGAGATTCTTATTTTGGCGTTAGGTAGATTACTTCAATTTGTATTGGTTTTTATGATAGCCTCTTGTGGGGTTAATCATAAAACAACTAAGGCCGGTTTTAATTTGGGGACATGGGGTGATGCTACTGAAAGAGCAGCAAATAATAGCTCCAATTCGCTAGATAAAGAAACTTTTTTATTAGACGATTCTAAATCGATTAAGTCGACTTTTCGAGATTCAACATTTGAGAAAAATAGAGGGCGGAATAAATTATCTGTGAAAGTTTTAGGCATTTCATCTTCTAATTATATGGAGACAGGGAATGATACAATATTTGAGATTCAGCCGAAGGATCAATTGAATCAAGGGCAAATAAGAATACGGAATATTTTAAAAAACAATGCCAAAAACGGATCTGACAAAGATAAACGCGATCAGTTAAGAGGTTGGATGTTGCTTTGCTATTTTCTGGGTTTACTGAGCCTAATGGGATTTGCTTATTTAGGGGGGTATTTTTTTGTTATTCTTTCGGGGGTCTTAATTTTTACATCTCTCGTTTTATCATTGTTAGTGTTAGCGCTAGACCAAGCACTTTGGGTGTTATTAATGGAGTTAGTTCAATTCGTAAATCTGCTAATTCTACCATGGTAGGCTAAAGTTTACCAAGGTTTGTAAATTACATAATTGGTTCTATCGGAGTTATTAATTTGTGTTCCAATGCTTTAAGAATTTTGATTCGCTTATGATTCATGAAATAGTATGAAGCTATTTTCCAAATTTCAAAAGATTATATCGAATTAATATTTTTGTAATTCCTTAGGCATGATTCTCCGACATCGATAGTCTAAATTTATTTTATCACCATTATGATAACGAGATAAATAGAAAACCTCCATTTCATCTGTTTTATTATCATAATAAACCATAACTGGGTAGATTCCCAGATGATACATAGATTTTGCTAGTTTCCTTTCCCGTTCCAGTTTTACCTTGTATTTCTCTAGGGCTTGTTTTTCCTTGTCATCCATAAGGATCTCAGGTTTCGATTTAGGATCTGGGAGTATTCCTTTTTCGTACCAGTCAATTTTCCATGAATTGCAATATCCTTTAGTGTATGAAACAACACCATTTTTGAGTTTGGTCTTCTCAAATCTAAGTCCATTTCTATACTTTACGTAGGTCACACGGTCGTTGAACACATACCGGTGAATGAGTATATCTTTAATTTTTACGCTAGGGTTAAAGGAGTCTTTACAATAGTAGCGACTGTATAATATGTCATCCAAAGTATCCCTATAGGTGACAACGTACAGCGAATCAATGTTCGATATACTTTGAGTGTATCCATTTAGAAATGATAGTAATAGAATTGTTAAAATTAAGCCATGCCACCTCAAAACGCCCCCCAATCTTTTTTATTGATTTCTTTAAATCTTTTCATTGGACAGTCTTGGAATATGAATAACACATAGGAAATTCCAAATTGAATAAATTGTTTTTTCCCATTATTCAAGTACACAAGGTCAAAAGAGAAATGGTCATAACTGCCCTTTACTCCAATTTTAGGCAAGAGCTGAATTGGCGATTTGGGACTTTCGTTTTGGCTTGCTAATTCTAATTGAGCACCCATAAATGGAGTAAATCTATTAGCGAGGTATGCATGGTGCCAGTTAAAAAAATGGTAATCCCCGCTAGTTGTTATCTTGTGAAATGACGTATTCTTGTCAAATAACACACCTAAGTGCGCTGCGTATTTATAATTAGCAATTGATATATCTACTCCTTTAGGGTTAATTGAAGGAGTATTTTTATTCATATCATGTTGAGCATATAAACCAATATCAAACATTTGGGCATTTGCATTTTTTAATGTAAACAGTGTACTAGCAATCAATAAAAATTTAATAACCCTCATACATATATAACATCAGAAACAGCTGAATTATTATTATTGGATGGTAATCGCCTATACTTGTACTACCGTTCTGAAGTCGATGTAACCTTCGGTGTAACCTAGTAATAAGAAATTTGTAAAGCCTTGTATATAGCGGGCTAACGGGGATCATTAGAGTCCCGTCCGGACCGCCAACTAAAATTGTAAGCCTCTGATTTTCAGGGGCTTATTTTATTTATCATAGTCAAGTGACCAACATACTGACCAACAATATGACTACACTTCAGACGTTAGATATGGGGTAGGGGTCATCTCACCTCTTCCATCAAAAAAGCCAAAAAGTCTGGTTACAATCGTATAAACCCATACCCCCCCGTATCAAAATTGAATCTGTTTTCGGTTTGAGCATTGGCTCGTAATATGGGTATATAGGCTATTCTCTCAGAATAACTAAATTTGGAAATGCGATTTATCGGCCTATTCAATGTACCGATAAAGTACTTTTCAATGGCTGGTCATCATGGAAATTATTAAGTAGATACTGGATGAATTTATTCTCGCTGTAGCTATCTAATGTAGACTCTAGATCCTCATAATTGATGAAACTAATAGGTTTAGGGTTTACCTGTGACTTGTAGTTAATCTTGAAATTATTATCAGTGAGGTTATGGTCACTGAAATAGTCTTTTGGCACGTAATGATAGCCGCATTTATTCTCTCTATTACACCTACCAACTCGTGGGTCTAAATACTCTGGACTACTTGTTTTGTTGATCTTCAAATAAATCTTGGATCGCGTTTATTAAATCTTCAATTTTAAATGATAATTTAGTTAACTTGGTAGATAACAAACGATTATCGTTAGGTTTATAGATTTCAAACCAATCATCCTTGTTGTTATTCACTATTATTTTGGCTCGAGCAAAAGTTTCCTTTACCACCTCAAAGTGATCAGAAGTATCAAATTGGAATTTTATTACACTTTGATTCCACTTTCGACCTCCAGAATATAACGCACCTGGGTTAATCCCGTGTAATGAGAAAACCATTATCATCTCACTTTTCTCGCCTCCCTCAAATTTCCTCGAAAACGCAGAATCATTTGCTGGTATATACAGATAGTGAAAAGTAATACTATCCTCGTTAAAAAGTGAACGCATCTCAGTGCGATTGTCGCCTTCAAAATATCCGTAACAACTTTCAAAGAACTTTTGAGAACTACCAAAAACTCTGCCTAGAACATCTGTTATTTCCTCATGGCCAAGTATAGCTACCTTATCACAGATGTAATCACCTAGGAATAGGTCTATATCAGATTGATCTATTGGCGTTAAGTCATTATGAACATCATCCTGATGCTCATTCTCATCTTCATCCTCATTTTCGTCCTCATCAAAATCTTCGTTTTCATCTATTTCTTCTTCCTCATTTTGATTGTCCAACCATTCGAAACGTTCATGTTCTGGATCGTTTAAACTGACCTCGATTAAAAATGTTCTGTTTGCAGGGTTCCAGTAACCTATTTTATCGCCTAATTTTACTCGCAGTAGATTATTAGGCTCAGCCCAAACAGGGTCCATATCATCAAATTGAGGCTGGATAACCCAGTTACCTTTGTCATCAATAACTCCCCATTTTTCATTAATACTAGCAAGTGTAAGTCCATGATCTTCAAAGCCAAACTCCCTTAAATCATCAAACTTAGGTTGGATAACCCAGTTACCCTTGTCATCAATGACTCCCCATTTTCGCTTAACTCTAGCAAGTGTAAGTCCATGATTTTCAAAGCAAAACTCTACTAACTCATGAAACTTGGGTTGGATAACCCAGTTACCTTTGTCATCAATGACACCCCAATTATCATTAACACTAGCAGGTATAAACTGACGGAGTTCATAGGAGTTGTCCATATCATCAAATTGAGGCTGGATAACCCAGTTACCTTTGTCATCAATAACTCCCCATTTTTCATTAATACTAGCAAGTGTAAGTCCATGATTTTTAAAGCCAAACTCCCTTAAATCATCAAACTTGGGTTGGATAACCCAGTTACCTTTGTCATCAATGACACCCCATTTTTCATTAACACTAGCATATATAAATCCACGGTCTCTGAGGTTCGTCAAACCAACAAATATTGGTTGGATAACCCAGTTACCTTTGTCATCAATGACACCCCATTTTTTATTAAAACTAGCAGGTATAAATCCACGGTATCCCCAGTGATTCAAAAAATCAAACATTGGCTGGATTAACCAATCACCCTTACCATCAATGACACCCCATTTCCCATCAACTTCTGCAGGTGCAAATCCATGTTTATAATCGGCCCAAATAAGATCAAACATTGGCTGGATTAACCAATCACCCTTACCATCAATAACACCCCATTTCCCATCAACTTCTGCAACTATACCTCCAGTTTGAAAACTAGGTCTGTAGATGATTTGATTAAACATTGGCTGGATAACCCAGTTGCCTTTTTTATCAATAAGGCCTTTTTTACCATTGACACTGGCCTCGCCTAATTCATGGTCATCGTTAAACGATGGTTCCCAAGAAAATTGAGGTTCAACGACCCATTCACCTTTTTCATTTATGAATCCCCAAACAATGCGATCTGTTTGGAATTTGCTATGTGGAATAAAAAAATCGCCATTAGATTCATGAGTAGTAAGATCTGGTTCATGCAATGTGATTTTTTCAGACAGCTTATGGCCACAATTACCACAATAATTTGTTTTTTGAAGTATCTTGGTTCCGCAGTTAGGACAAAAGTTCATTTTCTAAGTTTATTTCTCTCAAGCTTGAATTCCTCCTCAGTAATTGCACCCATTCTTTTAAGCTCATACAACTCCTTCAGAGTGCGATTTTTATTACTGTGGGTTTTTAAATTATTTATTCTTTTACCGTATTCTTTTGCACTCATAGTGCCACTTGGGTCAATAATTGGATCTAATATAGTTTTACGAGCTGGAAAATAAACATAAATCAATAGACCTACCCACACCAAAAATGTCCAACCAAAAAATAAATTAATGATTAGAATAATATTTTTGAATGGGTGATTCTTATTAAAAGCAACTCGCGATGGCCAGAAATAAATTACTAATCCTAATAATAATAAGGCTATGATTAAGGGGGTATCTATATCATCTGAAATAAGGAAAGTGATAAAATGATAAATCAACATGTGTGTTAAAATTTGAAACAATATATTTTATATCTCGAAAACAACCAAATAATTACAAATCAAATGTTGCCTAGTGTAAAGTGAGATATTATGGTTGTTCTATCTGTATGGTCGGCTTCTTGGTATATCCGGTAACGCTCCATATACTTGTACTACCGTTCTGAAGTCGATGTAACCTTCGGTGTAACCTAGGAATAAGAAATTTGTAAAGCCTTGTATATAGCGGGCTAACGGGGATCATTCGAGTCCCGTCCGGACCGCCAACTAAAAATATAAGCCTCTGATTTTCAGGGGCTTATTTTATTTATCAGAGTCAAGTGACCAACATACTGACCAGCAATATGACTACACTATGGTCGTTGGGTATAGGCTAGGCGGTCACCTCACCTCTTCCATTAAAAAAGCCAAAAAGTCTGCTGGCAATTCTATAAATCCATACCCCCCGTATCAAAATTGAGTCGGTTTTCTTTTTGAGCATTGGCTCGTAATATGGGTGTATAGGCTAGAAACCGTGGAAAAGTCAGACATGTTGGGCCACCTGGTATTATTTCTTTTGATTCTACCTTGACTGTTAATAGAAGGGTGAATTTTTTGCCTTTTGTAATACGCTATATTAAATTTGTATTTTGATATTCATGAAACACACATTTTTGTTTTTCTTACTAATAAGTAGTCTGACTAAATTTTTGTTTAGTCAATCGATAACTGGGATAATTATCCCCGGCGCTACAGTCACTAATTCTGGAAAAAATTGGGATGTAACTTTTTACTCTTCAACAAATAATAGTACAGCTAAAGAGAATTATAAAGAAATTAAAATTATTCAAAACAATACGAAAGGAGAATACCTTGTTTTTGATGAAGTCTCTGGGGGTAGTAATTGGGAAATTGTACAAGGAAGTCCTGGGTCAGGATCATGGTTCTCTTTTTGTAAACCGATGTTAGAAAATTCTAATAGTTGTCAAAATTCTACCTGCACAACATCTTATTACATCCGTAATTTAGGATCGAGTACAGGCCAGTATACCAGCGAGATTAGAATCGGTTTGAGCACGGCTACAAACCAAAAAAGTTCCTCATGTACGTATGATACATCAACGGCATTCAAAATTACGGCTAGAGTGAAGAAAGTGAATTCTACTAAAATTTATAAATGGTCGGAGCCGTCTTCTGGTTCGGATAGTTCTTTTAGCACGGCAAGTAATTGGACTCCATCGAGGACGTCACCTGATTCTTCAGATATCTTGGTTTTTGATCTAGCTACTGGAGCCACAACGAGAAACACCACTGTTTATTTAGACGGAGTGAGTGATAGTTTTGCTCAACTGAGTATAGCGCCCTACACCAATGTGACTTTTAAGTGTTCTACTTCTACCAATACGGGCTATTTAAAAATCGGTAAGTACAACTCGGAATCCGGCACAGATTTGTTTGTTGATTCATTTGCCGGTTTGAGGTTTGACCAGGGCACAGTTACAACTCGAATTAATTCCCAAAACACATCCCTTTTCAAATCAGATATCAAGATAAAATCTGGTACTTGGATTTTTGATGGTGCTGGGACGCATGTTTTTAATAAAAATATTGAAATCAATGGTGGTAATCTTAAATTTCAACCTCAATCTGGAGTTAACACCTTGGAATTGCGAGGAAAAGATTCCAAACTTACTGGATCGGGAGGCACATTATATATTGATTCAATGATGAATGTGAAAATTGGCAACGGTTCTACTTCTTCATACACTTTGGAAAACGTACTACCTCTTATATCCAGATTAACCCTACTGGATAATACGACCCTAAAGTCAAACTCTCCAACTAACTATAATACTTCATCTAATGTAAATGCTTTCACACCTTACCTACAAATCCGTACAACAAATAAAGTGAATACCAAGGCTTACGGACAGATTGCTGAAATCCCTTCTAGTTCATCCATTACGGGAGGTGCATTGTTCGAAATTTACAATGACAATCAACGATCATACCGAGCCATAGGATTGCCTTTTTCAACGGCTATTATCGTTCCGCAATACACAGACGACATTGATCTAACTGGTAATTATTCCGGATCAAATAAAAATGAATTTACAACCACTTGTAGCACTTGCAATAGTTCAATATTTAGATGGAACGAAAAGAATTCTCAATGGATTGCATACACTTCAGGTAATACTGTAACAGAAATACCTCAAGGCAGAGGCACATTGGTTTTTTTCAGAGGAGCAAAAGGGAACGGATTAGGTGATACAACTAAATCAGCGAATTCTCAAATTCTTGATTTTAAGGGAGTTCTTTCTCAAGGTAATTGTGCAATTACGTTGAGCGATAGCGGTACTAGTACCTACGAAGGTTATAATTTAATTAGTAACCCATACCCTTGTACCATTGATCTGAGGGAAGTTTATGAATCGAATAAGAATACCATAATCCCGCGTTTCTATATGTATGATGCCATCACAAAAGCTTATAACTCTTGGGATAGTGTGGGAAAAAATGGCAATTCTCCTTCATACAATGGCTCAAACAAATATAAAAATTCATCACGAACAAAAACTAAATTACTTGCCCCAGGTGCAGCAGCTTTCTTTATCTTAAAAAATGCAGGTAGCTCCACCACTTTAACGTTCAGTGAATCTCATAAATTTACAGGGGACTATTCAGCAACAAACCATTTTAACGAGATAGAGAAGTTACCGCCAGATACATGTCGTGAGTTGTACGTGAATATGCATTTTCAGGACCCTAATTTACCTGAGAATGATGGATTTACTCTAGAATTTGATCAAATCAATCAGAATGACAACTTTGACATTGAAGATATGCCTAAGATACATGCGTATTTAGGCATCGGTACGATTACTGACGATAATGTTTGGCTCGCAATTGATCGAAGAAACAAATTGGCTACCCTAGAAAGTTCAAAGTTGATACAACTCAAAACAGTATATCCTTCACTGGAAAAAATGAACCTAGAACTTTCTTTTGATCTATGTGAGGGTGTTGAAAGTCCTTATGACATTTATTTAATAGATAATATTACAAATCAATCCATCTTGATAAATGATGAGGTCACATATCCATTCACCGTTTCTACAGATGATGAAAAGCGTAGTGATCGATTTCAGTTGTTATTCTCAAGCCGTGTACAAATGAATCATGATAGATTTTCTCAAGATAATTTTATTGTGTATCCAAATCCAAATGAAGGCCATTTTCAAATTTTCAACCCGAAGAAAAATATTTCGCTCATCAAAGTGCTAAATAATCACGGAGATACAGTATTTAAGAAATCGATTGACCACAACAAATCTGAAATAGGGGTTGATTTAAGTTTAATGAATTCAGGGGTGTATCACCTTTTGATTCAACACAAAGGGGGAATTTACAGTCAAGCAATCATACTATTATGAAGACCATATTTATTTCATTAGCTATTTTAACAATAGGTATATCAATATATCACCTATCAAACAATGTTGACCTGGATATTCTTAGACAGATGTTAACTATGAAGGATGTGAAAGATGTACCTCTTAATGATATTCAAAGTATAGGCGCACCTGGTGATCCGGATGGTGTACCAGTGGATGGTGGCATAATCACAGTTTTAGGTGGTGCAATCCTTTATGGGGCTAAACATCTACAAAACCGCAAAAAGAGGTAATGCCATCTTTCAAAGATGCGACCCTGAATAAAGACCAACAAAGATTTCTCATATTAGCTTTTATATGGTTTTTAGCATGGCAAATTATTGATTTTATCGCGCCAATTGACCAGTGGTTGACAGACTCAATTGTGGCCTTAAGCCGCGCGGGGATTGTTTTATTATTTAATAAGTCTACAATCTGCTATCGCATTCAAGATCCTTTTCAAGGTTATATGATTACCGACTCAGTAGCCTCTTTCAAGATCGCTCACAGTTGCAATGGTAAAGCAATATTATTTCTATTTACAGCATTTCTATGGGCCATCCCAAACAAACAATTATCGAAAAAAATAATGTACACCTTATCGGGATTTACGCTAATTTTTTTCGCCAATATTATACGGATAATTACTTTATTTCAGGTATTACGCAATACCCCTGATTGGTTCGATTTCTTACACCATAGCCTATTTCAATGGCTAATGTATGTCATAATTTTATTTCTATGGATGATGTTTTTAGACCAGGTAAAATTATTTGGGCGCGGTTCTTCATAACTCTTCTATTTATACTAACCGTACAGACAATACAGCAATATTTGTCTTATGTTTATTATGATAGAGTTTGTAATTGTTGGTCTAAACCGTTGGACAATATTTTTGTGAGATTTGCAATAAGAGAAGCTTGCGTCTATTTTAATATTTTATGTGCTTTTAGTCAATTAAAGAAGATGAGGAAGGGGGAGTTTATATCCAATATTTTTTTATACATCAGCATCGGATTTGACCTTCTTTTTATCCTAATAGCGGGTATTCGATATTTCAACCCAACAGATTACCGACTAGGGCAGAAATATACAGAAGTCTTCTCATATCTGAATTCTGGAAGCTTATTCGTTTTCTGTTTTGCTCTTTATTTTCTTACTAATAAAATTCAGAAAAATAATTGATCTACATCTAATCTTGATTGAAATTAGCGAATTCTATATAAATTCAAATAATCAGCCTGTTATCCGTTCAAGACCGCGAATTAAAAATGTAAGCCTCTGATTTTCAGGGGCTTTTTTTATTTGACGTTATTTATCGTTGTTAATGATGAATCCACCTTCGGTTTAAAATGCAGCAGCATACCGGGGTTTTCATTGGTTGATTATAACTAAATACAATAATCCGTAAAATGAATTTGTTTTACTAAGTAGGATTTTAGAACTTCACACCTATGAATAATTTAAGATCTAAAATCTTTCCCATTATTTGTTTGATACTCTTTTCTTGTGGATCGTATGAAGAAAAAAATTACGTTCCAGATAATGCAGTTTTAGTTGCACAAATGGATTTAGGCGAATTATCGGATAAAATGGATATCAATAAATTGATGAAAATGGATGTCGTAATGGATAATATTGAAGATATTGAGGATGAAATGCCTGATTTTATTTTGGAACTAAAAAAGAACCCGTCCAAAACAGGATTTGATCTAAACGCTCCAGTTACTATGTTTATGAATTTTGGAAAAAGAGGTTCTCAGATTCGTGATATTGATGATTACCAAAGAATAGGTATCATACTAAGAGTTGATGATAAAGAAAAAGTATTAAAACTCGTAGAAAATATTAGTGAAGAAATCAACCTAGATTATTCTATTCGAGAAAATGAAGATGAGGGTTACACTAAGGCATATCCGAAAGAAAAGTATGATCGCAATCATGCAATGGTATGGAATGATGAAGTATTGATATTTACGATGAAAACGGGTAGAAGAGATGATGCAAATATGAATAAGTGGGCGGTCAAACTCCTTTCTCTAGAGGATGAAGAAAGTCTGATTCATAATAATCAAGCCTTTGAAAATTTCTGTTCTGATCGTCATGATCTGGATTTATTTTTTAATGCGCCTTTCGTCTATAAAACTGCTAAGAAACAAATTGATTTGGATGACTTCAAAAAAGATAAAGAGAATAAAAAATTATTGGCTTTTGTTGAGAATATTGAGGGTTATGCAATGGGATTGAACTTTGATGACGAAGAAGTTAATTTCTCATTAAAC
>Ga0255753_1003391_pt1 | contig 16609 bp, 16 predicted proteins | sample 041ome_10_FD_179953 | JGI IMG/M metagenome (GOLD analysis project Ga0255753, IMG submission 179953) | Coastal salt marsh microbial communities from the Groves Creek Marsh, Skidaway Island, Georgia - 041412US metaG (version 2) | ecosystem: Environmental > Aquatic > Marine > Intertidal zone > Salt...
GCCACCTCGCTAAAACCAGGCCGGCAAGCAGGCAAGGCCTTGCCGTTTTCTTGACACCCACCAAAAAAGATAAAGTAAATCATGGGCTCAGTGCGCCAACTGATAACCAAAATGCAAAAAGCCGAGTGGCAATTTGCACACCCGGCTTTGATTGGGGTTTAACTTTTACGGTTTGACTCAGTCAGCCATCACGCCGTCAAACGCAACACCGGCCAACTCAAATAAGGCCTTTTGCTCGGCCAACAGCTCAGGGTGGTGAGGGTATTGAATCAAGCCAGTAACGGCGGCCGCCAATGCCGACGCTGGCTCTAGGTTAGAGCGCAAGGCTCGAACCAACATGAGGTGTGTAAAGGGCTGCACGTTGCCGTCTTGCATCAGCATCAGCTTGGTCAACAACTCAATGGCCTGCACCCAGTCTTGGCGAATCATCGATACCAATGCGGCGATGGCCACAACGTCCTCGCTGTCAGGGTGAATCGCTAAGCCTGCGTCAGCCAAAGCGTTCGCCATATCCAGACGGTCCTGACTGACTAACTCTTGAATGGCCTCTCGCATCTCTGCGGGTTTAAAGCGCGCAACGCTTGAGTCACTCAACATGCGGCCAAAGCTGGCCTCTTTCATTAACGCTTCAACTAATTGGGACATGGCAAACCTCCTATTGATTGTGTGAGGCGAATTAAGCAAATTTCGGGCCATGCCATCCAGCTGGGTGTATAGGAGGTCATCGTTGTTTGCGACCAAAGGCTTTATAGGTGAAGGATTTTCAAAAGGGAACGGTTCTATTTTAAGAACGTAAAAAATGCAGTGGTTGTCAGATCATGAAGGCGGCGGAAGGCATTCGGGCGGGATTCACCCCTCATAGTTCGCCCAACAGCAAGGGATTCGAATCTTTGCCACTGATTCCAACAACAATCAATTTTTAGATGAACCTTGCAGAATCGGACTACTGCTTGACCAGCGGTAAGTCGCAAAGGGGCAGGCCACTATCTCTTTTACTTATACAAGTACTGCGCTCTCATACCCTTCGACTCTTTGGCCAAAGCGCCCAGACCATACGCCTGACCGGAGTTGGCGCACTCGGAGAGGATGGGGCGATCGGGATGAGTCGGCTAAGGTAGGCCTGTAATCCCCTCTAGAGTTAATTTCAAGTTCAAATTGATCCTTGAAAAGAGTTGCCTATGCGTATGTATTGGGACAGGGAATCGATTCGCCGAGTCTCAACTAGAAGCAGACAAGCAGCTTAGAGCGTTGATAGCGAGGAGGATTCTTGATATCGCTGACTACCCAGACTACAAACTAGGTAACGTTCTAAAAATCAAAACCATCGAGCCAGTGATGCAATCGCTGATCTGTATTTTTATTGGCTCAGATCTTGCTTATTTGTGTAGGTAGTCGGGGTTCAAGCGTATGATGGCGAGAAATACGCCCCAAAAGAATCGTGCAGCACGCGTTGGTGACAAAGAGTGCGAAAAAATCGTGGATCAGACGGGGGTTTCACTCACAAAGCAGCATTGTCACCTCTTGATGACGCGCCCGCCAGAGTGTCAGAGCACTAATGCGCTATAGGGCTACGGTTTTTGAAACGCCACTCAAAGGAGAAACCTGCCAATTACGATACATGGTCGACCATGGGTATGTCTGGGAAAACAGGGTGCAATGCGCACCTACTGTCAATTACTCGACCCTATCGCCTGGACCTGATCCTGATCCTATAAGCATTGACGCGCACAATAACCTAGATGTGACTTTACTGGTACCAACCGCAGACAATGAGGTCGTGTGGAGAGTTTCTAAACAAGCAATTGATCTGTATCTCGATTAAATATGTCCGTTGGTTTTTTGAGGCACCAAATCGTCTGCTTCTCTATTACTTTTACACATATCTTGATCAAAAGGCAGAAAACATCGAAAAATTTAAAATCAAATCACCGGGAGAAAAAATGCTAACGATCGTGATACCTACTTATAATCGAGGCGATATACTTACGAAAAATATCGATGTAATCATCGCCAACGCAGTTGGTGCTAATATATTGATCTTGGACAATTGTTCCACTGCCACGACACAAGAGTATATCGAACTGAATGACCGTGTAAAAAAGCTCGCGAATATCACGTATATCCGCAATGATGTGAATATAGAGTTAAGGGGTTCGATCTACAAGGCATTGGAGATCGTAGAAACAGAATACGCTCTTTTTCTGTCGGATGAAGATATACCTATGCCTAATATATCTGATTTATTTAGCGACTTTTTGAAAAAAAATGGAAGTTTTTCTGCAATTCGTCCTTCAATTATGAGCTCGACAAATGATGTCATATATGCCGAGTATCCCACTACAATTTTTGAAAAATTCAATGGGATTGGTCCTTTTGGATTAAACGGAAATTATATTTCTGGACAAATATATAACGCTTATTTCATGCGGGAGAGAAATTTAATTAATAAAGCACGTGACGCCAGCTATATGATTCCCGATTATACTCACCTCTTAATGAATATGCTATGCGCAGCTGTCGGACGAACTGCGTTTATGTCGACTCCATATGTTCAGAAAAAAGACGTTGCTTATGTACAAAGTATAGGTGACCCCGAGTCTCATGCTTCGTTTTATACCGGCCCTTATTCTTATGGAATGCGATGTAACCAATTCTTAGGTCTGCGAGATGCGTTACTACTGGCATATGGGGGTGAAATTAACAAAAAAAATATAAGTTTATTTTATAGTGCTTATGGAAATTTATGCTACAAGTATGCTCATCTTTTAATAATGGTACAAGGTAAAAGCTTTTTGAAAAATAATCTGAATCTTCAGTTAGTTGCAATATCCTTTTATCATTTTGCTTTGGCTTCGATATGCAGTTTTCCATACGCCGGTAGTGTACGTGGTCAAATTGAAACTCATCTTAAAAGCACTTTGAATAAATTTTTAAAGGAAGTAGGTGCAGGATCGCTATCGATATCTTAGGGCAACAGCAGCATGTAATTTGTATGGCGAATACTGGCATTTCGAAATATGGCGCTTTGGATATGCGACATACTCTAAAGTCCTGGCTTGGACGACTATCACGCGTTCTGTTAAAGTCCACTTGGTGGGCTAATCTCCAATTTTGAAGTGCTGGCGATTAGAGACCAATGTTGGAGTGGATAGACATGAAAGCTCTTTTGGCGCGTAAATAGAGTTATACGGCACAAATATTGCTTCCATATTTGGGGTATTGTACTTGAACAGAACAAACTCGAAAGATATCCTCCTTAGGCAGCGGGCAGAAAACCTAGTGAAGACGCCTGATACCAGGTACCTGCGTTACGTCTAGGCGGTGATGCAACTATATTGATCGTCACTCACCGTTTGACTGTGCTTCGAGAATGCACTCAAGTCGTTGAGCGATGGCTAAATGTATCAAGCGGATGGGCGTCGATCAGGAAATAGTCAGAACTGAAAACCCCGTCAATTAAGGAGTATTGATGAAGGCAGTAATCTTGGCCGGTGGTCTCGGAACGCGAATTTCCGAAGAAACACACCTGAAACCCAAGCCGATGATTGAGATCGGTGGTAAGCCAATTCTGTGGCACATCATGAAAATATATTCACACTATGGCGTGAATGATTTCGTGATTTGCTGCGGGTTCAAGGGCTACGTGATCAAAGAGTATTTCGCTAATTACTTTTTGCACATGTCAGATGTTAAATTTGACATGCGGGACAACAGCATGCAAGTGCTGCAACAAAGCGCAGAACCCTGGCGTGTGACCTTGATAGACACCGGCGAGGAAACCATGACCGGCGGGCGCTTGCGTCGCGCTGCCCCTTATGTCAGAGACGAAGAGGCATTTTGTTTTACTTATGGCGATGGGGTGAGCAATGTGAATATCGCTAACCTTATCGCTTTTCATAAAGACCAGAAGGTGAAAGCCACGCTGACGGCAACGTATCTTCCTGGACGATTTGGTGCCCTAGATATGATGGGCGATAAAGTTCGCTCCTTCAAAGAAAAGCCCAAAGGCGATGGCGGAATGATCAATGGCGGCTTCTTCGTGCTTTCACCTGCAGTTCTCGATCTGCTCGATGGAGACGATTGCGTTTGGGAGCGTGCGCCGCTTGAAACTTTGGCGCAGCGTGGCGATCTCGCTGCTTACCAGCATCACGGTTTTTGGCAGGCAATGGACACCCTGCGAGATAAGACTTACCTGGAAGAGCTGTGGCAATCTGGCCAAGCTCCCTGGAGGGTTTGGGCTTGACGCCGAGCTTCTGGCTCGGCAAGCGAGTCTTCTTGACTGGACACACGGGCTTCAAGGGGAGCTGGCTCAGTCTCTGGTTGCAGCAGCTGGGGGCAGAGTTGACAGGCTACGCCCTGCAACCGCCGACACAGCCCAATTTGTTTGAGAAAACGCGCGTGGGCGCGGGCATGACGTCCATCATTGGTGATATCCGCGACGGAGCCAAACTGTCAGAGGCCATGCGCAATGCAGCGCCAGATATCGTGGTTCATATGGCTGCACAGCCGCTTGTTCGTCGTTCCTATGTAGACCCAGTGGAAACTTATTCCACCAACGTCATGGGAACAGTCCATCTGTTGGAGGCGGTGCGCCTGTGCGCCACCGTACGCGCTGTGGTGAATGTGACTACAGACAAGTGCTACGAAAACCGAGAATGGTTGTGGCCTTATCGTGAAAACGAGGCCATGGGAGGCCATGACCCCTACAGCAGCAGCAAGGGCTGCGCCGAACTGGTGACTGCGGCATACCGCAACTCCTATTTCAATTCGAAAAGCCAAACTCAACGTCAACTCGCTCTGGCTTCAGCACGTGCGGGCAATGTGATCGGCGGCGGCGACTGGGCTAAAGATCGCTTGGTCCCCGATATTCTCAACGCATTCTCGCGAGGCGAGCCCGTCATGATCCGCAATCCACTCGCGGTACGCCCCTGGCAGCATGTACTGGAGCCGCTGCGCGGATACCTGACGCTTGCAGAGCGACTTTTCTCCGAAGGCGCGTCCTTCGCGGAGGCATTCAATTTCGGCCCGCGTGACGACGATGCGCAGTCTGTTGAGTGGGTTGTGCGTCAATTGGCCACCAAGTGGGGCGAATCTGCAGCGTGGCGACTGGATGGTGCGAATCATCCGCACGAGGCGTCCTTGCTCAGGCTTGATGTGTCCAAGGCCGCGCACCGATTGGCATGGCGGCCCACCCTTAACTTAGACGCAGGTCTTCAGCTAACGGTGGATTGGGCTCGCGCAAATCTCGAGGGCCAGGATATGCGTGCCTACACGCGTGCCCAAATTAATGACTATCAGACCCGCGTCGCGGTGTCGAGTACCTGAAGAAGTTAGACATGGAAAACTCCAAAGCCCAGGCACTGCGTGCCAAGATTGATGAATTGGTCGGCGAATACGCGGCCATTGCTCTTGCGCCCCAGCCCTTTTTGCCCGGCGCTTCTGTGGTGCCGCCCTCAGGCAAGCTGCTGGATGCGGCCGAGCTGAAGAACATGGTTCACGCCTCTCTGGATGGCTGGCTCACCACGGGGCGATTCAACGCCGAGTTCGAAAAGAAGCTGGCAGCCTTCATTGGCGTGAAGCACCTGATCACCGTGAACTCTGGCTCGTCGGCCAACCTCGTGGCCTTCAGCACGCTAACCTCCCCCAAGCTGGGCGCTCGTGCGATTCAGCAGGGCGACGAGGTGATTGGTGTGGCCGCTGGCTTCCCCACCACGGTGAACCCCATCCTCCAGTTTGGCGCTGTGCCTGTGTTTGTGGATGTTGACCGCTACACCCACAACATTGACGCCAGCAAAATCGAGGCTGCCGTAGGCCCGAAGACCAAGGCCATCATGCTGGCACACAGCTTGGGCAATCCATTCAACCTCGATGTGGTGACGTCTCTCTGCAAGAAATACAACTTGTGGTTGATCGAAGACTGCTGTGATGCGCTGGGCACTACCTACCGCGGCCAGATAGTCGGCACGTTTGGCGATATCGCTACACTCAGTTTTTATCCCGCGCACCACATCACAATGGGCGAGGGCGGCGCCGTGTTCACCAACCACGACGAGCTTAAGACGATTGCAGAAAGCTTCCGTGACTGGGGGCGTGACTGCTATTGCCCGCCCGGCAAAGACAATACCTGTGGCAAGCGCTTCTGCTGGAAGTTGGGCGAACTCCCCGAGGGCTACGACCACAAATACACCTACAGCCACTTGGGCTACAATCTAAAAATCACCGACATGCAGGCAGCGTGCGGTTTGGCCCAGTTGGACAAGGCCACGCAATTCATCCAGGCGCGCAAGGACAACTTTGCTTTCCTGAAGGAGCGCCTGAAGGCTTGCGAAGAGTTCGTGCAATTGCCTCAGGCCACAGAGCATTCTGATCCGTCGTGGTTCGGTTTCCCGATCACGTTGAAGGAAAACTGCCCTGTGTCTCGCCTCGATCTGCTGACCTATTTGGACCAAAACAAGGTGGGTACACGACTCTTGTTTGCAGGCAATTTGGTGCGCCAACCTTATATGCAGGGCGCGCACTACCGTGTGAGCGGTGAACTGACCAACACTGACAACGTGATGAACAACACGTTCTGGATTGGTGTGCAACCTTCACTGACGCTAGAGATGCTCGAATACGCTGCGCAAAAAATTGAGGTCTATCTGGGCGTAAATTTCTGAGGCGACTGACGTGAGCGTACAACAACCAACATTCAATCCGCGCAGGCTGCGGAAAACGGTTCTTGACATGGCATACGCTGGATCGACCGTTCACATCGGCTGTGCCTTTTCTATCATCGATTTGCTGGCTGTTTTATATCGCGATCATTTGCGCTACCCCGGCAATAACCCCATTGCGGTCGATCGTGATTATTTCGTTCTGAGTAAGGGGCATGGCGTGATGGCCCAATACGCCTGCATGCGTGAATTGGGTTGGCTGCCAGAAGAGGCCTTCAGCGGCTATTTTGCTGACGGCAGCGAACTCAAAGGATTGTCGGATTCGCGTGTTCGTGGGCTTGAGGTGACCTCTGGTTCATTGGGGCATGGGTTCTCTGTGGGGGTGGGTATGGCGTTTGGGGCGCAGCTCCGTGGTACCAACCAGAAAACCTATGTGCTCGTGGGTGATGGCGAGATCAATGAAGGACCTATTTGGGAAGGAGCCCTTTGCGCCGCTCATCATCGAATGAAAAACCTCATGCTGATAGTCGATGAAAATGGACTTCAGGCGATGGGTGAGACCAAGGATGTCTTGGAGCTTGGCTCAATCCAAGCTAAGTTCGAAAGTTTCGGATTTGTTGGAGCCTCGGTGGACGGGCATAACGAGCACGATATCGATTTAGCTATTCGAAAGCTTTGGGCCACTCCTTCAGATAGGCCCAAGGTTTTGATCGCAAGGACGATCAAAGGCAAGGGGGTTCCCTTTATGGAGAATAACAACATCTGGCACTACACGCGCCTCAACGCAGAAACCTATGCCAAGGCAGTCGCGGCTGTAACCCGAGGTACTGACCTGTGAGAGATGCATTCTCAAAAGCACTTGTCGACCTGGCCAAGGCGGATCCTAATGTCTTGTTACTGACCGGTGATCACGGTTACGCACTGTTTGACGAATTTCGCCGAGTTTGCCCAAAGCAATATATCAACGCAGGTATCGCCGAGCAGAACATGGTGGGTATGGCCGCAGGTCTTGCCCGCACGGGTTTTCGCCCTATCGTCTATGGCCTGAGTGCCTTTATTCCTATCCGTGTCTTAGAGCAGATCAAACTGGACGTCGCGCATGATAACTTGCCCGTAATTTTCATAGGTGATGGCGCCGGTTTTGTATACAGCCACCTGGGGACGAGTCACCAATCGACTGAAGACATTGCCTGTAGTCGAGCTATTGCTGATTTGCAGGTCTATTCTCCTGCGGATGAATTTGAAATGACTTTTTGTATGCATGCTGCTTATCGAGTTCGCGCTCCCGTGTATTTGCGTGTCGGTAAGTCTGACCGAGCGCCTGTCCACGCGCAAGCGCTTAACTGCTCTCTGGGGCAACTACTTTCGCTTAAGCTTGGGGAGCGAGGTGGAGTTACTTTTATCGCTACTGGGTCACTGGTGCGTTGTGCTTTGGATATTGCTGGAACGACATTTCCCGGTGCCTCTGTGTGGTCGGCGCCGTTTATCAAACCCATCGATGAAGCGCAAATATCCGCCATATGCCGTGATAGTCAAACTGTCGTCACTTTGGAAGAGCATTCAATCTACGGTGGACTTGGCTCGCTCGTCGCTGAGGTGACCTCTGCAACTGCGCCAGTCCGCCTCCTGCGGATAGGGGTAAAAGATCGCTTCTCAATGCACTGTGGATCATATGATTACCTCTTAAAAGAGCATGGGCTGGATCGCATGTCTATCGAGAAGAAGCTGACATCATTTTTATCTCCCAACTCTTCAGCTCTATGCGAATAGCAATTCTGGGGGCGACCAGTCAGATAGCAAGAGACTTTGCCCAAGAAATGGGGGCGTTAAATGAGCACGCACTAAGCCTGTATGCGCGACGGCCTGATGCAGTTAGGGGGTGGATGAAATCCCTGCCGGCTGAAAACTTTAGGGTTGGGACGTTTGAGGAGTTCGATGCCTCCGATAAGGAGTTTGAAGCGGTCATTAACTTTGTTGGAGCAGGAGACCCCGTGCAAGTCGGTCAAATCGGGGCCTCTATTCTGGGAATTACCTACGAGTTTGATAGCCTCGCGCTTCAATATATAAAACGGCATCCAGGCTGTCGGTATATTTTTCTGAGCAGTGGTGCCGTTTATGGCGGCGGATTCGCGACGCCGGCAGACGATCAAAAGTATGCGTCATATCCGATTAACCAGTTGGGCATGCAAGATTGGTATGGAATGGCCAAGGTCTATGCCGAGACTCGGCACCGGGCATTGGCCGAACTTCCAATCGTGGATTTGCGAGTTTTCAACTATTTCAGCCAATCAACAGATATCGAAGCCCGATTCCTAATCGCTGATATTCTTCGGTCGATCAGAGGCGGAGAAGTGTTGCAGTCCTCGCAAGAAAATGTTGTCAGGGACTACATCGGTCCAAAAGAGTTCTTACAGCTCATCGTCAAAGTCCTGATGGCGTCGCCACAAAACGTTGCAATAGACTGTTTCACTCAAGCCCCGGTTGACAAAATCTCCATGCTGGAGTGTATGAAGAACGAGTTTGGCCTGAGCTATGAGCTTGTTGAGCAGCGCACTGGGCTATTGGCGACCGGTGGTAAGTTGAACTATTACTCAAAAAGCCGAAAGGCTGCAGATCTATTCGGTTACGCACCTGAGGCAACCTCCTTGGATGTAGTCGTGGAGCAGTCCAGGCGTCTTCTTTCCCGTCTTAAAGAAAGTTAAGCCGTTTCGATCCAAAGACCAATGGTTACCTCGCTCAATCAGCATGAATGAGTAAAAGATAAAGCGCGGGCGTCTTGGCCTTTCTGTTAACGATAAATGAGTAAGAAGAAAAGGAAGAATGAGATGACTCCCCGCAGGATCGCAGGCACACATTTTTGTGTCGATACTTTTGAGGCATTTGCTTATCCAGCGTCAGCTGTGCTGCTGCGTTGAACTTGTTGGCGACCAAACCGCCGCCAATTAGTGCAGCGGAAGCGGAAAGGAAATTTCGGCGAGTAACGGCGATGAAAAATTTAAAATTAAGGACGTTCAGTCCATGGGCGCACACTCTCCCTACCCTCTAACTCGTAACTCTTGTGTTGAGAATAGATTCAGCAATATTCCAATCCCAAACTGTATCGATGTCTAAACCTTCTGGCATGCTTTCAATCAACAGTGGCAGCGTCGCTCCGTTAATGAAACTCCGCGATTCGCGTAAATACGATGGTCGACCAAGATACAGTGCGCCGTTGATCACGTAGGCTTTCCCAAGATCCTGTGACCTGACTTCCAAGTTCACACCCTTTAAAAATGGCTCAATGCGATCGCCATTGACCTTGAAGCACCACGAAGGATGTGTATCAGCAGGAGAAAATGATGCTACAGGCCTTTCGCCGTGATGGGATTCAAATAGTTCAATTCCTTTTTTTATTGTATTTTTGTCGCGAAACGGCGAAGTTGGCTGCAATAGTAATAAACCGTCAACATCACCATATTTTTCCTCATACCAATCTAAGGCATGCAAGCATACATCCATGGATGTTGCTGTGTCCGTAGACAGCACATCTGGGCGTAACCAAGGCACTAATGCTCCTGCAGCCCGAGCGACAGATGCTATTTCACAACTATCAGTCGACACCAATATATCTACAATTTCAGGTATGTCTTTTACAGCATCGATGGTCCAGCTAATCAATGGTTTTCCACCAAGCGGTAGGATGTTCTTTTTTGGAAGCCTCTTTGAGCCACCACGCGCTGGAATCAAGGCGAGAATTTTCATTTCTCCACCTCATAGCTCTGTGCCGCTTTGTAGTCGCTCGGACGACCGACATCTAGCCAAGGCTCATGCATTGGGTAAGCAACCGTGCGGAGCTCCTTGGTTTGTAGTCGTCTAAATAAAGTGGGCATATCGCACGGCGAATTCTTGTCCAATTCGTCGAGCGAAGAGGGGTCTAAGGCATACACGCCAGCATTGATGTGACTGCGTGCAACCGGTTTTTCCTCAAATCCGACTATATCTATTCCTTCAGTTTGAACAACACCGAAAGGGTGTTGCCATTCATGCACCCTTACAGCCATTGTTGCTACCGCCTTTTGGCGCAGGTGAAAGTCGAGCACTTCGTCGTAGTGAATATCGGTAAGCACATCACCGTTGGTAACCACGATCGGCTCGCTTGGGCGTGGACTCAGAAGACTGAGGGCTCCCGCGGTTCCCAACGGCGACTCCTCCCGCAGATAGTCGATACGCACACCGAACCGTGAACCGTCTTCAAAATATTCCTCGATCATGTGCCCAAGATAATGAAGTGAAATCACAAAATGACTGAATCCCTCGGTCTTCGCCCGATCAATAATATGCTCAAGCATTGGCTTTCCGTTAACCGGCAGGAGAGGCTTAGGACAAGCCTCGGTATGTGGTCTCAACCGCGTCCCCTTGCCACCAGCCATGATGACCATGACGTTCGAAAGCGCTTGGGGACTGGCGATTTGGTCCCATACGTGCAACCCAACCACTTTTCTATGCTCATCGACAACTGGGATTTGCTGTATCTTGTTTGCCAGCATTAATTGTTCGATGGAACCTCGTGGCATATGGGGTGGCACCACGAAAGGATTCCGGTGAACCACAGTTGTAAGTGGACTGTCCATGCTCAGACCGCGCAATAATGCGCGACGAATATCACCGTCCGATATGGTGCCCTCCAATTTTCCATCCTCATCGACAACGAGGACTATCTTGATTGCGACTTGATCGAGGTTATGGATGGCCGCTTGGATGGTGGCGGTGCGAATGAGTAACGCGCGTTGCCATTCTTTAGTCAGTTTTTGCATTCGGATACCTTAATTTTTCCCAATGTTTTTTAGCACTGGTTTCCAAAAAATTTTCCCTGTCTGCTCGAATAAAGTCAGTTCAGTCTCTCCCGTTTTCCTAAGAAAGCGCTGATGATTCGTCATCTAGGGAGGCTTCGCGCAACAGAGGCGCGCGCTTCTGGCGCTAAATCTTGGAGAAGGGTCACGCCCGCACCCACTACTGCGTATGCACCGATATGTAGCCCTTGGACAATCGTCGCACCCGCACCTATGAAAACGCCATCTTCAACAATTACCGAACCACAGAGCGTCGCGCCCGGTGCAACGTGTACGTTGCGTCCAATGCGGCAGTCATGGTCAACACCAGCGCGCGTATTAACGATGCTGTTCTCCCCTATCTCGCAGCCGGGTTGAACCACGACACCCGCCATTATCTGGACACCATCCTGGAGTGCAACTCCCCTCGCAACCCAGGCTGCTGGATGCACGAGCGCCGGAAATTCGTAACCTTTTGCGCGCAAAGCGTTGTATCGGCTCTCTCGTAAATTACCGGTAGCGCGCTGGCCGATACCCAAGACTAGGCCTACGCGATCTGGCTCAAAGTTATCTAGAGAACTGTCATTGCCGAGTACCTCAATCCCCTCCCATCTCGAAACATCATTGACCGGAAGCGCCGGATCACAGACACCCAAAATAGAATAGCCTGCCGCGCGCGCAAGTGCTACCACCACCCGCGCATGACCGCCAGCGCCAAGGATAATAAGAGGCCGTGTAACAGCACTCATCGTTTGATTGACTCCCCTGTGGCGTACGTCTGGGAAGCGACTGTGCCGACCAAGGCCCAAAGCTCGTTAGCTGATAGGCCCCCGTCACTGCGCGCAGTCGTTAGGTTATCTCGCGACAATATCGTGCCAGCAGCGATATCGTGCGCCGCGACAACGCACTGGCGAGCCGCTTGGCGAGTGTTCCACTCGCTAGGCTGCGGGCACTTTGCACCATCGCCCAATGCCAACTGTAGCTCTCGAATCTGTTTAACCATTTTGGCCAACTCCAGCGGCTCTAAGGACGCCTTGTGGTCAGGTCCAGACATCGTGCGGTCGAGTGTGAAATGCTTTTCGATAAGGGTCGCGCCACGTGCCACCGCGGCCACGGGGATCATGATTCCCTCGGTGTGGTCAGAGTAACCGATCGGCAGCCCAAAAGCACGCAGCGTATCCATTGCCCTCAGGTTACATTCCTCAATTGGCGTCGGATATTGCGACGTGCAGTGCAGAAGCGTGACTCGCCCCTGGAGGCTGGCACGCCAAGTAGGATCACTCCACCCTCGCCAGATTTCATCAGTCGTCTTGGGCTCCAGTGATGAGTTGAGCGCATGAGCGATAACCGCCAGAGCCTGTTCCACCTCAGACATAGTTGCCATGCCAGTAGATACCACTAACGGCCTCCCCTGCCGGGCGAACTGCCACAGTAATGGGCCATTAGTCAACTCACCTGAAGGCACCTTGTAAAAAGGCAGATCGAGTTCTTCGAGGAAGGATAGGCTATGCGCATCAAATGCGGTTGAGAGGAACTCAATTCCTCTTGAGCGAGCTCGTTCCTGCAACTCCCGGTGCCATTCGTGTGGCAACTCAAGCCTACGGAGCATTTCGAGCTGCGATTCGGCTACATCGGTAGTTTGTTTTTGGTAAGTTGCCTTCGGCGCATTGACAGTCGCCAACTTCTTGGCGTCGAAAGTCTGAAATTTCACTGCATCGGCACCAGCATCAGCGGCGCGATCAACCAACCTCCGAGCCAACTCAAGTTCTCCATTGTGATTAACGCCCGCTTCGGCGATTACATAGACGTCCGGCATTGGATCCTCTGCTAGTCAATAGGTAAATTCAAGCACCGGCCGCCCAATGGCGATCGATAAAGGGTTTAGCGTGCGTATTGATATCGACGGACGCCAATACGTCGACGATTTGCCGGGATGCCCCAGGTCGTCCGTATGGAGACTCACGGAGTGCCGCAAGGGTCCGATGCTCCACAGCCAGTGCGGCAGCCAATGCGAGTTTAATTTCTGCCAAACTCTCTCCGCAATGCAGCACCGAGGGAGCTCGAAGCCGTCCTTGCTGGCGAGGACCTATATCCACTGTGGGAACACCAATAGCCGGCGCCTCAATTAAGCCGCTGGATGAGTTTCCCACCACAGCATCAACGTGTAGCATCAGGCTGAGATAGCGCCGTGAACCGAGCGACTCCAACAGCGCGACGCGACTCGGTCGACCAGTAGCAAAGTCTTGTAAGCTTGCTCGAATTATCCCCGCCCCTGGGTCAGCATTTACGCCGGTAATGACTACCGTGCCATCGTAAGAGTCGAGCGCAGACAGTAGCGCCTGAATTGCGGCGAGGCCGCTGTCGCGTTTGAGGGTAACTGGATGATAGGTGACGAGAAAGATTGGTGCTCGCAATTGCAGACCTAAGAAACTTTCCAACTCATCTTTCGGAACGGGTTCCAGCGCTTCGATGTTATCCATTGCGGGGGCGCCAACATTCCATACACGGGCGGAATCCTCCCCCATCTGGCGTATGCGATTGGCATAGGGCTCGGCAGTCGCAAAGTGCCAATGTGCCAATTTCGTGATCGCATGGCGAACAGAGTCATCGATCGCCCCCTCAGTAGCTTCGCCGCCATGGACATGGGCAATAGGCACGCGGGCAAGCACTGAGGCTTGCGCTGCGGCCAATAATTCATAGCGGTCACCCAGAAGCACGAGCACATCTGCTTTTAAACTTACCAGGGCCTTCGCAACACCGGTAAGTACCTGGGCGGCCGACCGAGCCACCTCCTCGGTATCGTCTGTTGCGACTGACACCTCGACTCGCGCACTGATCGAGAAGCCGTCCGCTACAATTTCCCTCCAAGTCGTTCCATGAATCTCCGAAAGGTGTGTACCAGAGGCGATGACCTGTAATTCGAGATCTCTACGGGATCTGACCTCGGCCATTAGCGGCCTCATAAGGCCATACTCTGCGCGGGTACTGGTGAAAAAGGCGATACGGCGCAAATCAAGCTCCCACAGGTAAAACGCTACTAGGCAAGTTGACAACGCGCTCCTCCAACCACTCTGCGTTGTCCAGTGGGCCACGCAACGCCGCCACGAACATCGGCAACCGGGTCATCAACCTCCAAATCGGTCTAGTCGTAACCCCCGCATCGTTGGTTGACTTGAGCAGCGCATCACGTTGCGCACTATCTTGGCATATGACGCCGTTTAGCCAGTAGTTCGCGTAACAGCCCTCAGGCTCTGCGATAAACTGGAGATCACTGCCCTTAAAGAATTCGGAATAGCGCCCCGCCAGGACTCGCTTTGACGCCAGGAAAGACGGCAGCTGCTCCAGCTGTGCGCAACCAAGAGCCGCATTCAAGTTGGGTAGTCGATAGTTATAACCTACCGCGTCGTGCACGAACTCGTAGCTGTGTGGCAACTTTGCGGTGGTTGTCAGGTGCTTCGCACGCCTGCCGGTGACCTCATCTGTCAGCAGCATACCGCCCCCACCGGTTGTGATGATCTTATTGCCATTAAAACTGAGCACACCGATCTTGCCAAACGTGCCGACGTGGCGGCCCTTGTAGTAGCTACCAAGTGACTCAGCCGCGTCCTCGACCAAGATTAGGCACCAACGCTCGCACACAGCAATTAATGCGTCAATATCAACAGGGTGTCCGAAAGTATGCATTGGCAAGCACGCTTTGACGCGTCGATGCCCAACTCGAGTGCGACAATCGCCATCGTCGTCTATAAACGCATGCCCCGAAAGCCAGGCCTCCAAGGCCGTTGGGGATAGGCCGAGCGTTTTACGATCAACATCGATAAACAGCGGTTCTGCGTTGCAGTATGAAATGGCATTGCAAGTTGCAACAAAAGTCAACGACTGCGTCACCACCAAATCTCCGGGCGCCACACCAACCAACTGAAGCGCAACGTGGAGTCCAGCGGTACCGTTCATCACGGCGACCGCACGCGGGCTGCATGTCAACGCAGCCATGTCCGCTTCAAAGCGATCAACATATTTTCCGACGCTGGATACAAAAGTCGAATCGATGGTGTCGAGCAATAACTCTCTTTCACGGCCATTAAAAACCGGCGCGTGAAGCGGGATGGCCTCATCCGTGCGGTATTGGTCGCGTACAAAGCTAACTAAACGGTCGAACATCTTCGTACTACACGTTGTAGATGTTGGTTTTATATTTGGCGAGATTCTCTGGCTGCACAAACCAGTCCACAGTCGCCTTTAGACCTGATCTAATGTCGTACGCGGGCTCAAACCCCGTCAAATGTCGAATTTTTGTGTTGTCACACCATAGTCGAAGAACCTCCGACTTTCCCGGACGTAGCCTCTGGGTATCCACAAGAAATTCCACATCACTGTTCATCAGCTCTCGTATCAAACGGAGGGTATCTCCAACTGAGATCTCATAATTTGAGCCAATATTTACAGTCTCGCCAACTGCTTTCTCACAGCGTACCAGCTCCAGAAGACCGCGACAGGTATCGGCTACGTAGTTGAAGTCACGCGTTGGGGTCACGTCACCAAGCTCAATTTGCCTCTTTCCAGCCGCAATTTGGCTGATGATGGTCGGGATGACCGCCCGCGCAGACTGTCGGGGACCGTAGGTGTTAAATGGCCTAGCGATCGTCACAGGCAATTCGAATGAATTGAAAAAGCTCATTGCCATCGCGTCGGCGCCGATCTTTGAGGCGCTATAGGGCGACTGCGGTTGCAAAGGGTGTTTTTCATCAATCGGCACATATTGCGCGGTGCCATAAACCTCACTGGTTGACGTATGAATAACACGTTTAACCGTATTTTCTAATGCTGCCTGACAGATATTAAGCGTTCCCAACACGTTGGTGTCAACGTAGCTCTCGGGCGCCAGATAGGAATACGGGATCGCTATTAGAGCAGCTAAGTGAAAAACAATATCGACATCCTTCGTAATCTGCCTACAGAAATACGAATCGCGAATATCTCCATTAACAACCTCGATCTCACCTCGGCAATCCACATCCTCTAACCATCCCCAGTCATTGAATGAGTTATATTGGCAGAGTGCTTTGACCTGGAAGCCTTCTTGGACAAGGAGCTCGGTTAGGTGGGAGCCGATGAAACCATCGGCTCCTGTGATCAAGGCTTTCA